>Ga0316604_10002113_pt1 | contig 15889 bp, 12 predicted proteins | sample OWC_soil_day20_C_FD_207650 | JGI IMG/M metagenome (GOLD analysis project Ga0316604, IMG submission 207650) | Wetland soil microbial communities from Old Woman Creek delta, Ohio, United States - OWC_soil_day20_CT | ecosystem: Environmental > Terrestrial > Soil > Wetlands | place: USA: Ohio... | reverse complement strand
TAGACAGCGTCAGCGTGATCGCCGCTGTTAGAGACGTCTTACCATGGTCAACGTGACCGATGGTTCCAATGTTTACGTGCGGCTTATTTCTTTCAAACTTTTTCTTTGCCATTTTACAAACCCCCTAAAAAATAAATTTTAGTTTTAAATCTGCTATTTACGCACCCTTCATCTTGGAAACAATTGCTTCCGCGATGCTTTTAGGAACTTCTTCATAGTGATCGAATTCCATCGAGTAGTTGCCACGTCCCTGAGTCCGAGACCGAAGGTCGGTTGCATAACCAAACATTTCGGACAGCGGCACAAAGGCTTTGATAGACTGGGCGCCATTGCGGGCTTCCATACTGTCAATGCGGCCACGTCTGGAGTTGAGATCACCGATTACGTCACCCATGTATTCTTCCGGAACCACAACTTCCACTTTCTCATATGGTTCGAGAAGCGACGGACTGGCTTTAGCCGCACCGGCTTTAAAGCCCATCGATCCGGCAATTTTAAAGGCCATTTCCGAGGAGTCAACATCATGGTACGATCCATCGTAAACAATTACTTTGATATCTACCATCGGATACCCGGCGACAACGCCGGATTCCATCGCCTCTTTGACACCGGCCTCAATCGGCGAAATGTATTCTCTAGGAATAGAGCCACCGACGGTTTTATTTTCAAAAACAAAGCCTTGACCAGGTTCTTGAGGAATAAGTTCCAGCCAGCAATGGCCGTATTGACCGCGACCGCCGGACTGCCGTACAAACTTACCTTCTGCTTTGACGTTTTTCCTGATGGTTTCACGATAAGCAACCTGAGGATTACCAACATTACACTCTACTTTGAATTCACGAAGCATACGGTCAACGATAATTTCCAGATGAAGTTCGCCCATACCGGAAATAATGGTTTGCCCGGTTTCGTGATCGGTGTAGGTGCGGAATGTCGGATCTTCTTCCGCCAGTTTCGACAGCGCGATACCCATTTTATCTTGGTCGGCTTTAGTCTTTGGCTCAACCGCTACCGAAATAACCGGTTCTGGGAAGACCATCGACTCAAGAATAATCGGCGATTTTTCATCACACAAAGTGTCGCCTGTAGTAGTATCTTTCAAACCAACCGCCGCAGCAATGTCTCCGGTGTTAACACTTTCGATTTCCTCACGGTGGTTAGCGTGCATTTGCAATATACGACCGATACGTTCTTTCTTGCCTTTAGTCGAGTTGTATACGTACGAACCCGAAGTGAGAGTACCCGAGTAAACTCGGAAGAACGACAATTTACCCACGAACGGGTCAGTCATAATCTTAAATGCCAGTGCCGAGAACGGCAGCGAGTCATCCGCCTTACGGTCATCTTCCTCACCGCTATCCGGATTAACGCCCTTGATAGCCGGCACATCAGTTGGCGCAGGCATGTACGCAACAACCGCATCCAGGAGAGGCTGTACGCCTTTGTTTTTGTACGAAGAACCGCACAATACCGGAATCATCTTAACAGCTATCGTAGCTTTGCGAATACCGGCATTGATTTCCTCAACAGTGAGTTCTTCACCCTCAAGGTATTTCATCATAAGCTCGTCATCACATTCCGCTACCGCATCCAAGAGATTTTGGCGGTAAAGTTCAGCCTGTTCCTTCAGTTCTTCCGGAATTTCGGCTTCTTCACTGGTTTTTCCAAGGTCATCGGTATAAACGATGGCTTTCATTTCAACCAGGTCGATAAGCCCTTTGTAAGTATCTTCCAAACCGATCGGAAGTTGGATAGGCACAGGATTGGCTCCCAGCCGACTTTTCATCATATCTACGACACGATAGAAATCCGCGCCGATAATATCCATTTTATTTACATACGCTATACGAGGAACGCCATATTTATCAGCCTGACGCCAAACGGTTTCAGACTGCGGTTCAACCCCGCCCTTAGCACAAAACACTGCTACCGATCCGTCAAGCACTCTCAACGAACGTTCCACCTCAACAGTGAAGTCCACGTGCCCTGGTGTGTCAATGATGTTAATTCGGTGACCATTCCATTGACAAGTGGTAGCCGCCGAAGTAATGGTGATTCCTCTTTCTTGTTCCTGAACCATCCAGTCCATCGTGGCAGCACCATCATGCACTTCACCAATCTTGTGTACTCTTCCTGTATAAAACAGAATACGTTCAGTTGTTGTTGTCTTGCCGGCGTCAATATGTGCCATGATGCCAATGTTCCGCGTCTTTTCGAGTGGAAACTTTCTGGCCACCATTATCACTCCTTATTGGACTTACCCAAGCCCCGCAGTATTACCAACGGTAATGAGCAAACGCCTTATTGGCTTCCGCCATTTTATGCGTGTCTTCTTTTTTCTTGATCGAAGAGCCGGTTGAATTAGCAGCATCCATAAGTTCAGCCGCCAATCTTTCGTGCATTGTTTTTTCCCCTCTAAGCCGGGAATAATTTACCAACCAGCGAATACCGAGCGACAGACGACGATCAGCACGAACTTCTACAGGCACCTGATAGTTCGCACCACCAACACGGCGAGCCCGCACTTCCAGAACCGGCATAACATTTTTCAACGCCGTTTCAAACACTTCCAACGGATCTTTACCTGTTTTTGTTCGAATGATTTCGAACGCATCATATACAATGCCTTCAGCAACGCCTTTTTTACCATTCATCATAATTTTATTAACGAACCGGGTAACCATTTTCGAGTTATACACCGGATCCGGCAATACGTCACGTTTAGGTACAGGACCTTTTCTTGGCATGGGTTTCCCTCCTTTGTCCAGAATATATTCGAGCATTCAGCACTTATTTCTTGGCCCGTTTAGCACCGTATTTAGACCGTCCTTGGTTGCGTTTTGCAACACCGGCGGTATCCAAAGCACCGCGAATGATATGATAACGAACACCAGGCAAGTCTTTGACCCTGCCACCTCTAATCAGTACCACAGAGTGTTCCTGAAGGTTATGGCCGATACCAGGGATATACGCAGTTACCTCGATACCGTTGGTCAACCTAACCCTGGCAACCTTACGAAGCGCGGAGTTTGGTTTCTTCGGAGTAGTGGTATATACTCTCGTACACACACCACGTTTCTGCGGGCATTCAGCCAACGCAGGCGCAGTGGATTTCTTTTCAAGTTCTTGTCTTCCTTTTCGTACCAGCTGACTAATTGTCGGCATAACTACACCTCCTTCCCCATTGTTAGTTTTAAATTAAAATTCGCCCCTGGCGCTTAGCTCGGGGCAAACGGGCTAACACCTTTACCCACTCTAACCCTTGAGCAACGCTACAGCAGCAGCACCAACTTCAATACCGCAGGCTTTTCCCAGCTCGGACATACTTTGCACAGTTACTGTTTTTACACCTAAACGGCTACACAGTTCCCTTACCGGAGTTGTCACCCTAGCATCAGCGTCTTCGGCCAAATAAACCAGCCCGGCCGTACCTTTTTCAACAGCTTTGGCAACTTGTTTGGCACCAATCACTTTTGCAGCGGTTTTTAAAGCGTCTGTTGACACGGATCGTCACTCCCTTTTGTGTCCGCAGAAAGCGAATTTGCCCATATTTCACCATGTAAGCTATGCTTTTACGAACGAAATTGGGCGAGCGTTTCTTCCATAAAAATGCCACTATTCTTGGGGCACTCTAACATTTTATCATTGGCCTATGTTAATGTCAACAGAAATCTAGCTATAATGCGAATTATTATGTCCACGTGCCCTGGAGTGTCATAATATAAAGATCGACAAACATTATTATGCCTGTCGATCCTTATATTACTCATATTTGTTAATTTGCACTAGGCTTTTCTGCGCCTTCGGATTTACGGATTTTAATGTTTCGATACCGGCTCATTCCGGTACCGGCAGGTACCAGCTTACCGATAATAACATTTTCTTTTAAGCCGAGAAGCGGATCCACTTTCCCCTTAATAGCCGCCTCTGTCAACACACGGGTAGTTTCCTGGAAGGATGCCGCGGACAAGAAGGAATCGGTTGCCAACGAGGCTTTCGTAATCCCTAGCAGAACAGGTCTTGCAACGGAAGGCTCGCTGTCATTTTCGAGGATGCGTGCATTCTCTTCTTCAAAGCTGTTGATATCCACATACTCGCCTGGCAGCAGTTCAGTATCGCCAGCCTCTTCGATTTTAACCTTATGAAGCATTTGGCGAACAATAACTTCAATATGTTTGTCGTTAATTTCAACGCCTTGCGATTTATATACTTTTTGCACTTCGTAAACCAGATAACGTTGGGTATCCCGAAGCCCACTTACCCGAAGAATATCATGAGGATTGACAGATCCTTCTGTTAAGCGTTCACCGGCATATACCGTTTGTCCGGTTTTCACTATAAGCCTTGAACCATAAGGAATCTGATACAGCCGTTCTTCTCCGGCTGGCGGGGTAATTGTAACTTTACGCAAACCCTTAATTTCTTTAACATCTACTAATCCATCTGCTTCAGTGATAATAGCCGGACGTTTCGGTTTGCGGGCTTCGAACAGTTCTTCAACCCTCGGCAGACCTTGCGTAATATCGTCCCCGGCTACACCGCCAGTATGGAACGTACGCATGGTAAGCTGAGTGCCCGGTTCCCCGATGGACTGCGCCGCAATAATACCGACGGCTTCGCCCACATCAACCATACCGCCTGTCGCAAGGTTACGGCCATAACATTTAATACACACACCAAATTGAGAGCGGCAAGTCAGTACCGACCGGATGGAAACCTTATCAGTGACAGCCACCACTTTATCGGCAAGCTCTTCAGAGATTTCTTCATTTTGTCTAACAATGTAGTTACCATCAGCGTCAACAATGTCTTCCGCCGCAACTCGGCCGATAATGCGGTCTTTCAGAGATTCGATCAGACCGCTGCCTTCTGTAATATCCGAAACTTCGATACCCCGGATATTATTGTTGCGGACTTTAACTTCGCGAACATCACTCGCCAGAATAATGTCAATCACTTTTTCGGTGAGTACGGTATCAGCAGCAACAAGTTCTTCACCATCCATAGTGTGAACTGCCTCTGCCGTATTTTTATCAAGCATTTCCCGCATCATGGTGTCTTTCAAATCACCTTTGAATTTCTCATCTGGTTCGCTGAGAACGACTATCTCGGTTCCTGCGCTACCAATATCTTCTACAGTCGCGTTCAGAGTCCCGTACACAACGATGGAAGGCATATTATTCTTGCCAATTTTAGTTAAAGCTTCGTCATCCAGCACATCGCCTCTGGCATACAAGGTTTCTCCCGTTTCCGGGCTCACCACTTCTTCCGCCAAAACCCGCCCTAAAAGCGTATCGCGCAATACCTCAATGGCACTGGCACTGGATTTCGACAGTCTTGCTCGTTCGCGCAGCAAGTTAATGCCAATAACATCACAATCTTCTTCGCGGACAATAACATCCTGGGCCACGTCAACCAGACGCCGAGTCAGGTAACCTGAGTCAGCTGTTCTGAGTGCCGTATCAGCCAAACCTTTTCTGGCACCATGTGTGGAGATAAAGTATTCAAGAACGGTCAAGCCTTCACGGAAGTTCGCCTTGATGGGCAAATCAATGATTCGACCTGAAGGGTCCGCCATCAGACCACGCATACCTGCAAGCTGCCGGATCTGTTGGATATTACCACGCGCACCGGAAGTTGCCATCATGTATACCGGGTTAAACTTTTCAAGCGAGTTCATAAGGGCGCCGGTTACATCATCCGTAGCTTTTGTCCACAGATCAATAATCTTTTTATAGCGTTCGTCGTCAGTAATAAGACCGCGACGGTATTGTTTATCAATAGTATCGACCTGAACTTCCGTCTTGGAGAGTATTTCTTTTTTAGCTTCCGGTACCTTTATATCTGCAATCGCAATAGTAATACCAGCGCGGCAGGCAAAAGAGAAGCCAAGTTTTTTTACACTATCCAAAACTTCCGCTGTTTTCGTTGTACCAAACCGGCGATAACATTCAGCGGCTAATTTGCCTAACTGCTTTTTGTCCATAATAATTCCCATATGAAGTCCATCTTCGCGGGTTTCAAAATGGCGCAGTTCCGGAGGCAACACTTCGTTAAAAATGACGCGGCCAACAGTAGTATGAACTAGACCCTTTCCGGGCAAGCGAATTCTAACTTTAGCATGCAAACCCAAGGCTTTATGTTGATAGGCCAAAAGAGCCTCATTAATATTGGAGAATGCCTTACCTTCGCCAACAGCCCCATCGCGTTCAATGGTCAGATAATAAGAACCCAAAACCATATCCTGCGTTGGCACGGCTACTGGTTTACCGTCTTTCGTTGATAAGATGTTATGCGCCGACAGCATAAGAAGTCTGGCTTCAGACTGGGCTTCCGCCGACAGCGGCACATGGACAGCCATCTGGTCACCGTCGAAGTCGGCATTATAGGCCGAACATACAAGCGGGTGAATTTTAATGGCGCGGCCTTCGGATAATACAGGTTCAAACGCTTGAATGCCCAGGCGGTGAAGCGTCGGGGCGCGATTTAGAAGTACTGGATGTTCTTTAATAACTTCTTCTAGAACATCCCACACTTCCGGACGAACCCGTTCAACCATACGTTTTGCACTTTTTATATTATGGGCATGGCCGGCATTAACCAATTTCTTCATAACAAAAGGCTTGAACAATTCCAGAGCCATTTCTTTCGGCAGACCGCACTGATGTAGTTTCAGGTCCGGGCCGACTACTATAACCGACCGTCCGGAATAGTCAACACGCTTCCCTAGAAGATTTTGCCGGAAGCGGCCTTGTTTGCCTTTCAGCATATCAGACAGCGATTTAAGCGGCCGGTTACCAGGTCCAGTTACCGGACGTCCACGCCGTCCGTTATCAATGAGGGCATCCACAGCTTCCTGCAACATGCGTTTTTCATTGCGGACAATAATATCCGGTGCACCTAAATCCAATAAACGCTTTAAGCGATTATTCCGGTTAATTACCCGGCGATACAAATCATTAAGGTCACTGGTGGCAAAACGACCACCATCTAACTGAACCATAGGTCTGAGTTCCGGCGGTATAACCGGAACTACATCCAGAATCATCCAACTAGGATTATTGCCGGATTTACGGAAGGCCTCGGTAACTTCCAGACGCCGGATAGCCCGAATCTTACGTTGACCGCTGACTTCTTTTAATTCCTGCCGCAACTCACGGCTCATCTTTTCAAGATCAAGCTCATCAAGAAGCTTTTTAATTGCTTCAGCACCCATACCGACTTTAAAAGCATTACCATATTTATCGCGATAGTCACGGTATTCATTTTCAGTCAACAGTTGCTTTTTCATCAACGGTGTTTCGCCCGGCTCAATTACGATATAAGAAGCAAAGTAAAGCACCTTTTCCAGCGAGCGCGGTGATACGTCAAGGATTAAACCCATTCGGCTGGGAATGCCTTTAAAGTACCAAATATGAGATACCGGCGCAGCCAGTTCAATATGCCCCATACGGTCACGACGGACCTTAGAGCGAGTTACTTCAACCCCGCAGCGATCACAGACGATACCCTTATAGCGAATGCGTTTGTACTTACCGCAGTGACACTCCCAATCCCGAGTTGGTCCAAAGATCTTCTCGCAAAACAAACCTTCCCGCTCAGGTTTAAGTGTTCTATAGTTTATCGTTTCCGGTTTTTTTACCTCGCCGTATGACCATGCGCGGATTTGTTCCGGCGAGGCGAGACCTATCCTCATTGAATCAAAATTATTTACATCTAACAAGGGGTTATCGCTCCCTTCACTCTTACTCGAAATCCTCGCCTAGATCGTCAAGATAGTCGCGCGGATTAACTTTTCGGTCTTTTTTATCCTTTTTGTCGCTTTTATTCAGTTCTAGTTCAAAATCATCACCCTCGTCAGCCGAGGCAACGGTTCGAACAGAACCCATTTCGCCGATTTCAGCAATAATATCCAGTTCTTCTTCAATCGGTTCAATATCATCGCTATTTTCGATTTCATCAGCTACATCTGGCTCAAAATCGCCAAGCTTACGTTCATGCGGTAAAGGTCTTGCAGCCTCTTCGCCACCAATACTAAGCTCAAGTTCTTTCGCCGTTTCGTTAATATCTTCTTCCGACTCCCGAATAAGAATTTCTTGGGCGTCTTCGGAAAGCACCTTAACATCCAGGCCAATACTCTGCAGCTCTTTTATAAGAACTTTGAAAGATTCCGGCACTCCCGGCTCAGGGATATTCTCACCTTTAACTATAGCTTCGTAGGTTTTTACACGGCCCACCACATCGTCGGACTTAACCGTCAAAAGTTCTTGTAAAGTATACGCCGCACCATAGGCCTCCAAAGCCCAAACTTCCATTTCTCCGAAACGCTGACCGCCGAACTGGGCTTTACCGCCAAGAGGCTGCTGCGTTACAAGAGAGTACGGCCCCGTAGAACGAGCATGAATTTTATCGTCAACCAAGTGAGCCAGTTTCAGCATATACACATAACCAACTGTCACCGGGTTGTCAAACGGATCACCGGTACGCCCATCATACAGCATGGTTTTACCTTCGTCAGGCAACCCAGCTAACTTAAGCGTCTTAAAGACTTCCTTTTCGGTAGCACCGTCGAATACCGGAGTGGCAATATGGACACCGGCAATATCCGGCTTCGGCATACCATTACGCTGATAATCATAACCGGCATTTTTAAGCGCCTCTTCCACACCGGCTTCCATATTCTTAATCTTCATACCCAAAGTGGCAGCCGCCCATCCCAGATGGGTTTCCAATACCTGCCCAATATTCATACGAGAAGGTACGCCCAGCGGATTAAGAACGATCTGAACCGGTGTACCATCCGGCAGGAATGGCATATCTTCTTCCGGTAATATCCTGGATACTACCCCTTTATTACCATGGCGTCCGGCCATTTTATCGCCCTCAGAAATTTTTCTCTTCTGAGCGATATATACCCTCACCAACTGATTGACGCCAGGAGACAATTCATCGCCGTTTTCACGGCTGAAAACTTTAACATCAACAATTTTACCGGCTTCCCCATGAGGCACTCTAAGGGAGGTATCCCTAACTTCACGGGCTTTTTCACCAAATATAGCACGGAGCAAACGTTCTTCGGCAGTAAGTTCGGTTTCTCCCTTAGGAGTAACTTTACCTACCAGAATATCTCCAGGACGAACTTCAGCCCCAACCCGGATAATACCCCGGTCATCCAAATCCCTGAGCGCTTCTTCCGCCACATTCGGAATATCACGGGTAATTTCTTCCGGTCCGAGTTTTGTATCACGGGCATCGCATTCGTATTCTTCTATATGAATGGAGGTAAATATATCTTCTTTAACAAGCTTTTCACTAAGCAAGATAGCATCTTCGTAGTTATACCCTTCCCACGGCATAAACGCAACCAGAACATTATACCCTAGCGCTAATTCGCCTTCATCAGTAGAAGGACCATCAGCCAAAACTTGGCCCTTTTTGATGCTTTCCCCTTTGCGAACAATAGGTTTTTGATTAAAGCACGTCCCCTGATTGGAGCGTTCATACTTTTGGAATTTGTAGCTGTCAAGACCACCATTTTCATTCCGTATGTACACGTCATTCGCGGTTACTTTAGCAACTTCGCCCGCGTTTTTCGCCAGCACTACTACCCCAGAATCCCGCGCAGCCTTATATTCCATACCGGTTCCCACAATCGGAGCCTGCGTCCTAAGAAGCGGCACTGCCTGTCGCTGCATGTTCGCACCCATTAAGGCACGGTTCGCATCGTCATTTTCCAAGAACGGAATCATAGCCGTTGCTATGGACACAACCTGTTTCGGCGATACATCCATGTAGTCAACCTTTTCCGCCGGAACCACCAATATTTCATTTCTATAACGAACTGTTACCCGTTCACTGACGAACCAGCTGTCACTGTTTAACTCATCATTAGCCTGAGCAACAACCATTTCGTCTTCTTCATCAGCGGTCAAGTAAAAAACTTCTTCGGTTACGCGACGGTTTTCTTTGTCAACTTTCCGATACGGCGTTTCAATAAAGCCAAATTCATTAATCCTTGCAAACGTGGACAAAGAGCCGATAAGGCCGATATTCGGACCTTCCGGCGTTTCAATAGGACACATACGGCCATAGTGAGAGTGATGCACGTCTCGAACCTCGAAACCTGCACGCTCACGGCTTAAGCCACCTGGCCCCAATGCACTAAGACGGCGTTTATGTGTCAGTTCAGCCAGTGGATTCGTCTGATCCATAAATTGAGACAACTGGCTGGAGCCAAAAAATTCCTTTATGGCCGCCACAACCGGTCGAATATTAATAAGCGCCTGCGGAGTTATAACATCAATGTCCTGAATGGTCATACGCTCCCGGACGACACGTTCCAGCCTGGATAAGCCTATCCTAAACTGGTTTTGTAAGAGTTCGCCTACCGAACGCAAACGACGATTGCCCAAATGGTCAATATCGTCTACGGAGCCATGCTCATCCATAAGATTTAAGAGATAACTAATAGAGGCAATAATATCTTCCCTGGTAATGGTACGATGGGTATGCGGCAGAACAGGATTGCACAACATTTTTACCGTCTGTCCGTCTTTCTGCCTAATTTTCACTTCTATAATAGAAGTACCGCCATACATACCGCTTTGTTCAATTTTACTAATGAGCTTTTCATCAATAACAGTACCTTCCTCGGCCAAGCATTCACCAGTATCGGGATGCACAAGAGGCTGAGCCAGTACCTTGCCCATCATCCGCCGCCGCCAGCCAAGCTTTTTCGTGAGCTTGTACCGTCCAACCGTTGCAAGATCATAGCGTTTAGGATCAAAGAACAATGTTTCCAAAAGCTGAGTTGCATTATCTACCGTTGGCGGTTCTCCTGGACGAAGGCGCTTGTATATTTCAACAAGGGCTTCCTCTTTCGAGTCCGTATTATCCCTTTCCAAAGTCGCCCTTATTCTCATGTCATCGTTAAACAAGTCCGCTATTGACGCACTTGATCCGTAACCTAACGACCGAATAAGCACAGTTACCGGAAGTTTACGGGTCCGGTCAACACGAACCGAAACAACGTCATTCGCGTCTGTTTCCAATTCAAGCCAAGCACCCCGGTTTGGTATCACCGTAGCGTTAAACAGTTTTTTACCGCTGGCGTCAATGGTCTCACCATAATATACTCCAGGAGACCGCACTAATTGGCTTACAATAACCCGTTCGGCACCATTAATAATAAAAGTGCCAGTATCGGTCATCAGAGGGAAATCGCCCATGAACACTTCCTGTTCTTTGATTTCCCCGGTTTCGCGGTTGATCAGGCGGACACCCACTCTGAGAGGAGCCGAGTAAGTAACATCGCGCTCTTTACATTCTTCCACCACATACTTGGGTTCTCCCAGAGTAAAATTCTCAAAAGAAAGAACCAAATTCCCCGTAAAATCTTGAATCGGCGAAATATCGTGGAATATCTCCTGCAAACCTTCTTTGAGAAACCAGTTATAAGAATTTTTCTGAATTTCGATGAGGTTGGGCATATCCAGCACTTCATTAATCTTGGAATAACTGTACCTGACCCTATTACCCACCGGAACAGGATTAAACATTAAAGACTTCACCCCTTAGCCCAATTTCAAGTGGCGTCTTCCCACATTGCATAAACGCGGCACAACTATACAAAATACAAAAATAAGCAAGGTTCATCAGTTTGATTCAAAACCTCGCTTCATTTTTTGATGAAATAATGATTCATCTCCCATTATATTACTATTTCCCCATAACAGGCAAATTATACCTCGCCTATTAAAACGAGTAATTAAATGGTATTGGTATACCGCATTACAAAATGATATCATTTCACTCTATGTTTGTCAAGTAAAAATATCCATGTTTGTCAAGCTTTGCATAAAGTATTAATACACACAAAACACACAGGAAAACGGAGAGTGCCTTACGGCGCTCTCCGTTCCACCAAGCAAGAAAATCTGAATTACTTAACTTCAACAGTTGCGCCAGCTTCTTCAAGCTTAGCTTTGATTGCATCAGCATCAGCTTTAGCAATTTTCTCTTTAACGGTTTTAGGAGCGCCATCAACCATTTCTTTCGCTTCTTTAAGGCCAAGACCGGTAATTTCACGAACTACCTTAATAACGTTGATTTTACTACCACCAGCGTTGGTCAGAACTACGTCAAATTCAGTTTTTTCTTCAGCAGCAGCAGGAGCACCAGCAGCAGCAGGAGCAGCAGCCATAGCTACAGGAGCAGCAGCGCTTACACCAAATTTGTCTTCCAGAGCTTTAATCAGCTCGGACAGTTCGAGTACAGTCATCGACTCAATGGCTTCCATAATTTGTTCTTTAGTCATTTTATTAAACCTCCAAAAATACTATTTTATTTTTAAATGGGTAATTAGGCACTTTCTTTTTGTTTGCGAACCGCTTCAAGCACATACGCCAAGTTGCGAAGATTGCCGTGAAGCACGTTGACAAGGCCGGAAATAGGAGCCTGCATAGTACCCAGCAGTTTGGCAATAAGTACTTCGCGCGGCGGCAAACTTGCCAAGGCTTTTACACCCTGGGCATCAATCACTTTACCTTCAACTAAACCAGCTTTTACTTCCAAAGCCTGCAATTTGTTTTCTTTAATAAAGTCTGCAAGAACTTTTGCGGGAGCAACTGGATCGGTAGCCGACATAGCAATCGCCGTCGGTCCTTCCAGGTATTGGGCAAGCCCCTGAATGCCGGCTTGGTTGGCGGCAATCCGTGTCATAGTATTCTTTATAACACGATACTCAACACCTGCTTCACGGAATTTACGCCGAAGTTTTGTATCCATAGCAACATTCAGCCCGCGGTAGCTCGTTAAAACTACACCTTTACTTCCGGAAAGTTTTGCTTGAATTTCACTAACCAGCGCTTCCTTTTCTGGAGTTACAGCCATCAAAATACACCTCCTTCATATCGAACAGTTACAATAATTAAAAACGACCTGCCGGCAGTATTTACCGGAGGTCGTTGAAGACATACATTCATCTTCGCTCATCCCCGGCCTCGGCAGGCGGACCAAAGTCCATTATTATTACCTGCTATCTACAGCCTAAAGCATTATGCTCTATTCTTTTTTACCGGGAACCTTAAGCGTATTGATCTTAATACCAGGGCCCATGGTAGTGCTTACCGTGATGCCTTTAAGGTACTGGCCTTTCGCTGCCGCAGGCTTTACCTTGATCAGCGTATCAAGCAATGTATTGTAGTTTGCAACCAATTTTTCCTTATCGAATGAAGCTTTACCAATTGGAGCGTGAATATTTCCCGCTTTATCGGTACGGTATTCAATCTTACCGGCTTTGATTTCGTTAACAGCTCTGGTTACATCCATAGTCACAGTGCCCACCTTAGGGTTTGGCATTAAGCCTTTAGGACCAAGGATTTTCCCCAGACGACCAACCATGCCCATCATATCAGGAGTGGCAACGGCTACGTCAAAATCAGACCATCCGCCTTGAATCTTTTCTACCATATCTTCAGCACCGACAAAATCAGCGCCTGCAGCTTCCGCTTCTTTTGCTTTCTCGCCTTTGGCGAAAACCAGCACCCGGTTGGTTTTACCGGTACCGTGCGGCAACACAACAGCTCCACGCACTTGCTGATCAGCATGTTTCGGATCAACGCCCAGTTTCACAGCAACTTCCACTGTTTCATCAAACTTAGCACTAGCTGCTTTTTTCACAAGTTCTACAGCTTCTTCCGGATCGTAAAGTTTTCCTTTTTCGATCAGTTTTGCTGCTTCCGCATACTTTTTACCATGTTTCGGCATAAAACTAATTCCTCCTACTCATTGTGGTAATAACGGGAAACCCTCCCACAGCGGCAGCTGTCCTTTATCATAACACATTAGACTCACACCGGCAAGACCGGGCCTGAGTCCTCTTTATAATAAAAGCTGCCCAACCAATCCTTCATGCAACTTACTCGACAATGTCGATACCCATACTACGGGCAGTACCTTCAATCATCCGCATAGCAGCTTCAACGCTGGCAGCGTTAAGATCTTGCATTTTGGATTCAGCGATTTCGCGAACTTTAACGCGCGATACCTTCGCAACTTTCTTCTTGTTAGGTTCGCCTGATGCGGTTTCAATGCCTGCGGCCTTTTTCAAAAGAACAGCCGCCGGTGGCGTTTTTGTAACAAAAGTAAAGGAACGGTCTTCATACACAGTAATCTCTACCGGGATAATCAAACCCGCCTGCTGAGCAGTACGTTCGTTAAACTCTTTTACAAAAGCCATGATATTGATACCAGCTTGACCAAGCGCAGGACCAACCGGAGGCGCTGGAGTAGCTTTACCCGCGGGAACCTGCAATTTAACAAGCTTAATTACTTTTTTAGCCATGGTTACACCTCCTTACATTGTAAAATGTGGTACTGCGGGCCTGTCGGCCCTCCCACTGGTTACACCTATCAATACAACTGAGTAGTAACCTTATTGTAATTTTTCTATCTGAGCGTAGTCCAATTCAATAGGGGTCTCACGACCAAACATGTCCACCAAAACCTTAAGTTTGCCGCGGTCAGGATAAATATCCGTAACCAAAGCCGTCCAGTTTTCAAAGGCACCGGACACAATCCGGACCATTTCTTTCGGACTGACATCAAACTTTTTCGGTTTCAAGTCTTCGATCCCCATGGACTTTAAGATGTGTTTTGCTTCAGCAGCAGTCAACGGGATAGGCTTGGTTCCCGAACCAACAAAACCGGTTACCCCTGGAGTATTTCGCACTATGTACCATGACCGATCAGTTACGATCATCTCAACTAGCACGTACCCGGGAAACACCTTCTTCTTGGAAATCTTCTTTTTGCCATCCTTATATTCAACTTCATCTTCCATAGGCACTAACACCCGGAAAATTTCATTTTCCATCGCCATGGAATGAACCTTTTTTTCAAGGTTGGCTTTCACCTTATTTTCATACCCAGAATAGGTGTGTATTACATACCACATTTTTTCGGTTTCCATCACCAGAAGGGTCGCACTATGCGGCCCCCACCCCCTCTTGCACTGCGTAGTTCATTAACGAATAAAAACTCTTAACACTTCATTAAAACCAGTGTCTACAACCCAAATTAGAACTGCGATAATCAATACAGAAATAAAAACAACCCCCGTATAGGCGGAGAGTTCATTCTTATCCGGCCAAGACACTTTCTTCAGTTCGGCTCTAACCTCCCGCACAAACCTTCTGAAGCGGGAAGACTTCACTTGCATCGCTGTTTCCTGGGCAGCCATCTCTTCACATCCCCATTGCTATACTGCCTATAATATACTGGCAGGGGCGGCAGGAATCGAACCCGCAACCAACGGTTTTGGAGACCGCTACTCTACCAATTGAGCTACACCCCTACATGTTAAGCATAAAGAAAACTTACTTCGTTTCTTTATGTTGCGTATGTTTTTTGCAAAACTTACAATACTTGTTTACTTCTAATCTATCCGGATCGTTCTTCTTATTTTTGTTGGACTGATAATTACGTTGCTTACATTCACTGCAAGCAAAAGTCACTGCGTTGCGCACTATATACACCTCACTTACAAACTGGTCTCAAAATATCGCTAGTATAGATTAGCACAAATTAAGGCGGTATGTCAATAGCACACGTATCCGGGTATGTTATATTTTTTTTATATCCCGCGCCTTTTCGTACATCGAAATAAATGCAGGGGATTAACCCCTGCATCATAAACATTCCCATAATATCCCGTAAATATTCATTATCAGGTTTATTCAGTTGTTTTAAGATACAACAGACTACTCGTTGATTGCGGTTACAACACCGGCGCCAACGGTACGGCCGCCTTCGCGGATAGCGAAACGCAGACCTTCTTCAATTGCGATCGGCGTAATCAGCTCAATCGACATCTGAATGTTGTCGCCAG
>Ga0316604_10002112_pt1 | contig 15891 bp, 14 predicted proteins | sample OWC_soil_day20_C_FD_207650 | JGI IMG/M metagenome (GOLD analysis project Ga0316604, IMG submission 207650) | Wetland soil microbial communities from Old Woman Creek delta, Ohio, United States - OWC_soil_day20_CT | ecosystem: Environmental > Terrestrial > Soil > Wetlands | place: USA: Ohio... | reverse complement strand
AATACGTTGGACGATTCGGGAGAGGGGGGATCAACATCATAGAATAACTGAATATGTGGATTTAGCCTTGAAAAATTATTATGACAAATATCAGCAAGCCCTACAAGCCGGAATTCAGTTATCTAGCTCAGTATCTATTAATCATGAAAGCGGGCGACAGGTTTATATTGCTCCATTTAAAAATAACCTTCCAGAAGATTTGGCTAGTGAATTTTGGTATATGCGCGAGGCGTTGTGGGATGAATATCGACAAAGATTACCTGGTTGTAATCTAGCAAAAGAAAGTGATAGGGATGATTGGCGGAAAACGGCTGTTTCCTCTGGATATCGATGGGTGGTTGTTCCTGAGGTGAGTGTAACTCAATTAAGACAGGAACAGAACATATATCATATTACCTTTAGCCAAACTGTCTATGAAGTCGCTACAGGTGCCATTGTTGCAACAGCTAGCTTTTCAACAGGGACGTACAACTTAACTCCCTTGGAAGCTTTTATCCATGATTTGAAAGGGATTAACAATAATCAAGGAAATTGGATTTCGAGAGTGAAATAATGGATGTGAATAACTGTTAATGCATGAAGTCTGATTAACGTTGTTTCAGTTACTTTGGTCATTTTCTTACCATCACTTTCAACTGCTAATCTTACTTTATTTTCAGCTAAGCAAATTATTCTTAATAAATAAATCCATAAAGAGGAATATTGTGGAAACGTAGCGAAATGTGTATTGATGATTGATACTGAAATTTTTGCTTTCGCGTGGATTTGATACGATTATACGAGGAGCAATTTTATGAGAAACAACAGTTTACTGACTCAATTAACAGCGATAATTGTTGCCGTCGTACTGCTGTCTCTAGGTATATTAGGAAGTTTAAACTATTGGAAAGCGCGGCAGTTACTGTTTGCTAGCGTTGAGGAGCGAACCGTTGATTTGGCGGTTAATTATGCAGAGCAGGTGGGACTATGGATAAGCGATCATAAATCAGAAGTAACAATGTTGGCTCATTCTACACCTATTACCAGTGGCAACATTGAAGTGATTATTCACTTTTTTGAAAGCTGTCCATCAAGCCAGTAAAGACTATCTATCCATTACATTTATTCAACCAGATGGTACTTTCTATGATTCTTCTGGATTTACAGGTAACGTTTCATATAGAGAATACTTTCAACGAGCCATTAAAGGGGAGACAGTCATAACAGATCCGTTAATATCTGTAACTGTAGGGGTACCATTTGTTGCCATTGTAATGCCTGTCGAAGTCAATGGCAAAATAATCGGCTGTTTCTCGGGGGTAGTTAATTTAGAAAGTATTAGTGAGCGAGTATTAGCGATCAAGGCGGGGGAAACTGGCTATGCTTACGTTCTTCAAAGAAATGGACTTATGATTATTCATCCTAATAAAGAATTAATTTTCAAAAATAATCCTCTTACAGATAATAATGCGCCGCAAGGTTTAAAGGAATTTATTCATACAATGACAAAAGGTGAACGAGGAATTTGTAGCTATACATATGAAGGGGTCGACAATTTAACCGCTTGTGCACCTATACCAGGGGTTAATTGGTCGCTAGCCGTCACAGTTCCAACAGCGGAAGTTACTGGGCGATTGAAGCAATTAACGACGATTTCGTTAGTGACTACTCTCGGCGTTTTAATTCTGGCAGTATTCGCGGTTATAATTTTCGCGCGCCGAATCTCCAGGCCGATAAAAGACCTAGAGGTTGCAGCTAATCGAGTTGCTAGTGGAAACCTTACAGCAATGAATCTTGAAATTACGTCTGATGATGAGGTGGGACGCCTAGGGAAAGCTTTTGAGAAGATGATCAGAGAGCTGGAAGTTAGTTATAAATTGATCAAAGAATCGGAAGAACATGCTAAAAGTATTGCTTTATACGATAATTTAACAGGACTATGTAATCGAGCAATGTTTAGCGATCGTCTCAATCATTGTTTAAAGCAAGCTAGTTGCAGTGAGCAACTGGTAGCTTTATTATTTTTAGATTTGGATGGTTTCAAAGCTATTAATGATTTATATGGTCATTCCCAAGGGGATCTTGTGCTAAAAGAAGTTGCTGCTCGCTTGACCTTAGTCGCAAGAAAGACCGATACGGTTTGTAGACTTGGTGGGGATGAATATACAATCATTGTTCCGGACATAAAAACTAAGAGCAATGTCGAAATAATAGTAAAAAGAATAGTCGGATCCTTTGTGCCCAAATTTGATGTGGCTGGTAAAAAGGTTTCTTTGAGTGTGAGTATTGGGATTAGTATTTTTCCTTTTGACGGAGAAGATTTGGATACTTTGTTATGGCATGCTGATGATGCCATGTATGATGTAAAAGCTTCTGGCAAAAATGGTTATAAATTTTTTGAACAGGATTGTTAAATTAAATACTGCATAAAAGCACGCCATCTGGCGTGCTTTTATGCAGTATTTAAAACTTATTGACAACGGTCTGCACTGTGGGCGATTACATTGCTTTGTACAGTAACATTTGGTTGTACTTTATACCAGGCGGCATACATAGTAGGCAATACTAGTAGGGTCGATATTGTGGCACCGAGCAGTCCCACAGTAATGGCAACTGCCATTCAAATTTGGGAATATTTTTAAATTATGGCTATGATAATCATTTTAATGACTGAATTCAATCAAATTATAATTTTAAGTACAGTTTAAAGTCAAAATTATTTCAAATTTCTCCATCTCAACATTAGCTGTGCTTATATAATATTAGGAAATTTAAATTTACTTATTAGTGACAATGTGTTATAATCCAATACGCAAATCGCGGGTAGCACAGATGAGGGGGGAGTAGGAGTGTTTACATTACTCGATTTAGTACAACCAGAGACCATTGATGACGCATACAAAATATTGATGGCTAAAAAAAATAATACTGTCCTCGGTGGCTGTGCTTTTTTAAGGCTCAGTTCGAGTAGAATAGGTACTGGTGTAGAACTATCCAAACTGAATTTAAATTACATAGCAGAAGAACAGGATTACATAGAAATAGGTGCGATGACCACCTTTAGAGATATTGAAACAAATGCTATCTTGCAAGAGTATTTTAATGGAATACTTCCGCAAGCCGTAAGTCATATCATCGGCGTTCAGTTTCGCAATGTAGTGACTGTAGGGGCTTCTGTTTATGCAAAATATGGATTTTCCGACTTAATCACTGCTTTACTGGCCTTAGATACTGAAGTCCAATTATATAAAGGTGGCAGAATGCCATTGGTGGAATTCTTAGAACGGCCTTACGAGAAAGATCTGCTCACTAAAATCTTTATTAGAAAAAATCAAAGGCGTGCCAGTTATCACAATTTACGCAGCTCAGCAAGTGATTTTCCCATCATAAATGTTGCTGTGTCAAAGTTAGAAACAGAGTGGCTTATTGTGGCAGGGGCGATGCCATCTCGCGCAAAAATAGCCCCTAAGGCCTCAGCAGAGCTATCTAAAGAAAATATAGATATTGAGAGAATCGCGGCTTTAGCAGTAGAAGAGTTAGTCTTTGGGACCAATGCCCGGGCTACAGCAGAATATCGCAAAGCTATTTGTAAAGTACTCATAGCAAGAGGGATTAGGGAGGTGTTACAGTGCAAATAGAAGTTATTCTCAATGATAAACCAGTGGTGCTACACGCCGAAATGGATGAATTCTTGGCTGATACCTTACGAAAACATGGCATGCTCAGTATCAGAAAAGGGTGCAACACATCTTGTTGTGGTCTGTGCACTGTATGGTTAGACGGTAAACCGACTCTCTCTTGCAACGTTCTTTCGATAAGAGCCAATGGTAGAAAGATTACGACCATTGAAGGCGCTGCTAAGGAAGCTGAAGCTTTTGCGGAGGTATTGGTCGCAGAAGGTGCTGAACAATGTGGTTTTTGTAGCCCAGGTTTCATTATGACAGTTATTGCGATGAAACATGAACTCGTAAATCCGACAGAAGCAGAAATCATTCATTATTTAACAGGAAATTTATGCAGATGTACAGGTTATATGGGACAACTCAGGGCAGTGAAAACTTACTTGGAGGCAAACATAATATGAAGATTGTTGGTACAGGTATTGGCAAGATTGATGGTATGTCTATTTCCACAGGTAAGCCTGTTTACACCGATGATTTAGTGATGCCCAATACATTAGTAGTAAAGCTACTCCGGAGTCCCCACGCTTTTGCCAAAATAACAGTAATCGACGTTACAAAGGCGGAGAAAATCCCTGGTGTTGAATGTGTTCTTACATATAAGGATGTTCCAAATGTACGATTTACAGTCGCTGGTCAGTCCTATCCTGAGCCTTCCCCTTACGATCGTTTGATATTAGATCAAATTGTCAGGTATGTGGGTGACGAAGTTGCCATTATTGCAGCTGTGGATGAAAAAACAGCGGTAAAAGCGATGAAGCTCATTAAGGTGGAGTATGAAGTCTTTGAGCCGGTTTTAGATTTTGAAACAGCTCAAGGACATGCATCTATCGTCCATCCTGAGGATGACCTTCATTGTAATTTTGATATTGGCACGAGTAAGGAAAAAAATATTGTTTCCTCCCAAAAGGTGGAATTCGGGGATATAGAGGAAGAACTGCAAAAATGTGACGTGGTGGTTGAGGAAACTTATTATACTCAGGCTCAGGCCCATTGTATGATGGAAACCTATCGTGCTTTTAACTATTTGGACCATATGGGCCGCTTAGTAGTGGTGAGTTCCACCCAGATCCCCTTTCATGTCAGAAGAAAGTTAGCCAGAGCCTTAGAAATGCCTGCCAGTAAAATACGGGTCATTAAACCGAGAATTGGTGGCGGTTTTGGCGGTAAACAGACGGTTGTTGTAGAAATATTTACAGCTATTGTGACCTTGAAGACTGGCAAACCAGCAAAACTTATCTATGATCGTGAGGAAACTTTCACCTGTACAAATAGTCGTCATGCTATGCGGTTAACTGTTCGAGTAGGCGCTGATACAGAGGGTTATATTCGAGCTGTGGATATACAAGGTTTATCAGATACAGGGGCCTATGGTGAGCATGCTTCTACTGTGTTTATGGTAGTAGGACAAAAAACTCTGCCTTTATATAATAAAACAAAAGCTGTCAGGTTTATAGGAAATGTGGTCTATACCAACAAAATGCCAGGTGGCGCTTTTAGAGGTTATGGCGCAACTCAGGGAACCTTTGCTTTAGAAGCAGCAGTCAATCAGTTAGCGGAACAATTAAACATGGATCCAGCTGAGCTGAGATTGAAGAATTTAATCAAACAAGGTGAGACCAGCCTGGCATATGATGGTAAGCTATTGGGCAGTTCAACCTTGCATCGTTGTATCGAAACAGGAAAAGAGTTAATCGGCTGGGATGAAAAGTATCCAAAAGTGGTCAATGGCAGGAAAGTAAGAGCAGTTGGGATGGCAGTCACCATGCAGGGATCAGGGATTGCGGGTATTGATACAGCATCTGCTGAAGTACGATTAAACGATGATGGAAATTATACCTTACTAATAGGTTCGACAGACATGGGAACAGGTAGTGATACCATACTGACCCAAATGGCTGCTGAAATTTTAGAAACGACGATGGACAACATTATCGTGAATGCTGCTGATACAGATGTTTCTCCTTATGATCCTGGTTCTTATGCTTCCAGCACAACCTATGTAACGGGCATGGCGGTGGTAAAAGCCGCTGAAGAACTAAAACAGAAGATTGTGGAGCATGGTGCCAAATTACTAGAAGTATTGCCAGAAGATATTGAATTTGACGGTCAAGTGGTTAGTACACTTACTGGTGAGAAAGAGCTGAGCTTGGCAAAACTAGCTGAACTTATGGTGTTAGGGGCGGGGAATTTACAGCTCGTTGGTCATGGTACTTATGGCAGTCCAGTATCACCGCCACCCTTTATTGCGGGTTTTGCTGAGGTTGAGGTAGATACAGAAACGGGAAAAATAGAGTTAATTGATTATGTAGCTGTCGTTGACTGCGGAACAGTTGTCAATCCTAATTTGGCGAGAATTCAGGTTGAAGGTGGTATTGTTCAAGGAATAGGTCTGGCTTTGTATGAAGATGTACGATTTGGAGAAAAAGGTCAGTTGCAGACCAATAACTTTATGCAGTATAAGATTCCCTGCCGAAAAGATATTGGAGTAGTGCGAGTGGCTTTTGAGGAAAGTTTTGAGCCTACAGGTCCATTTGGTGCAAAATCGCTGGGCGAGGTTGTTGTCAATACGCCAGCACCAGCAATTGTCCATGCAGTTTATAATGCGGTAGGAGTTAGAATAAATAGTTTGCCTATCACTTCAGAAAAAGTCTTTATGGGAATGGAGAAAAATAAGTAATAAGAGGAGGAGAAAAAATGAAACACGACAATTCGATTCACCCTGTTGATGAAATGTTGCCTTTGGGGAAATTGTTTACTTATGGTTTACAGCATGTTCTGGCTATGTATGCTGGTGCTGTGGCGGTCCCGTTGATTCTCGCCAATGCCTTAGGGTTATCCCAAGAGCAACTAATCTACTTAATCAATGCAGATTTGCTGACTTGTGGTATTGCCACCATTATTCAGACTGTTGGTTTCTGGAACATGGGTATTCGTATTCCTATCATTCAAGGGGTAACCTTTGCGGCTGTTACGCCAATGATCATTATTGGTAAGGCTCATGGTTTACAAGGTATTTATGGATCAATTATTGTAGCTGGTATTGTTACTTATTTAATGAGTCCTTATTTTAGTCGTTTATTACGGTTTTTCCCGCCGGTTGTGACTGGTAGTATTATTACCCTCATTGGTGTGACTCTCATGCCTGTAGCAGTACGATGGGCAGCTGGCGGTAATCCGGCAGCCAAAGACTTTGCGGCAGCTCCTTATATTGGCTTGGCTTTGGTGACATTGATGTTAGTGTTATTCTTCTATCGTTATTTCACAGGTTTTTTAAGTAATATTGCCGTTCTGTTAGGATTAATTAGTGGTACGCTGATTGCCATTCCTTTAGGTTTAGTGAAGTTTTCTCAAGTTGCAAATGCTAATTGGTTTGGTATTACTACCCCATTTTATTTTGGTCTGCCCACCTTTGATGCTGCGTCCATAGCAGCCATGGTCATTGTTATGTTGGTGGTTATGACGGAAACAACTGGCGATTGTATCGCTGTTGGTGAGATTGTGGACAAAGAGGTTACTGCCAATGACTTGTCTCGATGCCTGAGAGCTGATGGCTTTTCCACTATGTTGGGTGGTATTTTAAATAGTTTTCCTTATACTGCTTTTGCCCAAAATGTTGGTCTTGTTGGTTTGACGAAGGTGAAGAGTCGCTTTGTCGTGGCTGCTGCGGGCGTGATTCTAGTTGTTCTTGGTCTATTTCCTAAATTCGCTGCGGTTATTTCCGCCATCCCTGTGCCTGTTCTAGGCGGTGCGGGTATTGCCATGTTTGGTATGGTGGCAGCCAGTGGTATTAAAACTCTATCTAAAGTGGAGTTTGATGGCACTCATAATATTATGGTCGTGGCTGTGAGTATGGGTATCGGGATGATTACCTTGGCTGTCCCTAATTTTTATCAAAACTTCCCTGATTGGGCTAAGGTTATCCTGCATAGTGGTATCACTGCTGGTAGTATAACAGCAATTGTTTTAAATGTTGTTTTAAATGGGAATGGCCACGAGAAGAGTTCACAAGTGGCAAATCATAAGGCTTAATTAAATAAAGTTTTATAAGTTACTCCGCCCTTTGCTTTTTCAAGCAGGGCGGAGCTTTTTTTAAGACTACAAACAGATGCTATAGGAAGCCAGTTACTCTAGAGGAATGTATAGAGGAAATTAATAGGTGCTCAGGAACACAATTTGATCCGAGTGTTTGTGAGTTGTTTATTGAATTTTTAAAAGATCGGTTTGGCTTTATGGTTGAAGAGATTAGCTTTTGTTAAGACTTTTCATGAAAGTTTTGAGGGGAAATCCAATAAAATAAATTCTAGCATTTTTTCAGTAATATTTGTAAAGAATACTTTGTGCCAAATTGATAAATAGTATACTTAAGTTCTTATAAATAAAAAATGCTGGAGGTGGTTTTTATGGGTAAGGTTATGTCTGAAAAAATGAAATATGAACTAGCTCATGATTTAGGCTTCGGCGAGAAGGTAGAAGATGGAGATTGGAGCGATGTTACCACAGGTGAAGTAGGCTCGATGGTACGAGAAGCGATCAGACGCGGTGAAGAAGCGATGGCAAAGGAGAATGGTCAGGCACACCAACACGCTAAATAATAAAGAAAATATTTTTAAAAAATACTAGCAGTGACACATTTAAGAAAAAGGCATCTGAGAACCAGTAAATGTACTGGCTTTTCAAATGCCTTTTTCGATCTTTCTCATTTTGTACTAAACATGAAACTGGCTAACAGCTTCTTGGAGATCCTGGGCAAGGGTGGCGAGACTCTGACTAGAGGAGGCGATTTCTTCCATAGACGCAGATTGCTCTTCTGTGGCTGCAGATACTGTTTGCGATTCCCCTGCTGCATTTTTACTGAGTCTGTCGATTTCCTGCACAGATGATACAATTAGCTGACTGCCACTTGCCATCTGCTGAATTGCAGCGGAAATCTCCTTTATTTGATTAGATACTTCTGTGACTAGAATGGCTATTTCCCCAAATGCATGGCCTGCGACAGTTACAGCCCCTGTTCCAACCTTAACCTCGCGCGTACCTTCATCCATAGCTATGACAGCTTTATCGGTGTCTTCTTGAATTTCACTGATTAACATAGCTATTTGTTTTGCCGCATCTTGTGACTGTTCCGCAAGTTTACGGACTTCTTCCGCTACTACAGCAAAACCACGTCCTTGTTCTCCGGCTCTTGCGGCTTCAATGGCAGCGTTGAGCGCTAATAGGTTTGTTTGCCCAGCAATTCCTGAGATCGTATCTACTATCTGTCCAATTTCCTTGGAACGATCGCCGAGCTTGGCAACTACTTGTGCAGAGTGATTGACTGTCTGTTCAATCTGGATCATTTGGCTGATCGCCTTATCTATAGACTTGCCACCTTCTTTTGCCGTTTCAGCAGCTTGCGTAGATTTTCCAGCTACGAGATTGGTATTGGCGGCTGTTTGCTGGATACTTGCTGATATTTGCTCTACGACTGCTGAGGTCTCATTGACGGCACTAACCTGTTTTTCCGCACCATTTGCCACTTCACTAATCGAGACTGCTACTTGATTTGCCGCCTGGGCTGATTGCTCGGCACTAGCAGTCAGTTCTTCACTCGAAGCAGCCAATTGTTCTGATTGAGAGTGTACCTTTGCGATAAGTTGGCGCAAATTTGTTCTCATTTCTCGGAACCCATTCGCCAATTGGCCGATTTCATCTTCGGAAGAAATCTTTGTCTCCCGCTCTCGTAGATCGCCTTGTGCCAAGAGCAGGCATTCATCTCTAATGAGAACAATAGGTTTGGCGAACATTTTGGCTATGAATACGATAGATACTGCAGCGATGATTAGACATATTACCGACAAGATAAGCATTGTTCGTGCCAGAGCATCAGTTTCACGGGTAGCTTCGGCTGCAGGCGCTGCCACTGTCATGACCAAGCGTTGGTCACCTGGTAATTCGATGGGGGTAAAGACGGCAATTCTCTGTATGCCATCAGCAAAGGTGTATAACCCTTGCACTTGTTTGCCGGATTCAGCTGCAGACTTGAATAGATTAAGTAAGCTATCCTCAAGTTCTGTTTTCTGCATCTTAAGTTCAGGATTAATTTTCTTCTCGCGAAGGTTCAGTTTGCCGATAAGTTCAGGGGTCTTAGGGTGGGCGATGATCATCCCCCCCTCATCGGCAATCTGACCATAGCCAGTGTCTAGAAACTTCAGATCACTAATCATAGCGGTCAGCCTCTCAACGGCAAACGTTCCCACCAGGACTCCGTTCAACTGTCCGTTGTTGATAACTGGTACAGCTAAAACAATAGCAAGTTTGCCGGTTGCTTTAGAAAGCAGCGGATCTGAGACAACGGGTTTCTTTGTTGCAATCACTTTCTTGAAATAGTCCCGATCGCCGTATTGAGCTGTCGTTCCAGTATTGGTGATTCCTGAGCCATCAGTTGAAGTAAAAACGATAACATCAAAAGTACCAAGCCTTTTTTGAGCTTCTGCCATAGCTTCAACAATCTGAACCTTGTTGTCACCTGTGCGGATGCGTTGGATACTAGCCAAGCTTTCCAAATGGGATATCATAAGATTGATATCTCCCTGCACGCGATTGCTATAATCAGTTCCCACCGCCATGGCTGTTTGATCAATACTTTTTGCCAAAGATTGCTGTGAGAGATAATAGCTGGCCCCAGATAACACGCCTAATATGACGAGAATAAGTGGCAACAAAATGATGAGTAAACGGTTTTGGATGTTTTTGACGTTCATTTTTATAGACTCCTTTAATAAATATATAAATATTCTTAAATATTTCATCCTCTTTAGAACAAAAAAGTAGCACCTATAATATTAATAGTTGCTACTAATTATTCATGATTGAGTCGCAACTTGGCAATCGTAGGTTTGTGTACCCCTTAGACCCATAGCTTTGCGTCCCTACCTTTCGATAGGTTTGCCATTTTATATTATATTGACCATTATTTTACACCATTTTACACTATACGACATAGAATGTCAATTGAAAGATAGGGTTTTGAGACTACAATATTTAGCTATGCTTTCAGGTGGATTAGTAGCTGTTTATTATAGTTTACGTATAACAGCACTAATATTTGGAATAATGACTTTCATAGCAATTGACTTTGGAGTAGCACTTGGACCAGCAGTGGGCGATTCAATGATTATATAGGAATTTATGCTTCTTATTAGGGAGCAGTATTGATTTTTATAAGCAGGAATAATATAGTTAATTGTCGAAAGTTCATTAGTCATTTTAATTAGTAAGCGGAGGAATACTAAGTGATAAATTACAATAATGGAAATAAGGGAAATATTGTTGAACCGCCAAAGTCAAGATATTCATTAACCTATGGTGCAGAAAAGACCAGTCATTTAGGCCTAGATGATATTTACCTAGAAATCGAAGAACGTATATTTGAGGCTATTAAAGTAGGTGAACCCTTTATCTTTGAGGGATCAAATGAGCGGGGGAACCTTTATTATATCATTGAGCGCAGAGAAGCAGACTATCTCCTGAGCGTGAAAGAAATTACCGAGGATACAGCTGATTTAATCAAAAGAACGTTAGAAAGTGTCAAGAAATTAGGAAAAGAAAATATGGAAGAAATCATGGAACTCATGATGTTCGAAGATATAGATATTGATATTACAAAAACAATGACCCTGCCCATTGAAGTAAGCTATGAAATTTTAATTGAAAAACTTCAAGAACTTAGAGAAGATGCTAATGAAATTCTTATAGATAATTTGAAACGTCTTCAAGAAATTGTAAGAGAATATGAAGAAGATGCTTTCTGATCATGGAAGTAAGGTATAGATTGGTAAACTGGTGGATAAAGAGGTATACATGGAGTATGCCTCTTTATCTGCTGTAGAAGGAGAGTGTTAAATTTGCTCCGCTATATGTTAAAACGTTTTGTTAGTTCTTTAGTTGTTTTGTTGGCTATTATCACAATTACGTTCCTACTTATGCATGCCATTCCAGGTGGCCCCTTTAGTAGCGAAAAAAAAATTTCTCCAGCTATCATGAAAAATATTGAAGAACACTATCGTCTCAATGATCCTTTGTGGAAACAGTATGTGGACTATATGGCTAATTTAGCCCAATTTGATTTAGGGCCATCCTTTAAATATGAAGGTCGCAAAGTCAATGATATTATTCGTGAAAGCTTTCCGGTATCGCTAGAACTGGGGTTGGTTAGTATTAGCTTTGCTATTTTAATCGGAATTCCTGCTGGAGCTTTGGCAGCCCTAAGGCAGAATAAATGGCAAGACTATATCACAATGCTGTTTGCAACAATTGGTGTGTCAGTACCGAGTTTTGTCTTGGCCACACTACTCATCTATGTATTTGCCATTAAGCTCTCATTACTTCCAGCCGCTATGTGGGGTGATGCGGAGTATGTAGTGTTGCCAGCCTTGGCTTTAGCTAGTCATCCTACAGCCTTTATTGCTCGTCTGACACGTTCTAGTATGCTAGAAATATTGGCTCAGGATTATATTAAGACAGCGCGGGCAAAAGGACTGTCACAAATCGTTATCCTATATCGCCATGCCTTAAGAAATGCCTTGATTCCAGTGGTTACTTATATTGGCCCTATGGCCGCAGGCATCTTGACTGGAAGTTTTATTATTGAAAGTATTTTTGCCATTCCAGGCCTTGGGCGACATTTTGTAACAAGTATTTACAATCGTGACTATACAGTGATTCTTGGCGTGACTGTATTTTATAGCTTACTGGTCATTAGCTTAAATTTAGTAGTGGATCTTATTTATCCCCAGCTTGATCCCCGTATAAAACTAAATGAAAAAGAAGGGGGTTAAGAGTAGCATGAACAAGGAATTATTTGAGCCTCTCTGCGGTTGTGACCAAGCTGAAGCACAGGCTCGTCCAATTACAACTTATAGACAGGATGCTTGGCGACGTCTGAAAGAACATAAACTGGCCATGATTGGTCTATATACGGTTTTACTTATTATTCTCATTGCAGTGATTGGTCCTTGGATGTCACATGTTTCTTATTCTGATCAGAATTTGATGCAAGCCAATCAGTCCCCCAGTACTGAACATTGGTTTGGCACTGATAATCTAGGTAGAGATTTGTTTATTCGCGTTTTATATGGTGCTCGTATTTCACTATCCATTGGCATTGTGGCCAGTTTGATCAATCTTACTATCGGGGTTGTTTATGGAGGTATTGCAGGTTTAGTGGGTGGCCGCGTTGATAGAATTATGATGAATATTGTTGATGTTTTATATGGCATACCTATGCTGCTTTATGTAATACTCTTAATGGTTGTTTTGAAACCGGGACTGACTAATATTTTTATAGCCTTAGGTATTGCCTATTGGCTGGGGATGGCGCGTATTGTTCGAGGTCAGATTTTGAGCTTGAAGGAACACGAGTATGTCCTAGCGGCTCGGACTCTTGGTGCCAGCAACTGGCAGATTCTTTATCGTCATCTTATTCCCAACAGCATGGGGCCTATTATTATTACAATGACGCTGGCTATTCCTGAAGCAATTTTCACTGAGGCATTTCTAAGTTTTATTGGTTTAGGAGTCGCTGCTCCTATGGCCAGTTGGGGCGTACTATCCTCAGAAGGGGTGACAAGTTTACGCTCTTATCCTTTCCAATTATTCTTTCCCGCTATGGCCATTAGCATCACAATGTTGGCCTTTATTTTTCTAGGGGATGGTTTGCGTGATGCTCTTGATCCCCGCACAAGACGCTAGGGAGGTAAATAATGATGAAGCCGTTGTTAGATGTGCAAGAATTGTCAGTATCATTTGCTACTTACGCTGGCGAAGTAAAGGCTATTGATGAAGTTAGTTTTCAGGTTTTTCCCGGGGAGGCTATCGGCATTGTCGGTGAGTCTGGGTGTGGAAAAAGTGTGACAGCTCATTCTATTATGCAGCTGATTTCCACTCCTCCGGGTAAGTATACAAAAGGAAAGATCTTTTTTGAAGGTGCCAACTTATTGGAAAAGTCTGAGAAAGAAATGGCAGATATTCGGGGCAATGATATTAGTATGGTCTTTCAAGACCCCATGACATCTCTTAATCCAGTACTGACTGTGGGGATGCAGATTGCCGAATCTCTGCAAAAACATCAACATATGAACAAACAGCAAGCATATGCACAGGCTGTGAAAATGTTGACCTTGGTTGGCATACCAACCCCTGAAGAACGTGTAAAAAGTTATCCTCATGAGTTCAGCGGCGGTATGCGGCAGCGGGCGATGATCGCCATGGCACTCTCATGTAATCCTAAAGTACTGATTGCTGATGAGCCAACTACAGCTCTAGATGTAACCATTCAAGCGCAGATTCTCGATTTGATGAAAGAGCTGCAGAAAAAATTTAACACAGCTATTATTTTAATTTCCCATGACCTAGGGGTGATTGCTACGTTGTGCAGACGGGTCATTGTGATGTACGCCGGCAAAATTGCTGAGGTGGGAACAGCCCAGGATATCTTTCATCATCCACAACATCCTTATACATGGGGGCTATTAAAATCAGTGCCGCGCATGGATTTACCACAGAAACAAATGCTGATTGGTATTGAGGGACAGCCTCCTGATCTTTTGCATCCACCTACGGGCTGTCCTTTTCATCCTCGCTGCCGCTATGCTATGGTTATTTGCAAGTCCCAGTATCCTGAAGTCACAGAAGTCACTGAAGGGCATAGCGTAAAATGTTGGCTACAGCATCCTGATGCACCAAAAACCAAGAGAGAGGTGACAGGCTGATGGAACAACAAGATATTTTGGAAGTCCGTAACCTAAAAAAATACTTCACTGCTCGTACAGATTTCTTTGGGCGCCCCACGGCCTATCTTAAAGCAGTGGATAATGTGAATTTTTCTATGAAGAAAGGTGAAACTCTGGGACTGGTCGGTGAGAGCGGCTGTGGTAAGTCGACTATTGGCAGAACAATTATTAGGTTGTATAAGCCCACTGCTGGAGAGATTCTGTTTAACGGGAAGGTTATTGACAATCAGACTGAGGAAAAACAGCTGCGCCGCAACATGCAGATGATTTTTCAGGATCCTTATGCATCATTGAATCCGCGTATGACTGTAGGGGATATTATCGGAGAACCCTTGGATATTCATGGTTTGGCAATTGATGGCGAAAGGCGGTCACGGATTGTCAGCTTATTACAGATGGTAGGGCTAAATTCTGAGCACGCTAACCGCTTTCCCCATGAATTTAGCGGAGGTCAGAGGCAGAGGATCGGCATAGCACGTGCTTTGTCCATTGAGCCAAGTTTTATTATCTGTGATGAACCAATTTCTGCTTTGGATGTTTCGATTCAGGCACAAGTGGTTAATTTGCTCAAGGATCTTCAAGAAAAGCTAGGACTGACCTATTTATTTATTGCCCATGATTTGGCCATGGTTAAGCATATCAGTAGCCGTGTGGCTGTTATGTATCTGGGGAAATTTGTAGAACTAGCAGAGACTGGGGAATTGTACGGTACACCCCAGCATCCCTATACAAAGGCACTACTGTCTGCTATATCGATTCCAGACCCAGTGATAGAGGTAAATCGGAAGCGGATTCACCTGGTAGGCGATGTACAGAGCCCTAGTAATGTGCCCGTAGGATGTGCCTTCCGTCCTCGTTGTCATTGCGCCATAGCTATATGTGCTGAGCAGGAACCCTTACTGATTGACGCAGGTAGAGGTCATATGGTAGCATGTCATGTCATACATAAAATGTAAGATAAAATAAATACTAAGGAATAGGGGAAATTATGGAATTATTGCGTCGAAAAATTGAGGATATATTAGCATCATATACTGGCCGCTGGGGAATTGTAATCATCAATAAGTCCACTGGGAAAGTGCTAAAAATAAACCCCGACATGGTCTTTCCCGCCGCCAGTATGATTAAAGTTTCTATTATGTATGAGATAATGAAGCAAGCTGCAGTCGGTAGCATTGATCTAGATGCCTCGCTTGTTGTAACTAATGATGTCCGTGTAGGCGGTGCTGGTATTTTGCAGGAACTCCGCCCTGATATCACAATGACTGTTATAGAACTTATAACCCTGATGATTGTCCTTAGTGACAATACGGCCACCAATATGCTGATTGATCTCATCGGTATGGATGCAGTCAACAGAACTATGACTGATCTAGGATTAAAATCAACAGTGCTTCGTCGCCAGATGATGGATTTTGAGGCTGCTCAGGCTGGTAAAGAGAATCATACCACGGCAGAAG
>Ga0316604_10002111_pt1 | contig 15893 bp, 14 predicted proteins | sample OWC_soil_day20_C_FD_207650 | JGI IMG/M metagenome (GOLD analysis project Ga0316604, IMG submission 207650) | Wetland soil microbial communities from Old Woman Creek delta, Ohio, United States - OWC_soil_day20_CT | ecosystem: Environmental > Terrestrial > Soil > Wetlands | place: USA: Ohio... | reverse complement strand
GGAGCGCCATCGCTTTCGCCACCGAAAGCGTGCGGACGATGTCGATGGTGACCAGCGCGTCAAGCCGGTCGCGCTCCGGCCACAGCACGGCGGTCATCACCGCGCCAAGCGCCGCCACCTTCAAAAGACCCTTGACGAAATTGGCCAGACTCTCCGGCGAAAACATCCGCTTGAGCCCACCGAGCGGCGACACCTTGTCGAGCCGCGGCTCCAGTGACTTCCACGAGAACACCATGCGGTGCTGGGCAAGGCTGCCAATGATGCCGCCGAGCGCCATCAGCACCAGCGGGAAGGAAAGCGCGAGCAGGAAGCCACCGACCAACACCAGATAGAGACGGCGCAGGCCGCCGCCGTCGATGGCGATCTCGGAGGAATGCTCGATGAGGCCGCGCAGGGACGGCAACAGCGCACTGGTCATTCCCGAGCCGGTGAGTCCGATCACGGCGGTCACGGCGACGAGCCCGAAGAAGGTACTCGTCTCCATGCTCTTGATGACGTCGCCCTGCTCGTGCGCCTGCTCGAGTTTTCGTTGGGTAGGTTCTTCTGTTTTGTCGCTGTCGTCGTCCGGACCGGCCATGGTTCTGCCTCAGTTGGGAATGAGGCGCATCAGACCGGTCTCCAGGAAGGACCGGTAGAGGCCGAGGATGGTGGCGATCAACGAGGCCAGGATGGCGAGGCCGATCGCGATGGTGAGCGGCATGGCCAGGAAGTAGACCTGGAACTGCGGCATCAGCTTCTGCAATACGCCGAGGCCGAGATTGTAGACGAGGGAGAACACCAGGAACGGCGCAGCGATCTGCAGCGCCGTTTTGAAGGACTCGGCGATGGTCAGTATGGCAGCGTCCTTGAAGTCGCCGATCGGCACCATCTCGCCGGGCGGAAACATGGTGTAGCTGCCGCCGATGCCGGCCAGCGCCACATGGTGCAGGTCGGTCACGAAGATGATTGTCACGCCCGTCACCGACAGGAAGGACGAGATGATGGCGCCTTGCTGACCCATGGTGGGATCGACGCTCTGGGCAAAGCCGAGGCCGATGTCGGAGGCAATGGCGGTACCGGCCGTCTGCACCACGCTCATCAGAAGGCGGGCGGTGAGGCCGATGGCAACGCCGATGATCACCTCGGCGATCAGCGCAAAGATCAGGCGGCTCATGTCGTTGGCGAGCCCTGTTGGCAGCCGGTTCGACAGGACCGGATAGAACACGGCGGTGAGCAGCAGCGCCAAGGTCAGACGGACGCGCGTCGAGATCGTCTGCTCGCCGATGCCGGGCATCAGCATCGTCAGCGCGCCGATACGGGCAAAAAGCAGGAGAAACAGCACCGTCACGTCAGGGAGGATGCGAATGGTCATCCGCGGACGATCCATTCCGAGATCGTCATCATGAAGCTGTTGAGCGAGTCCGCCATGAAGGGCAGCGCCAGGAGCAACACGATGAAGATGGACAGGATCTTCGGGATGAAGGCCAGCGTCTGTTCCTGGATCTGGGTGAGCGCCTGGAACAGCGACACGACAAAACCGACCGCGAGGCCGGCCAGCATCACCGGCGCCGCGATCTTGATGGTCACCCAAATGGCGGTCCGGGCCAGGTCGAGAACCTCAGCGCCACCCATTCCACCCGCTCCAAGCCGGCGCCGACGTCATATCGCCATGCGCATGATTTCTTCATAAGCCGAGATCACCTTGTCGCGCACCGACACCATGGTATCGAGCGCCACCTCGGCTTCCGACACGGCGGTGACGACATCGATGATGTTGCCCTTGCCGGCCATGTAGCTCGCCTGCTGGGCTTCCGAAGCGTTGCCCTGGCTGACCACCTGCTGCACCTGGTCGCGCAGCATGGCGCCGAAATCGGGCGACATCGCCCCGGTCGACAAGCCTGCCGCCGCTTCGCCAGCCTGCCCCGCTTGGCCGCGATTCGCCAGCCTCGTCATGGCGCCGTACACATTGCTGGCGTTAAGTGCAGTGGTCGTGAGCGCCATGATGGTGGTCCTTCTCGGAAACGCGCTCAGCTGCGCAGGATGTCGATGGTCTTCTGGAGCATGTTGCGCGTCGACGAGACCACGTTGAGGTTGGCCTCGTAGGTGCGCTGGGCGCTCTGCATGTCGACCATCTCGATGAGGGGCGACACGTTGGGGTACTTGACGTTGCCGCTCGCATCGGCCGCCGGGCTATTCGGCTCGTACTTCGTCTCGAAGTCCGTACGGTCGGGCACCACCCTGCCGAGCCGCACCATCTCGGCCCCGAGTTCCTTGTTGAACGTCGAGGTGATGGTGGGAATCTGGCGGCGGTAGGGGTCGCCGCCCGGCGTCGAGGCGACCGAATCGGCGTTGGCGACGTTCTCTGCGATGATGCGCATGCGCCCGGTCTGCACCTTGAGGCCGGCGGAAGAGATCATCAGCGTCTTCAGAAAATCCATGGTCTTGCCTCACTTCTTGCCGACGGCGGTCTTCAGCAGACCGAGGCTGCGCTGGTAGAGCGACGTCACCGTCTGGAAGTCCATCTGGTTGCTGGTGACCTTCATCATCTGGTCTTCGAGCGATACCGCATTGCCATCCGGCTTCACCTCGTAGCCGCCGACCGTCTCGGAGCGGAACGGCGTGCCGTTGCCGATCACCGGTCCGGCGATGTGCATTGGATTGGTGAGCATGGTGGACACACCGGCGTCACCGTCGCCCTCGACCGCCATGCGGAAGAAATCGGGGGCTTTGATATCTCGCGCCGTGTAGCCCGGCGTCTCGGCATTGGCGACGTTTTCGGCAAGCACCTTCTGCCGCGTTTCGTGGAAACGCAGTTTGCCTTTGAGAGCCTGCAGGACCGGCAGATCAGTCATCGACATTGAGGAACTCACCGGAAGCGGCGACCGTTTGGCCACCTATTGCGCCGCCAGGGAAAGCGGTGCCTGAAAAGTCGCGAGCCGGCACAAGGATTCGCAACCTGAAAACCATAGGCAATATTTGCCGACTGCTTGGTTAATGAATGGTTAACAATCCATTCTTCTGCCTGCAGAGAGACTTGAAAAACGCCCGATTTGGCTGATAGCTGAGAAAAGTGCCAAATGGGCCTATGGTTGCGCTCTGCAACGGCCGGTCGGCGAAGGGTGTCGGAGCAGTACGAATCGATGTGAGCGGCGGCGGGAGACGTTTCCGAATAATTTCCCATTTCGAGATAAACGAGCTATCGGCTTGACGAACTGGCGCCTTCAACGAAACGGGTCTTGAGTGGAAAAGTAAGATGCAGGATTTGCTGGTAACTTGGTTTGGCGACACGGGAGCAACCGTCGTGCGCTACGCCGTAGCCCTCGCGGTGGTGATCGGACTGCTGCTGCTGCTCCGCTGGGTTCTCCGCAATTATGCCGTCGGCGGCCAGCTGTCGATCGGTCGGAGCCGCCAGAGCCGGCTGACCGTCGTCGAGCAGGTCGCCGTTGATCAGCGCCGCCGGCTCCTGCTGGTGCGCCGTGACAACGTCGAGCACCTGATCCTGATCGGCGGCGGCAACGACCTCGTCGTGGAGCCGACCATCATCCGCGGCGTGCCGGTTGGCAGCCTCGGACGGGTGACCCGCCCTGCCTCCTCTTCGCCGACCGCCGCCGAGGACGTCGAGACCCCTGCCGCCGCCACGCCGGCCGTCGCGACGGTAGCGCCGGCGGCCGAAGCACCTGCCTTCACCCGCCCCGCGCCGGTTCCACGCCCGGCTCCGACCGTCGAGCCCACCCGCCCCGCCTTCCCCTCGCATGTTGCCGGCGAACACCCGAAGGCAACGTCGATCCAGGCCCGCCTCAACCGCGCCCCGCCCCGACCGACCGACGCCGGCCGGGCTGCGCCCGCCTCGCCCTACATCCCGCCGGAAGCCCATCGGGTCGAGCCGACGATAGCGCCCATCTCGCCGATCGTGTCTGACAAGTCCGCCGAGGACAGGCCGATATCCGAGGCCCCGCGGGCCGAGCGCCGGGTCGCCGAACCGCCGCGCGCCATGCCGGCCGACGAACCCGCACCCCAGGACGATGGGTCCGGCTTCGACGATCTCGCTCGCCAGCTCGACGAAGCGCTGAAGAGCGAAATCGAAGACATGAAGATCGAGGCCGCGACGCCGACGATCGAGCCACCCGCCATCGCAGAGCCGGCGCCGAAGGTCGAGCCGCCCAAGCCGGCCCCGTCGGCGGCCTCCGCCTGGCTTCGCCCCCGCCCGGCCCAGGCACCGCGTCCGTTCGTGCCGCGCGAACCGGCCCCGCCGCGTGAGGCAGCGCCGGTCGCCCAGCAGCGCCTGCGGCCGCCCGTCGTGGAACCAAGGACCGTCGAGCCGCCGGCCGAGCCCGTCGTTGCGCCGGAGCCGGTGGTGACGCCGCGCGCCACCGACACGCCGACCGACGCCCCGGAGGACGATGGCCGCGGCGGTGCCGACTTTTCCTCGCTGGAGAACGAGATGGCCCGCCTGCTCGACGAGCTGGCCGGCGATTCCAAGGGAAAACGCTGAGCGCCTCCCCGCTTTCGCTGGCTGCCGCCTTGAGCCATCCGCCTGCCGGGGCGACAGTATCCCGGAAAGCTGGATGATTCGCGTCTGGCCGCGACCGGGCGCACCGCGCGTCGGTCCTTTTGGATAGGTGCGATGGCGACGGACGACGGCAGGGCGGACGAGCGACAGACGGCCGCTCCGGCGGCAAGGCGCCGCTCGGGCGTCTGGCGCCTTGGCGCCGCCCTTTTCTGCCCTCTTCTGCTCGGTCTTCTCTGGCTCGGCCTGTCCGCCGGCCTGGCGTCCGCTCAGGATGTCAGTATTTCGCTCGGCGAAGGATCGACGCTGACCGAGCGCGCCGTGCAGCTTGTCGGCCTGCTCACCGTCCTCAGCCTTGCGCCGTCGATCGTCGTGATGATGACGTCGTTCACGCGCATCGTCGTGGTGCTGTCGCTGTTGAGAACGGCCATCGGCTTGCAGTCGGCGCCGCCCAACGCCGTGATGATCTCGCTGGCGCTGTTCCTCACCGCCTTCATCATGGCTCCGACCTTTCAGGAGGCCTACACCAATGGCATCGAGCCGGTGGTCAACAATCAGATCGAGCTGACCGAAGGCTTCACCCGCACCATGCAGCCGATGCGCGCCTTCATGCTGGCGCATACTCGCGAAGCCGATCTGCGCCTGTTTGTCGACCTCGCGAACCTGCCGCAGCCGGAAAGCCAGGATGACCTCGAGACGCGCATCATCATCCCGTCCTTTATGATCTCCGAATTGCGCCGCGCCTTCGAAATCGGCTTTCTGATCTACCTGCCCTTCCTGATCATCGACATGGTGGTATCGTCGATCCTGATGGCCATGGGCATGATGATGCTGCCACCGCAGGTGGTGTCGCTGCCGTTCAAGCTGATCTTCTTCGTGCTCGTCGATGGCTGGGCGCTGATCGCCGGCAGTCTGGTGCGCAGCTACGCAAGCTGAGGCCGACACTCGACCAACGGCGCGTTCATATCTCGAAGCGGCGGGTGCGCCGCGGCTTCAGCCCGCTTTGGGCGTGCCGCCGGCGTCGACCGACGCATTGGTTTCGGCCGGTTTCGGGACGGTGGTCCCATCAGCAGGCAAGACCATGTCCGGCTTGTCGCCCGCCTCGATGTCGAGATAGCGCTTGCGATAGTCGGCCAGGAAGCTGCGCACCGTGTCGGCGTTGGCGATCGACTTGACGATACTCTCGAAATCGCTGCCGCTCGCCACGATGGGGCCGGTCACGGCATCGAAAGCGGACCCATTGGCGGTCGGGGCCATCTTCTCGGTATATTTGGACCGGAGCCGATCGACGCTCATGCGGTCGCCGGCCAGTGTGTAGGCGATGCCGGCCTTGAGCACGGCCAGTTGCTCGCTGTCGCTGAGCGGCATCGCGTCGGTCCAGCGGGCGCTGAGCATGCGCTCGTAGGCCGTCCCCGCCTCGGCATAACGGTCGGCCGACCACAGGATGTCGGCCTCAAGGCGGCCGATCTCGACGCCATCGAGCGGCTGCAGCACTTCGAGCGCGCCATCGGGGTTGCCGGACTCGGCCATCGCCTTGGCCTCGACGGTGCGCCGCTGCCGCTCGATGGCCACCGGCAGCGAGGACTGTCGGGTGGTCGACAGCGTGAACAGCGCCTTGTCGGCGCGATGGTCGAGAAGATAGACGAGTGCCAGGTCGGCCGCCACCTGGGCGCGCGCCGCGCCGCGCAGCCGGTTTTTCACCTGATAGTCGAGCAACGAGGCCGCCTGCTGCAGCAAGTCGACCTCGACAAGGCGGTCGGCGAGTTTGCGCACCATCGCGTCGCCCCGGCGCCCGCTGGGCGTCAGCTCGCGATAGTCATAGTAGAGCGATAGCGCCTGCACGGGGCTGAGGTCGGAGTTCTTCTTGTCAAGGAAGACCTGCGAGAAGGCCGCCTGCATCTCCTCCGTCATCTGGCGGGAGGTGGTGGAGTTCGGGTTGACCTGCTCGGCAACGCGCATCACCTCGAAGGCGCGGCGGTAGTTGCCTTTTTCGATCGAGTAGTGCCCAAGCAGGCGCAGTGTCTTGAGCTCAAGTTCATCACCGCGCCAGGAGACGGCCAGTTGCTCCAGCCGGTCGATGGCCTGATCGAGGGTGATGAGACCCTCGCGCCGCTGGAGCTGCACCAGACGATAGGTGGCCTCGGCGGCGACCGGCCCCTTATCCTCGCGCACGATGTTGGAGAGCAGCGCCACGGCATCCATGGCATGGCCAGCCGCGTCGCGTGCCAGGGCGTTGAGAAGGTCGAGCCGGGCGCGCTCGTTGGCGCCGACGCTGCTGGGATCGAGCTTCGCCAACAGATCGCGCGCCGTCGTATAGTCTTTGAGATCAATCGCCGAGGCGATGTGGCTCAGCGCATAGCGCCGCTGGATGATTGGCGGAAAACTGCCGATCACCGCGTCACCCTTGGCAAACTCGGCAACCGCCTCCTCATGCCGGCCGAGATCGCTGAGCGCCATCGCCTTCCACACGGCGGCGTCGGGGCTGTCGTTGAACTCGTGGCGTTCCAGAAACTTCAGCGTCTGCTCTGGCCGATAGGTAAAATACTCGCCACCCGCCCTCAGCGCGGCCATGCGGCTCGAAGCGGTTTCCTCCGGCGCCAGCTTGCCGACGAGGTCGAGCATGCCGGTGGTCTCCGGGCCGAGCCCCTCGGCCAGCGAGAACGTCGCCGCCTTGTACCAACGATCGACGCGCTCGGGCAGGTCACGCGCCTGAGTGATCTCGGTCAGCAGCTTGTGATGGGCTTGCCAATAGCCGGCCGTGTCGGCCTTGTAGGCATCGCCGAAATCGATGAAGGCCGCCTTCCGGGCGACCGACGAGCCGAGCGCCGCCGGCAGATCAAACAGCGTCGCCTTTTTCTCCTCGGCAATCGTCGACACGGCGAGCCCGCCGGGCCGGCCGATCGACACCAGGATGCCGTCTGAGGTCACTGCGAGGTCATCGACCCTCGGCAAAAGGGCGAGGCCATGGATCGAGGCGAGCGCGTCCAGTTCGGCAAACGCGTGCGGCTTGACGAGGCCGCGCGCCTGCCCCCGGCCGGTCACGACGATGACGGTGTCCTCACTCTGCGGATCGGTCAGTTTGTGGATGCGCGACACCGGCCCGAAGGGAATGTCGAGCGACTTCGACCCGTCAGGATGAACCTGCCGGCCAATCGACAGAGGCCGGGTTGGATCGGAGACCAGCTCGCCGATCGTCACCACCCATTTGGGACCATCCGGGCTCATGGTCGACACGAAGCGCTCGGTCATCTCGATGCGGATGAGCTGGGCGCCATCCAGCGCCGTCGGCTCGATGCTGCGGGCAAAGCCGACGAAGGCGTCCTGCAGCGTGGCAGCATCAATTGGCGCCGCGTCGTCAAACACCATCCAGAGCGTGTTGTCGCGCATGAACAGCGCCGCGCCAACCTCTGTCTTGTAGGGGAAGGTGATGTGGACAGCCTGACCGACGCGCTCGGACTCGACGCGGATGACGCCGTCCACCAGCGTCCGGGCCACCGCGTTTTCCGGTAGTTCGGCAAGGTCGGCGTGTGGCTTGCCCGTCGGGGAGACGATGACCGGCCGCGCCGCCGCACCATCGACGGCATGGTCTGCTGGACCAGCCATATGGTCCGGCGCTGCGGCCACCGGTTCGACCGCAGGCGTGGGGTCGGCCGCCGCGACGTGATCGGCTGCCGGAGTCTCGGTGTGAGGCGCCGCACCGTCGTGCGCCGAGGCAGCACCGTCCTGAGGCGCGGCTGGCACCGCATGCTGACCAGCAGGCGCCGTCGTTTCGGTCACCGGGTGGTCCGTGCCTTGGGCCGGGACAGCGATGTCCTGCGTGGCGGCTGGCGCGGCTTGATGGCCAGCCTGAGGCGACGCGCCGGCCACCGGGTGGTCCGTGCCGTGCGCCGGGGCATCTTCCCCGCCAGCGCTCACCGCCTGCGTCGCGCCGGCCGGAACCGCCGGCAGCGGCGACACGGCCGCCTGCAATGCGCGGTCGAGCGACGTCATGGCGGCCGGGTTATCCGGACCACGGACGTCGACGACGTAGCTGTCGTCATCCTTGTAGGCGCGGACGTCGGCGATGCTCTCGGCCATCACGTGGACGGTAAGGCCCTGTTCGCCCTGCTCGGCGGTGATGTCGGTGACAAAGGGCGGAGGATTGGCGCGGATCGCCGTCAGATCCGGCGTCGCCACCCGATTGAAGCGAAGGTCGACGCCGAGATCGGTGCGGCGGAAATCGACGTCGAACGGCACATTCCACTTGAAAGTCAGGCGACTGAAGGTCGGTGCCCGCGCGGCCGATACGTCGACCCGGATCGGCTTTTCGGTCTCGGCGATCAGCCGTTGTGCTGCCGCTGCCGCTTTGGCCATGTCGTCGGCCTTCTTGGCAAGGTCCGTCACGACCTGGTCTGGCAGGCGCGGCGGTTCGCCTTTCCAGCCTCCTGGCAGGAAGTCGACGAACAGTTGCGGCCCCGCCTCCATCACGTTGACCTTGACCGAGCGTGCCAGCGCCATGCGAACGCCAAGGCCGTCGGGATCGGTGCGCACGATCAGCACGTAGTCGGCGAGCCTGGTCACCGCCGCTTCGGCGTTGACGACGACCGGTTGATCGAACTGGATGACCAGCACGCCACTGTCGGACGTCACCTTGTGCGGTGGCAGGAGGTTGAGGTTCGGGAAGGTCAGCACCATGCGGCCAAAATCGGGACCGGGCCGAAAGTCGACGGTCACCGGCTCGGCGGCCGGCTGGGTCTGTGCCACACTCGGCGAACCAGCCATCGCAAGGCATAGCGTCACCGCGACGGCCGCCAAACGGGCCGTCGATCGGACACACACCACCACCTCACGCACCAACCGGGTAAAACGCATGAACACACCCCGACGGCGCCGGGATACACCGACGCTCTCGGAGCCTAAGGGACATGCGCTTAATTTGCGGTTACTTCTGCCCGGAAAACCAATGGATTTTCGGCAAAGAGCGGCGCTGCGGGCCGCCGGTCACTGCCCGGACGGCGCCGGCATGATCTGTGGCAGTTGCGAGGCGTCGGTCGGGGAAGCCCCGGCGTCCTCCGGCATGGATCCGAGCGTGGGCGCCACCTGTTCCACCTGGACGACCACCCGCTTCTGCGTCTGCTGGGCTCCAACCATCAGGCCGGTGATCCGGCTGGCCTTTTCCGGATCCATGGCTGCCATGATCGGTGACAGCTTGCGAGGGCTCATGTGAGCTGCGAGCTCGAGCAGCGTGCCGGTGTCGAGCTTGTCGAACACAGCGGCCGCGGCCTTCGGTTTCATGCCCTCGTAAAGCGACACCAGACCGGCCATTTGCTCGTTCGCGGCGGGCGGCGCAGCGGCCGCTGGCGCAGCCGCCGCAGTTCCCGCCGTCGGCGGCGTGGATGCTGGAGTGGCCGCCGGAGCAGAGGCTGGCGTGGCGCCAGCCGCACCGGCACCGCCCAGTTGGGACTCGATGGACTGCAACTGGTTCAGCCGTTCGGTAAGGCGCTTTTCCGCCGCCTCGAGCAATTTGGTCCGGAGGCCGAGATCCTGCTCGCGCTTGTCGAGTTCGTCTCGCCGCACGGCAAGGCCTTCGAGGATTGCCCGTTCCGACGAGCCGATCGGTGGCGAATACTCCTTCGGCCGCTCGGTGTAGACGTCGGTATTGGCCTTGGCGCCCGCGCCGCCATGCCCACCCTCGGCGGGTGCGGCATGACCAGCATCGCCAGCCGGAGCGGCCTCATGCCCCCCCGCCTCGGCGGGCGCGGCGTGGCCGGCGTCAGCGGCTGGAGTGGCCTCATGGCCGCCCGCCTCAGCGGGCGCAGTTTGGCCGGCGTCGGCGGCCGGCGTGGCCTCGTGGCCGCCCGCCTCAGCGGGCTTTGCTTCGGTCGGCGCAGCGCCATGAGCGGCATCGCCTGCCGGGGCCGCCTCGTGCGCCGCACTCCCGGCGTCGCCAGCCGGCGCGGCATCCTGACCGGCCGCGGCGGGGGCATCGCCATGTCCCTCGGCCGGCGCGTCACCATGACCGGCAGCCGGCGCTTCACCGTGCCCGGCCGCCTTCTCCTGTTCCGCCTTCAGCTTGTCATACTCGCCGGACAGATCGATAGGCGCCGTCAGACGCTCGACGGCCGACGCGTCGGCGCCACCGCCTGTGCCGGTTGCCGCCTCGCCCTCTGCCGGAGCCTCGCCGCCCGACGCAACCGCCAGCTGTGGCCCGACCGCCACAGGCCCCACCCCCATCACGAAGCCAAGCACCTTCACGGCGAGCAAGGCCGTGACGGCGATCAGTACCAGCGGGAGCAGGCGGATCTTCTTCACGCAGCGGCCTCCCGCTTGCCGCGCCGCAGCGCTGACAGGCGCTCCGCCGCCGCCTCGGCCGCTGCCTTGAGACTCCGCGCCGAGCTGTCACGCACCACCGGCTCGGACTCGATGTCCCCCATCGGAGCAACCGCGCCCGTGCGCGCCGCACCAACTATGGCGCCGATCCTTTTCACGATCTCGTTGCCGGCGCTGAGCCGGTGGTCGAGATCCCCGAGCAATGTTTCCGCCGCCAGCATGCGGCCGCCCAGTGCCCGCTCGCATTCGGACGCCGTGGCCTTCAGGCCGAGAATCGCCCGCTCGGCGATCTCGGTGGCGGTGATCAGCTCGGAAATCGTGGCGCGCAATATCTCCTCGTCGGCCCTCAGTCGCGTCAGGCGGCGGTTGAGGATGGCGCAATAGACGATGGTAAGCGCGAGAAGGACGGCGACGACGACCTCGATCGCCACGCCGAGATTGAGGCTGGAGGTCATGTGTTCTGCATCTCCTTCTGAACCGCGCGCTCGAAAGCCGCCAGCGTCATGCGCGGCCGCCTCAGGTTCCTGTTGATCTTCACCGATACCTTGTCACCGAGCCGGCCGATATTGCCAGACGTGATGTGAACGTCGCCGCACTTGATGGCGACAGGATCGTCCGGTGACACGCCAAACAACAGCGTCTGGCCCACCTCGAGGTCCATCACCATGGACAGCGGCAGTTCCTCCTCCACCAGCACCGCATCGACCTCGATGTCGGCGTTGTAGATCTCGGTGGCGAGATGGCCTTCCCAGATGTTGTCACGGCCAAACTTCTCACCCATGATCATCTGCAACAGAAGGTTGCGGATGGGTTCGATGGTGGCATAGGGCAGCAGCATCTCGACGAGGCCGCCGCGATCTTCCATGTCGACGCGGAACTGAATGAGAATGCAGGCGTTGGCCGGCCGCGAAATCGGCGCAAAGCGCGGATTGGTCTCGAGGCGTTCCAGCGTGAAGTTGATCTGGGTGAGTGGGGCGAACGCCTTCTCGCAGTCGGCGAGCAACAGATCGATCATCCGCCGCACGAGGTTCATTTCGATCGTCGTATAGGGCCGCCCTTCGACGCGGATCGCCGAGGTGCCGCGGCCGCCGCCAAGCAGCACGTCGATGATCGAGTAGATCAGCGAGCTGTCGACCGTCATCAGGGCGTAGTTGTCCCACTGCTCGGCCTTGACCACGGCGAGGATGGCCGGCAGCGGAATGGAATTGAGATAGTCGCCAAAGCGCACCGACGAGATGCCGTCGAGCGACACTTCGACGTTGTCAGAGGTGAAGTTGCGCAGCGTCGTCGTCGTCTCCCGCACGAAGCGATCGAAGACGATTTCCAGCATCGGCAGCCGCTCGTAGGACACGAGCGCCGAGTTGACCAGCGAACGGATGCCGCTCTGCTCGGTCGAGACGTGGTCCTCGACATTGAAGCCGAGGAGGTTGTCGATTTCCTCCTGGTTGAGCACGCGATCGGCACCGCGGCTCGAAGCGTCGAGATCGGCGTCGTTGTCGTCGATCATCGCCGCCCACTGGGCAGCTACGGCATCGGCGTTCTCGACGCCCTGCTCCTCGAGCGCGGCGCCCCACTCGGCGGCGAGATCGTCCATCTCTTCGCCGCTGTCGGCCCGCTGCTCGGCCAGTGCCGCGCCCCAGTCCGCCGAAAGATCGTCGTCATCGCCAGCCATGCTCGACATCCTTATTGCACGATGACGTTCTTGAAGAGGACGTCGTCGACGCGGGCGGGGTAGACCGCGATGTTGACACGCCGCTGCAACTCTTCCTTCAGGCGGAACAGGCCGGCCGAGCCCTGCAGGTCGGACGCCCTGAGCTCGCGCATGTAGGTCTGGAAGGCATCGAGCACGCGCGGCAGGTTGGGCTTGATCACCTCGAGCATGTTGCTGTCGCTGACCTCAAGCGCGATCTCCATCTTGACGAAGGTCGGCCGCTCGTCGGCGGTGGACAGATTGAGGATCATCATCGGCAAGTCGTAGTAGTAAGCGTGCGGCTGAGACGCCGCCTCCACCGCCGCGACATCGCTGACGGCTGGCGTCGCCGGTGTCCCCCCCATCAGGAAGAACGCCGCGCCGCCACCGACCAGCAGCACCGCCACCGCCGCACCGACGATCAGGATCAGCTTCTTCTTCGAGGAGGAGCCGCCGGACTCGCCGCCTTCCGCTTCGCCGTCTGGTTTCGGGGTCTTGGCCATGGCCTGTGGCGCCTGCTCCGGGATCGGGGGAAGCCAATCGCCTCCACCGGAAAGCTATGGGTCGGCCCCTCTTCAGCAACAACGATTCTTTGCCGGAGCCCACAGCCCTTTCACTGGCGGTCAGGATAGTTAACGATTGGTTGATAATTGGTTAACGCCCCGGCAAATGTTGCCGCCCCGGCTTGCCGACCGGCAAGAAACACCAGGTGCAACGGGCGGGCGATTTTGTATAACCAATTGTTTTATAACATTTATCAGTTTGGCACGATCCCTGCGATACCTGTTTCGGATAGCGACGCTGGGGAGCGTGACGCGATCCGATTAGGACTTGGGAACACTTTGCCATGCAGAATGCGACTCTGGTGGCGCTGTCAGGTCAGGTTGCGCTTCGGCGCAAGCTGGACGTCATCGCCAACAACGTAGCCAATATGAACACCGCCGGCTTCAAGCGCGTTTCGCTCGACTTCGAGGAAACGACCATGCCGAAGGCATCGGCGACGCTGTTCCCCCGGCGCGACCGCGACAATCGCTTCGTCCGCGAACTCTCCACCGTGCACGATTTCTCGGCCGGCTCGGTCGAGATGACCGGCAATGATCTCGACGTGGCGATCGAGGGCGAGACCGGCTTCTTCGTCGTCGGAACGCCGGCTGGCGAGCGCTACACTCGCGCCGGCGAGTTTGCCATCGACAGCACCGGACGCCTGGTGACCACCGACGGCAAGCCGGTGCTCAGCGACGGCGGCGAGGTCACCTTCGGGGCCGAGGAAACCAATATCGCCATCGCCCACGACGGTACGATTTCCACCACGGCCGGCCTGAAGGGTCGGCTCCGCATCGCCAACTTCCCCGACACCACGGTGCTCTCCAAGGAAGGCGACAACCTCTATTCGGCCAGCACGGCGCCGGAAGTCCCGGCTTTCGTCCGCGTCCGCCAAGGCGCCCTTGAGAAGTCCAACGTCTCGAGCGTCGAAGAACTCACCGCCATGATGGACGTCCAGCGGGCCTATGAACGCATCTCCAACATGGTCAAGCAGCAGAACGACCTCAGTGCCAAGGCGATCGACCGCCTCGGGTCCGTCAACGCTTGACTGGCATCCGTCCCAAAAGGTGCGGACCTTTTGGACAGGCGGATGCTGCAAAACAAAGATTTAGGACAGAAGCCTCATCAGCTTTTGCTCAAGGGAGCGACCGAACATGAAAGCTCTGACCATCGCCGCCACGGGCATGAAGGCCCAAGAGACCAACGTCTCGGTCATCTCCAACAACATCGCCAACATGCGCACCACGGGCTACAAGAGCCAGCGCGCCAATTTCCAGGATCTGCTCTACCAGACGCTGCGCCGGCAGGGTTCGACGACGTCGGACGCCGGCACCCAGGTACCGGCCGGCGTGCAGCTTGGCTCGGGCGTCCGCGTCGTCGCCACACCGCGCAACATGACGCAGGGCGACCCCGAATCCACTGGCAACGACAAGGATCTCGCCATCCGCGGCGAGGGCTTCTTCCAGATCAATATGCCCGACGGCCGCACCGCCTATACCCGCGATGGTTCCTTCGAGCTCGACTCCACCGGCACCCTGGTGACGGCCGACGGCTACACGGTGCAGCCGGCCATCACCGTGCCGAACAACGCCAGCGACCTCACCATCTCCAACACCGGCCAGGTGCAAGCCAAGATCGGCAATGCCACCACCGCGACGGTGCTCGGCCAGATCGAACTCGCCCGCTTCGTCAACAAGAACGGCCTTGAGCCGACGGGCGACAACCTGTTCCTCGAGACCGCCTCGAGTGGCGCCGCCCAGACCGGCAACCCCGGCGACGCCGGCTATGGCACGCTGCTTCAGACCTACCTTGAATCGTCCAACGTCGAATCGGTGAGTGAGCTGTCGTCGCTGATCTCGGCCCAGCGCGCCTATGAGATGAACTCCCGCATCATCACGGCTGCCGACGAGATGTCGCAGACCACGTCCAACCTCGGCAAGTGAGCACAGCCATGATGCGCGCCCTTCTCTTCCGGATCGTCCTCGCCGCCGCGCTCGCCAGCCTCGCGGCCGGCTTCATCGCCACCCACCAGGCGTCGGCCGCCGAACTCAGGCAGCGCGTCGAAGTCGACGGCGCCATCGTCACGCTCGGCGACCTGTTCAACGATGCCGGCGAGCGGGCGGACCGCGCGGTGTTCCGGGCGCCCGAGCTTGGCGTCACCGGCGCGCTACCGGCCGTCGTGGCAGTCAAAGCCGCCGCAGCCGCCGGCCTTACCGTCGACCGCCTGCCCGCCTTCGCAAGCGTCACCGTCGTCCGCCGCGCCGTTTCGGTCGAGGTCGACGCCGTCAAGGCGATGGTCGCCGAAGCCGCCGCCAACCGGTTGGGCGTCGCTGTCGACAATGTCGATATCATCGTCGACGGAACCCTTTCCCCGATCGTCGCCGCCGCGACCGCCGCCGCACCGGTCATCCTGTCCGACTTCTTCCTGCAGTCCGGATCGGGCCGCTTCAATGCCACCATCACGATCGACATTGGCGGCGGCAACCGGACGCTTGCTCTCGCCGGCCGCGCCATCGAGACGATCGCCGTCCCCGTGTTGAGCCGACCGGTTGACCGGCGCGATGTCATCCACGCCTCCGATGTCACCATTGCCCGCATCGACAAGCGGCGCGTGCCCGGTACCTCCGCCATCGACGCCAGCGAGCTTGTCAACATGGCGGCCAAGCGCCCCCTCCGAGCGGGCGAAGTGATCGCCACCGCCGACATCGAGCCGCCCCGCGTCGTCCTGCGCGGCGACCTCGTCACGCTCCAGTATTTGCGCCCCGGCCTGACGCTCAGCGCTCGCGGCCGCGCCCTCGGCGACGGTGCCAAGGGCGATATCGTCTCCGTGCTGAACGAACAGTCCAAGCGCACCATCCAGGGCGT
>Ga0316604_10002110_pt1 | contig 15900 bp, 11 predicted proteins | sample OWC_soil_day20_C_FD_207650 | JGI IMG/M metagenome (GOLD analysis project Ga0316604, IMG submission 207650) | Wetland soil microbial communities from Old Woman Creek delta, Ohio, United States - OWC_soil_day20_CT | ecosystem: Environmental > Terrestrial > Soil > Wetlands | place: USA: Ohio... | reverse complement strand
TAATAACCGCTTTTACCTGGTTTCTTGCTTCTTCTATGCTTACACCGGCAAGCTGGGCACCTGCAATGGTTCTGTGTCCGCCGCCGCCAAGCTTCTCCATCATCACCTGTACATTGACTTCGTCAATGGAACGGGCGCTTAAATATACCGTATTGTTATACTCTGTCATAACCACAGAGGCCTTAATTCCCGATATATCTAACAGCTCATTGGCTGCCTGGGCACCTACTACGGTTGGGCTGTCAATTCCCTCAGAGGGGCATGTGCTGATAGCAAAGTTTCCTTCAAAGATCTCAGCCTCTCTGACTGCTTCCGCTTTGGCCTTATAATCATCAAGATCATCCCGGAACAGCTTCCTGACACGGACAACATCTGCACCGTTCCTTCTTAAGAAGGCTGCCGCTTCAAAGGTTCTTACACCTGTCTGATTGGTAAAATTGTGGGTATCGATCACAATTCCTGCATATAGAGCATCTGCTTCCGCAGATTTGATCTTAATTCCATCGGCAATGTACTGAAGCACCTCAGCTACCATCTCACAGGCGGAGGAGGCATACGGCTCTACATAGGATAAAACCGCATTATCGATGATCTCACTGCTCTGTCTGTGATGATCCAGAACCACGATGGTTTTTACCATACGAAGGAGCTGGGGTTCATCGGTAATGCTCGGCCGGTTCACGTCTACTACCACAAGCAGGGTATTGGCATCAACCAGACTGGCTGCTGCATCACCTTTTAAGAATAAATCCTCCGGATAATCCGGATTTCCCACAAACCGGTCCTTCATGGGACGGACAGACGTGGTAACTTCATTAATAACAATATTGGCCTTTTTGTCCATGGCAGTAGCAATCCGGTAGATTCCAACTGCAGCACCAAAAGAATCGATATCGGTCAGGCGGTGTCCCATAATTAAGATCCGGTCCTTGGTTTCCATCAGTTCCCGCAGTGCATGTGCCTTTACACGAGCCTTTACACGGGTTGTCTTCTCCACCTGGGGAGCTTTTCCTCCAAAGTACTGGATTCGTTCTCCATCCTTGATTACTGCCTGGTCGCCGCCGCGCCCAAGTGCCATATCAATGGCAATTCTTGCAAAATCCAAATTCTTATAGTAACTGTCACCATTCATTCCAAGACCAATACTTAATGTAACTGACATCTCATTGCCGATATTAACGGTTTTAACTTCTTCCAAAATGGAGAAACGGTTTTCTTTGAGTTCAGCAATGTAACACTGCTTAATGGCAATAAAATACTTATCTTTCTCCAGCTTTTTTACAATTCCATTCATAGTGGTGATGTACTTTGTGATCTTCCGGTCAATGAGTGCAGTTAAAAGAGAGCGGCGTACTTCTTCTACGCTTTCCAATGCCTCATCGTAGTTATCCAGATAAATAAGACCTGCAACCATCTTCTGGTCATCTACCATCTGTTTATATGTCAGAATCTCTGTTTCATCAAATAAATAAACTGCCAGCAGCGTCTGTTCTGCATCATTCAGTCCTTCTGTCTCGCTCATCAGTTCCGATGCATCATTCATATGCACTGCTTTAAGCTGAATCTGATACTTCCTGTCATTGCATACTCCATGAAGTGTTACAACTCCATCTGCCAGCTTTAGCACATCTTTTGTAATCTCAGGAAATATACCGGTTAAATTCTTTCTCGATGCCCTGATGTGCTTCTCTTCTCCCAGAACCACGGAAAATTCGTCATTCCCCCATAGAATTCTCCCGCTTTCATCTGCAATTGCGTAGGGAATCTCAAGATTATTGAGGAGCTTCTTCTGCATCCAGGAGTACTCTGCAGAGAATTCCACAAGACCGCTTAGCAGACGTCTCTTTCTATAAAAAGAAAGCCAGAAGGCGATACCTGCATACATCAGCGTAAACAGAGCCATAATGATCCCTGCTTTTGCGCTTACTGCACCGATCACTGCATTAGCAACAATTAACAGCCCGGTTAAGTAAAGAGGCCATTGCATGTAGATCCCCAGCTGTCCCTTTATTTTAAACTTCTCTTTCATATTTAACTCCTTATGGAAAAAAGGTTCTTTTTTCACTATCTTCCTATTATAACATAGGATATAGGGTTCGTCCATTAAAAAGCAAAAACCGGAGAGACACGAACCCCTGGGTCTATCTGGCTATTTCAGCCGTATTTTCAGCCTCTGCCCCTGACCTTTTTTCTTTATATAAGCGTATCACCTTACTGATCTGCGCCCTTGTATATGGCTTTACAATAAACGCAAATACACGAATTTTAAATGCTTCCAGTGAAAATCCCGGAATTCCGGACAGAAGCACAACCTCTGGCGGGTCAGGGAGTTCGTAAAGCTTGGAGGCCAGTGTAATACCACTGATATCCGGCATGACAATATCCGAAAAAACAAGATCTACCGGATTTTTCTTTATATACTGCATTGCTGTAATGGCCTCCGGAAAGCTTCCGCACAATTCAATTTCACTCATATCTTTTAAAATACCTGTCAGTTTCACCAATAGTTCCTCTGAATTATCTACAACTACAACCCTGATGCTCATAACTCCTCCGCTGGTTCTTTTATAATTTCTTTTAATCGTTATGGAAATATGATAATTATAACGATTATCTTCTTTTAATTCAATGGGCATATATCCCGATCTATCATATTCATTCCCATAAAAAAATGTTTCTAACAAAAAATGGCAGTAAAACCGAAAAATTTCAGCTTTACCGCCTTATAAAATCAACTATTTAATTGCGTCATCTCCCCGCTCTCCAGTGCGGATTCTGATGGCATCCTGTATATCCGATATAAAAATTTTACCGTCACCATACTCTCCTGTATAAGCTCGTCTGGTAATTGCTGATATCACGGCCTCTGACTGGTCATCGGTTACAAATAATTCTATCTTTATTTTAGTAAGGAAATTGTAATCCACCTCTGCTCCACGGACAAACTCCGTCCAGCCTTTCTGGTTTCCGCAGCCCATCACCTGCATAATACTGAGCCCGTTTAATTTCAGTTCGTCCATAATTTCCTTGATATCTTCCAGTTTTTCCGGACGGATAAATGCTTCAATTTTCTTCACGTTATAATCCCCCTTCCTTAATCCATACCATTAAATGCAGGATAAGCAGTCTCCCCATGCTCTGAGGTATCAAGTCCTGTCATTTCGGCTCTTCCTGAAACTTTCATTCCTTTGGTTATGGCAGACGCAATTCCTGCGGCAATCAGAGTACCTGCCACTGCAATCAGGATCGTAATTGCAATTGCACCAATCTGGCGAAGTAATAACTGAATCTCACCGTAAACCAGCCCATTGTATGGCAACGCTGGATTTATACCTTTATTTGCAAAAATGCCGGTAGCAATTCCTCCCCAGATCCCGCCGATTCCATGACAGCCAAATACATCAAGAGCGTCATCGTACTGAAATCTTGGTTTCACCCTGGTGATGAAGAAATAGCAGATGGGGCTTACAAGAGCTCCGATTATGACTGAGGCCCAGATCGGAACGAACCCTGCTCCCGGTGTAATTGCCACAAGGCCAATAACTAACCCTGTTGACGTTCCCACCAGAGTAGGCTTGCCATTCTTTATTACCTCAATCAGTACCCATGAAAGCATGGCAGAAGCTGCCGCTGTATTCGTTGTCATAAAAGCATGTGCCGCCAGTTCATTGGCTCCCAGAGCGCTTCCTGCGTTGAAACCAAACCAGCCAAACCACAAAAGGGCGGCTCCCAGAAATACAAAGGGAACATTGTGTGGATGATAAGGTGCTTTTCCAAGATTCTTTCGTTTTCCAAGTATGATAGACAGAACCAGTGCGCTCACACCGGAACTGATGTGTACCACGTCGCCTCCGGCAAAGTCCACAGAGCCCATTTGAAAGAGCAGTCCGCCCCCCCACACCATATGGGCCAGGGGATAATAAATGAGAAGAGACCAAAGTACCATAAAAATGACCAGGGACGAAAACTTCATGCGCTCTGCAACAGCACCTGTGATCAGTGCCGGAGCAATAACCGCAAACATCATTTGAAAAATAGCAAATATAAGTGTATTGGGGTAAGGAAGGGTCACATCGGTTAGGGTATCGAAATTAAGCCCGAACCAGTTAAGATTCCCGATAATGCCTCCAATATCTCCGCTAAAGGACAGGGAAAAACCAACCAGAACCCACATAATGGATCCGATTCCCATCATAATAGCAGAAGACATGATCATGTTTACAACACTTTTCCGTTTTACCATACCCCCATAAAAAAATGCAAGTCCCGGGGTCATAAGAAGTACAAGAGCGGAGCTGATCAGCATCCAAGAAATATCTCCATGATCCATAAAAACACCTCTTCCGTTAATTTTGAGCAAAAAAATTAAGCCATAATCGTGTGCGTCTCTGCACTGATTATGGCTTCTTTGCCTTAAAGTTAATTATATAAATTACATTGCTAGACTAATACATGATTATAGTTTTGTCAAGTAAATTATTAAAGTTGAATTGGTATTTTTATGAAGTAATTTTAAGCTAATACATTTTCTCCAGTATTTGCGTCATTCTCGGTCTCTTTTCCTACTAATTTTTTCAAACCTTCTACGGCAACAACCACTCCCAATATTAGCAGCAATACTGCGAAAACAAGCTGAAGCGCATTGCCAAATACAAATTTACCCGACAGAGACGAGATCAAGTCCTTAATTTTTAATCCCAAAGCGGTAAAAGTCACTCCCAGCATAATGACCATAGGTCCCCAGAGCATAAAACCCTTACGGTTTGTTTTCTTTAAAAACACTGCACATGCAATTAACGCCAGCGCGGAAAGCAGCTGATTTGCGGAGCCAAACAATGGCCAGATGCTGCTGTAGCCGGCTCTTGATAATGCATAGCATAAGATCAGGGTAATAATTGTTGCAAAGTACTTATTAGTCAGTAGCTTATTTAAGGAACTTATTTCCTCTAGCGGCGTATCATCGGCAAAAAATTCCTGAAAGGCAATCCGCCCAACTCTTGCTACAGAATCAAGACTTGTCATGGCAAAGGCAGAAATAGACAGGGTAATAAGTGTGTAACACAACGTTTCCGGTAGTCCGATTGTTGTTAAAAAAACTGCGATTGCCCTTGCAAAAAGCTGGGGCGGCGTTCCGGCAGGAAGTCCTTCCTTCGTGGCGACAAATCCCGCCGCAATCAGAGCTGCAATTGCAAGCAGGCTCTCAAGCAGCATTGCCCCAAAGGAAACCGGAAGCATATTTCTTTCGTTCTTGATCTGCTTTGAAGCTGTCCCGGAAGCCACAAGGGAATGAAAACCAGAAACTGCTCCGCAGGCAATGGTAACAAAAAGGGTTGGGAACAGATAGGAAATGCTTCCTGCTGAGCTTACCAGTTTAAATCCTGTAAAGGATGGAAGGTTCATGGAAGGATTATACACGATAATCCCAATTACCGATCCCACAATCATGGCTATCAGAAGATAGCTGTTTAAATAATCCCGGGGCTGAAGCAGTGCCCATACAGGAGTTACGCAAGCAACTAATACATAAATAAACACAAAAATAAGCCAGATATTCTGAGGAATATAAATTGGAAAAAGCAGCCCCAGACCTACAGATAATACCAGAAGACCAATTGCTGTCAGGGTATTAACCATTTTGCTGAATTTGCTGTATTTTAAGAAAAAGCCAAGAACCACTGCAAACACAATAAACAGCATTGACGTGGTTGCAACCGCTCCATTGGCAGTCACTGGTGCTCCCTCAGCAGAAAAACCGTTAAATGTGCCCGCCACGATATCTGCAAACGCTGCCACTACCAGAATGGAAAACAGCCAGGTAAATAAAAGAAACAGCCGCTTTCCCATTTTCCCTATGTAAAGCTCAATAATATATCCAATGGAACGCCCCTTGTTTTTTACAGAAGCATACATGGCCGAAAAATCCTGTACAGCACCAAAAAACACTCCTCCAAGCAGGATCCAGAGCAAGACAGGAAGCCAGCCAAACATAGCCGCCTGAATTGGTCCGTTAATGGGACCTGCCCCGGCTATGGAAGCAAACTGATGACCAAATACAACATTGGTATCCGCGGGGACATAATCCACCCCATCCTCCAGTTCAAAAGCCGGAGTTTTGGCCTCCGGGTCAATTCCCCAGGTTTTTGCAAGATATCTTCCGTAAATTAAATATGCCCCCCCGAGAAATACAATTGCAAGAAACATCATAGTTAAACCATTCATAGAATCTCTCCTTTCATACTCAGACAAAAGCCACATACATTTGCCCCGGATAACGAAAAAAGTCCCTGCATCAAAAGATGCAGAGACGAATGAACCAATCCGCGTTACCACTCTGTTTGCTGCAAATTGCAGCCGCTTAAATCCGCCGCCTGTCGGGCAGCAGCTCTTTGCTAACGGAAAGACCCGTCCTTACTTAATCAATCCTCCTGTCGGGAGGTCTTTCAGTTCGGAACTCCTGGGTGATGGTCTGTTCCTTCCTTTGCGCCCTTTCCATCTGACGAGCTGCTCTCTGTAAAGGATTGTGGGGAATCAGACTGTGTCCCAGTCATTGTTTTTTCGATATCACATTTGTTGAAATGGAGTTTACCACTTTACCGTAAGATATTCAATACTTTTTCTCAATAAGAACATGCATAATATCTATATCATTCATAACTAATGGTTATATAACTTTAATCCGCCACATTGTCTTATCTCCGTATGGGGGTGGTTCTTTAAATACTCCAGCGCAAGTTGGGGAACATCTGTGCCAAATCGTTCTAACACGGGACACTGTTTGTAAACCTCATAGCCTCCTGTTCCGCTTGCACGGTAATCGCTCATACACAGCTTCAGCTTCCGGTCCTCAATTGGCTCGCCATCAAAAAGAATTCTTACCACTCTGTCTCCTATCGGTCTTTCCAGATCAAACTCATATGTAATCCCGGCAAAATAATCATAGTTATAATGCTCCACCTTAGGCTTTAGGAATCCTTCTGATATAGCAACCGTTCCACGGTTCAAAGTGAAGTATTCCCCACAGCGTTCCAGCGCCCGCTTTAAAACTTCCTGGGTAACCTCCAGTACCACCAGAGTGTTGGAGAAGGGATACACTCTTACAAGATCCCGCATGGTAACATGTTCTGGAAGAGCAATCGGATTATTGCCCAGTCCGATGCAGGAAATATCAGCTTTGGTATACTCCATCTGTATCTGATTAAAAAAGTCTGCCATCTGACTTCCCCTAAGCGCCATATCAAGCTTCTCTTTTTCCGGTATGGCTTCCTTTAAGCTTCCAATTTCAAGATCCAGCCAGTTTTGTACCTGCCCCTCCAGTGGAAGCAACGATTCATAAGGTTCCCTGTTGTGGTTCCATCCCGCTGGCAATATGGAGGAAGAAACTGTACAGGTGCCGTCTTCATACTCCATCTCAATGCAGGCATATTGAACAGCATTGGCCGTCAGCTGCAGTGTATGGGTTCCAAAGCAGTCTCTGCCCTTAACCGTCATATGCTGGTGAGCCGTTAACAAAATATCGTAATCAAGCTCTTTTAAAATCCGGTATCCGATATTTTCATTGCCGGATGTCAGCACTGCTCCGGTCTCTAAGTCACATTCATAACCGCCATGATAGATGCAGACTGTAATGTCTGATTCCTTTTTCAGATGTTCCAGTTCTTTCTTTGCTGCAGCAAATGCATCCGTAATCTGGATTTGCTCCAGGTGCTTTGGGGGTTCCCATACATTTACGTAATCTGTAACAATACCGGTAACCCCCAGGCGAAGCCCGTTTTCCAATGGAAATATAAAACTGGAAGTAATTCCTGTGTCCCCTTTCAAATCGTTTGCATTGGCACAAAGACAGGCTGCGTTTAGTTTTTTCATATAGTCCGCAAGCCGGTCATAACCAAAGTTAAAATCGTGATTTCCAGGTACAACTGCGTCATACAAAGCCGCATTATACACCTGCGCCAACGGTTCACTTTCTAACAGTTCTCCGGCCTGTTCTGTGATAAAAGCGGCCATGGGGGAGCCGGATATGGTGTCTCCCCCATCAAAAATCAGCGTATTCCCGTCCTTTTCGAAATTGGAAATACAGTTTAGAAGTCCCATGGGACGTTCCGTCTTATCCCCATAACTGGTAGGAAACAAATAGCCATGAACATCCGAAGTATAATAAATTTTTGCCTTTCTTTTCAATCAGTTACCCCCTTGCCAGCTTGACCCGGATTCTGGTGGAAATATATTCCACGATCAGAACCAGAAGGATGAGCCCTACCAGAATAGCGCCTGCCTCATTCCACCGGTAAGAATTCATGGCAAAGATTAGCGGAGCTCCGATACCTCCTGCTCCAACCAGACCAAGAACTGTGGCATCTCTTAAGTTAATATCAAACCGGTATATAACCGTTGATGCAAAGTTTGGAATCAGCTGAGGCAAAATTCCATACCGGATCTTCTGAAACGTGTTGCAGCCGCATGCATCTAAAGATTCCAGAATTCTGGTATCCAGATCCTCTATGGCCTCTATGTACATCTTGGAAACCATTCCGATGGAACAGACTGACATGGTGAGAAGTCCTGTAAATGCTCCCGGCCCGCTGACGCGGATAAACATCAGTCCATATACAAAAGCTGGAATGGTTCGCACTGCCATAATCACCAGACGTGTCACATAAGCAATGGGAGCCGGCATTAAATTAGATGCGGATAAAAAAGACAGGGGAATTGCCAGAAACGCTCCCACAATTGTGCCTAAAAATGCGATGCAGACAGTCTCTAAAAGAAGATATGGCACTCCCTGAAGGGTTAAATTAAACAAAAGCTTCCGGTCCGGATGAAAGATACCGCTTAGAATATTTCCGGCAATCTGTATTCCGGAAAGACCGGTTTTGGATACGTCCACTGCCGATCCGGACCAGATAAGCAAAGCAAGGACAATGGCAGAGACCGTAACCTGATACACGGTATTCCTGGGGCGTTCTTCATAGGCTTTTTCAATCTGTTTATTCATAGTTTGCCACCTCCTATACCAGTTTCCGGCGGCAGTAACGGCTCACCGTTTCTATGAAAAATACAGTAACAAACAGCATGATGAGTATCATACCAACACTGGGATACTCTCTCCAGCCCAGCTTCTCATTTAAAATCAATCCCAGACCTCCTGCCCCCACATAACCCAGAATTGCGGCATAACGTACATTTCCCTCAAAGCAGAATAACCCGTTTGATATATAGGATGGGAGTACCTGGGGAATAATAGCACGGACAAATGCACGGACCTTGGTAGCTCCAATGGCTTCCATTGCTTCAAATGCCCCCATATCAGCTGTCTCAATCTCTTCGTAAAGAATCTTTCCCATATAAGCAAATGTGAACACGGCAATGGCAGTGGTTCCTGCCAGAGTACCCAGACCAAAAACGTAGGTGGCAATCAGCGCAGTTACCAGAGTGGGAAGCGTTCTCACAATGCTTAAAAACAGCCTCATAATACCAACTGCTGCGTTGTTTTTAACAATATTAGTGGAGGCTGCCATGGCAAATGGAATCACAGTGACAGCGCCGATCACTGTTCCAAGAAGTGACATCTTTAAGGTATCAAATAACGGTTTCCAGACCTGGGCGCTGTAGCCCCACTCGGGAGGAGCCATCATTCCAAGAATGACGAAAAACTGGCTTCCCCGTTCCCGTAAAACTCCTAAATCAAACCCTGTAATCTTAACGGATAGTGCAGTGAAAAGTACCAGAATCAGTGCAATAAAAGGGAGTCTGGAAGCTGGCTTTAAGACTGTTTTTCCGTTTGAAAGAACCATTTTTTTCGGCGGAAATATCTTGTCATAAATGCTCATCCCACTGCCTCCTCTTCTGTTTTTCCTTCATAGATTTCATCAAGAATTTCCTGAGTCACTTCTGAAGCGGGACCATCGTATACAATCCTGCCTGCCCGGATTCCAACTACACGGCCTGCATATTGCAGTGCAAGATCCACATGATGAATGTTTAGGAGAATGGTGATGTTCATCTCCTTGTTGATCCTTAAGAAGTCACCCATAACCTGCTTTGCCGTAACCGGGTCCAGAGACGCAACCGGCTCATCGGCCAGAATAATCTGAGGGTTCTGAGCCAGCGTTCTTGCAAGAGCAACTCGCTGCTGCTGCCCTCCGGATAGCTGATCCGCCCGGACAAAAGCCTTGTCTAAGATTCCCACTTTATCAAGTGCCTCCAACGCTTCCAGCTTATCCTTCTTTGGAAAGATTCCAAAGAGAGCCTTGAAAAACGGAAGATCCGGTACCTTTGACATGAGAACGTTGTTAATTACCCGGGTTCTGGTCACCAGATTAAAGGACTGGAAGATCATACCGATTCTGCGGCGGAAACGGCGCAGCGCCTTCCCTCTTAATTCCATAACATTGACTCCGTCCACGGTAAGAGTCCCCTCCGTAATGTCATGCATTCGGTTAATGGTTCTTAAAAGTGTTGATTTACCAGCGCCGGATAAACCGATTATGGCCACAAATTCTCCCTGCTCAATCTTTAAATCAACGTCTTTTAAAGCCTGAAAGCCGTTGGAATAGGTTTTGCCCACCTGATTAAATTCAATCATACATACCCTCATTTCCCAGAAAAAAACGGAGGCGCGCTTATTCTTCCGATCACGTCGCCTCCGCAGCCTGTTTTATATTATTTATTTGGCATTTAATTCCTTGATCATCTTCTGTGCTGCACGTTCATCATCATAATCGGAGCTCTTAGCCTCCTGATAACCCTTGTGGCTGTAAATAGCAATGACTTTCTTGCCGTCATCCGTATTTCCGATGTTGATCATAGCAGTCTGGACCGCTTTTTTGAAACTGTCATCCATGATCTTGGAGGTCTTGCTTACACTGACTGTATCATTGAAGATGGGAGGGGTTACACCAATGACATTGGTCTCTTCCCAGATGGAACCGGTTCTGCCATACTCTGATTTCCATTTTTCCTCATAATCCCTGCGTGCATCTGCATATGTACATAAAACGTCTACCTGACCGGAAGCTAATCTGGCAAATGCGCTGCCGTAAGAATCAGACTGAACTGCATGGGATAGATTTAAAATATTTTTCTCAAAGTTCTTCTGAAGCCATAAAGATGGGTAAATATATCCTGCTGATGAGGAAGAGGACATTACGCTCCAGTTTACCCCGTCTAAATCTTCAAAGGTCAGTGCTTCGCCCCCATTAACCTTTGCTGCCAGCGCTTTTCCCTTTTCAGAAGGTCCTGCAATGATCAGAGACCGGTAAGAAGTTGCCTGCTTTGTGGTTGCCTCCGTTGCCTTACCGTCATTCCAATCCTTCGCACTATCGGAATTCTTGCTCAGACCATCTCTGGTTGCAGTCAGAATTACTTCTGCTCCATCATCGTAAAGAGCATAAGTTCCTCCTGGAATAAAACCGATGTCTGCAGTACCAGCAGAAAGAGCTTCCCCCACTGCTTCATAGCTGGTTCCAACCGTAATCACCACTTCTCCGATATCATAGCCCTCTTTGCCAAGTTCTGTCTTTAACAGACCTTTTAAAGGCTCTGTAGCGGTGACGATTTCCTGTGGCTCTCTGGAAGGTACAAAATAAACATTCAGCTTATCAATCTTCTTATTCTCTGCCTTTGTCTCCGCTGCGGTTGTTGCTCCTGCTGCAGAAGAAGTGCTTTCTGTCCCTGCTGCGGTTGTCTCTGCCGGTGCTCCGGTCTTACCTGCACCAGAACATCCGCCAATCATTGATGCACAGAGTGCTGCTGCCATTAATACAGAAACTGATTTTTTCATACTGCTCTCCTTTTCGTGTGATTCATCGGTTTTTTCTTGGGATCATGAGGCATTACGCGCTGTCTCCCACCTCCAGCTTGGTGGGAAGATAAATTGTCATATTGTCTTTCCGGCCTTCTGTAATCTGTTCCAGCAAAAGCTTGATGGCAGTCTGCCATACAATATCAGGAAACATACGGACTTTGGTATAGGTGGGCCATTTGGACTCAATGGTCTCAATATCCTTGTAGATCACTACCGCAATATCCTTTGGCACACGAAGTCCTGCATCCTGAAATGCTTCCAATGCTCCTTCTGCAACTTCTTCACTTCCTAAAAGAACCGCTTCGGGAAGATGACCCGATAAAATGGCTTTCTTTGCCAGCTCATAGCCGCTTTCCCGGCTGATTTCGCCTATGTAGAAATTCTCTTCCGCATAATATCCGCTCTCCATAAAGGAATCCCGGATTCCTTCCAGTCTCCGGTAACCGATCTTTACCTGTCCTTCTTCATAAAGACCGCCTATAAAGCCGACAGAACGGTACTTTTTCCGCACCATAAGATAATCAAGCATCTCATTGATTCCCTTTGTAAAATCCATAACAATGCTGTCATACTCATAATTCTTGGGATCCGAGTTAATAAATACAATGCAATAGCTCTGCATCCTTAAAAACTCCATCTCCTCCTGGGAAAAAACACCGAAAGCCATAATACCGTCATACTGACCCGGCTGATTCTTATCAAGACGGCAGAATTTCACTTCCTGCTTTCCAGACATGGACTTTACTATTAAGTCCAGGGATGAAAGCCTGATATTGGTTCTGTCCGTACGGATAATGTGCCAGTCAGCCACTCCTATAACAATTTCCTTCTTTTTCTGCGCGTGACGCATTCTGGGTGGGACATATTTTAATTCGTGGGCAATTTTAAATATCCTCTTTTTTACCTCCGGGCTCACCGCAATGGTATCGTCCTGGTTCAACACCCGGGACACTGCAGCGGCTGAAACACCCGCAAGCTTTGAAATCTCTTTAATCGTAGCCATAATCTATATCCTCACCTTTCAAATTCATTATAATAACAGTCCATGCCACCGTCAATATGAATAGTAAATTTTTACTAAACTTTTACCAAAGTATATCAAAAACTTTGCATAATTAGAAATACCGGAAAGAAATTAAAGTTTCCTTCCGGCATCCACGTACCCCTGTCAGTCTTTTTCTCCTCCTAAATTCAGCTTTGCAAACGCATCTGCAAAAGGAGAATTGATCGGCTCAGCAGCCTCATCTTTTTGCTTATTTAAATATTTTGCCACATCTTTTTTAGAGACTCCGGCCCCTTCTTTCGTCCGGCGTTCTTTAAAGGCAGTCAGCTTTTCTTTATAACCGCATCTGCAGACAAAGATCTGTCCGTCTCCTTTTCCTTTCAGTTCCAGCTTTTTATGGCAGACCGGGCATCTGGCATTGCTGGTTCTTGAAATCACTTCCCGATGTCCGCATTCCCGGTCCTGACAGACTAACATATCACTGTTTTTTCCTTTGACAGAAAGCATCCGCTTTCCGCAGACGGGACATTTGGTATTGGTCAGATTATCATGGCGGAAATTTCCTTCTCCGGTTTTGATCATCTGAATTAATTCTTCTGAGTAAAGTCTGATGTCCTTCATAAAAGAGCCACGCTTCAGTTTTCCGGATGCGATAGAAGACAGTTTCATCTCCCAGTCAGCAGTCAGCTCCGGCTTTTTTAAATCCTCCGGAACCAGAGTCAGAAGCTGCTTTGCCTTTGATGTCAGGTAAATGTCTTTTCCTTTTTTCTCAAGAAGAAAACTGGAAAATAGCTTTTCTATAATATCCGCTCTGGTTGCCACAGTTCCCAGACCTCCGGTTTCTCCCAGAGTCTTTGCCATATCCCGGTCCTTTGTCTCCAGATAGGAGACAGGGTTTTCCATGGCTGAGAGGAGGGTTGCTTCATTAAATGGAGCCGGCGGCTTTGTCTTTCCTTCCGTCAGCAGCAGAGTAAAGCCTTTTACCGGATCGCCCTTTTTTACAGAAGGAAGATTCTGTTCTTTCACATCCAATTCTTCATCCTCGTCTTCGTCCGGGGATTCATAGACTTCTTTCCAGCCGGGTGCCTTTACCGTTTTTCCTCTTGCAACCAGGTTTTCTCCCCCTATCAGTACCTCAAGCTCGGTCTGTTCATATTCAAATGGGGGATATAAAACTGCCAGGAATCTTCTGACTACCAGGTCATAGACCCTCCTCTCATCAATGGTCATATGATCCAGCTGGACAAACTGTTCTGTTGGAATGATGGCATGATGATCAGATACTTTTTTATCATCTACAAAATAAGGCTTTGCTTCAATTTTCACATTGTGCAGTTTCCCTGCAAGCTTTCTGTAAGGCCCTACACCGCAGGCTTCCAGCCGTTCTTTGATCGAGGGGACAATATCGGAACTTAAATAACGGGAATCTGTTCTCGGGTAGGTCAGCACTTTATGATTCTCGTACAGCCTCTGCATAATATTCATGGTTTCTTTTGCTGAATAATTAAACTTCCGGTTTGCCTCTCTTTGAAGCTCTGTCAAGTCATACAGCTGGGGAGCAAAGCTCTTTTTCGGAGTGCTTTTTACCTCGGTAATTATCCCGTCTTTTCCGTTATCCATCTGCTTAAGCAGTCCTTCTAATCGTTCCCGGTCAAAAGAACGGTAACTTTTAGACTTTTCATCCCGCCAGATAAATGTCAACGCCGGCTGGGAAGCCTTTGCTGTTATACCATAATAGGACTTTGGCAGAAAGTTTTTAATCTCTTCCTCTCTCCTTGCAATCATTGCCAAGGTAGGAGTCTGAACACGTCCGCAGCTTAACTGGGCATTGTATTTGCAGGTCAGCGCTCTGGTTGCATTGATTCCCACCAGCCAGTCCGCTTCTGCACGGCACATGGCTGCATCGTAGAGATTATCGTATTCATGTCCGTTCTTTAGACGGGCAAAGCCTTCTTTAATAGCTTTATCTGTGACAGAAGAGATCCAGAGCCGTTTTATAGGCTTTTTGTTTCCTGCTTTCTCCAGAATCAGGCGCGCTACCAGTTCCCCTTCCCTTCCCGCATCGGTTGCAATGATGATTTCTCCCACATCACTTCTGTGAATCTGCTTTTTTACAACGCTATACTGCTTACCAGTCTGCTTAATTACCTCAAGCCGGAACTGATCCGGCATCATAGGAAGATCTTCCATCTTCCATTCCTTATATTTAGGATCGTAATCCTCCGGGTCTGCCAGGGTGACTAAATGGCCTAACCCCCATGTAATCACATAGGCGTTCCCTTCCAGAACACCTCCCTGATTCTTTGTACAGTGAAGCACCCGGGCAATATCCCGGGCGACGGATGGTTTCTCTGCTATAATTAAAGATTTCATTCTATTCCTCCAATGGCATTTCTGTCTTTATTATAGCTCATTGGGCGGATTATGACAACTGGCGGCACTCCCCATAAGCAATCAGGGAATCTCCTTCACTCACTCCCATGGCTGTTGTCTCATATAAAACAATTCCGTCAAATTCAGCATGGCACTGCTGGAGAGATTCTCCCCACACATCTTCCACTGTTCCCAACAGTTCTCCCTTTAAAAACCGTTCACCAGGCTGCTTCGCCGGATGCCAGAAGCCATCTGCCAGAGAATCCCTATAAACGGCATTTATCACTTCATTCTGAATATTATCTTTTTCCTCCATCTGGTCTTTACTTACAACACCAAGTACCGAAAGAACATTTACTACATCCTGTTTATAGCACATTAGCTGTTTGCTTGTAAAACTTCCTCCCCCTCCCCGTTCCATCAGGATTGACGGGACTCCCTGAATTGCCGCATAATTGTAGGAACCAGTGGTTGCAGAGGATTTCACACGAATCCCCATACCAGTTGCTTCGGCCATTATTCTGGATTTTTCAATAACTTCTTCTCTGGCAATTCCAGGATAATACACAAAAGGCATTACCTGTTCGTGGATATCTCCTGCATGGAGATCTATATAATAGTCTGCCTGACTGTGAAGCTCATGCTCTATGGTATAAGCAATTTTTTCGGATAAGCTTCCATCTTTTTTTCCCGGAAAAGCCCGGTTTAGATTCTTCCCATC
>Ga0316604_10002109_pt1 | contig 15901 bp, 11 predicted proteins | sample OWC_soil_day20_C_FD_207650 | JGI IMG/M metagenome (GOLD analysis project Ga0316604, IMG submission 207650) | Wetland soil microbial communities from Old Woman Creek delta, Ohio, United States - OWC_soil_day20_CT | ecosystem: Environmental > Terrestrial > Soil > Wetlands | place: USA: Ohio... | reverse complement strand
CCGGGAGGGAACAACGTGTTTGCACTCAATTTTCAATGGCCTCAAAATGAAGAATTGCTTAACGCCCGCAAGAAGGATTGCACGGTCCACTTGGGCGATATTCGTGACAGTTATCCTGAAAATTCTGTAGTTTGGATAACTGTTGGCCCCAAGTATGGTGCCAAACGAAAGCTTTACAGCGCGATGATTGATACCGTTTACACCAAGGAATTCCATGCGCTGACCATGAATGATTTGCGCCATCAAAGTCCGGATATTAAAACAGTGGAAGATTTGCGCGAGTATTTTCAAAAAAAGTATCAGAAACATATTCTCCCGGACGATATTGTGACCGTGATTTATTTCTCCGAAATCATCGAAGATTGAGAGCTTAACCAAGGGACAAAAATATATTTATCAATGAATGGGGGAAAAGCCATGATAAAAAAGGCAAATACTTTGCAACCTGTAACTTTTCAAAATCGCTTTGGCGGACAGGGCGAAGTGACAATGAAACACCTGCTGACAGCGGAAGAATTCTGCGGCAAAGGCCGATTGTTTGCCCACAACGTGGTTTTCCCCGGTTCCTCTATTGGCTTTCATCAACATCATGGTGATTTTGAAACCTACTATATTCTAAAAGGCGAAGGCATGGCTGACGATAATGGAACCAAGATGCCGGTCGAGGCGGGGGATATCATTTATACGAAAGATGGCGAGAGCCACTCTATTGAAAATACGGGCACGGAAAATCTGGAAATAATCGCCTTGGTTTTGTTTTCATAACGGGAGGAATTTTGTGAAGAAAAAAATATGGATTCAAGCGGCCGCATTACTTACGGCTATGGGTTTGCTTTTGTCTGTTTGGGGTTGTGGCGGTGGTGTTCCTACAGGGAAAACCTCTGGTACACCGACGATGTCCCAGGCAAAAGCCGCCAAAGTTCCGATGCCGGAGGAGCTCAAGCATCCTAATACCGTAAAGGCCGTTGGAACTGTCGAAGTTGCATTCAGCCCGAATGGCGGCGGGGCGAATCTCATTATTAAAGCAATCGGTGAAACGAAAAAAACAATTAAAGTTCAGGCCTACAGCTTTACCAACGCAGATATCGCCAAAGCATTGCTGGAGGCATCGAAACGTGGCGTAAATGTCCGTGTCGTGCTGGACAAGAGTCAGGAGACAGAGAAGTATACTTCGGCAACTTTTCTCGCAAACTCCGGGGTTCCAATCCGCATTGACGATGATTTTGCCATCGCTCACAGCAAAATTATGATTCTGGACGAGGAAAACGTTATTACCGGCAGTTTCAATTTCACGAAGGCGGCAGAGGAACGCAATGCGGAAAATGTGCTCGTTATTCGCGGTAACAAGGAACTGGCGAAATTGTACTCGCAAAATTGGCAGTGGCGTTGGGATGCGTCGGAAGCATACAAACGCAAAGAGTAATAAAAAAGATGACGACGGCGCAATGAGGCTGTCGTCATCTTTTTTTGTTTTCAAAAAAGTTAAAACAAACGCGGTAGCGAGGGAAGTTTAGGAAGAATGGGCGCAATTGGATCCTTGGGGTTGGTAGGAGTCGGGAATCCAGGCAGCATAGGAACTTTAAAAATAATTTTCAGCGCGTCGAGTGTGTCGGCATCGCCGATGTTGATTGTCTGCCCTGCTATCGTTGCTCGCAGATTGTAGTATCGTGTTTGGCTGCCACGCTTCGAAAAGTTTCCAGTCAGTGCATCGAACGAGATTCCGGAAATTGTCCCGGCGCCCATGTTGAAAGTTCCATCGGCATTGGCGCCTTCCCAAGGGCCTTGGCCCCGAACATCCGCCGTGAAGTTGAGACGTCCCTGAATGTCTTTGTCCGATAATTGGGCGCTATCGATATTTTGACCGGTGACTTTTTGCACATACCTAAGAGTGTAGGGGGACACCGGTCCGTTGGTGGAGATCGCGCCGCCAAGCGCATTAAATTTTGCATTGGCAAGAGTTAAAGATTCATTGGCAAAAGAAAAATCGCCAACAGCGTTGCTGAAAGACAACGTACCCAAAGCTCCGGAAGGGACCTTAAAAGAACCAGTTGCAGAAGGTTTATCAGTGGTTCCTGTCAGTACGAAGGTTGTTGACACAGGCCCTGTCAATGGAATAGTGGGGCCAAAGGAAGTCAACTCGACCCCGTCTAAGGTTACCGTTACATTTCCACCGCCACTAAAATTCCAAGTACCCTTGGCCGCAATCAACGCAGAACCCTCTTTTGCTTTTAAATCCATAACGAGGTCTGGATATTTGGCGAAATCGATCATGCCATCCACATTTTTAAAAGCGTAGTTGCTATCGGAGGTGGCTACCTTGATCGACGCATTGGCGGCAATCACTTGCCCCCGGAATATGGCAGCGGCAGCGACGGCAGGGGCGGCGGTTTTGCGCAACACACCCTCGGTATTCCAGTGAGCTTCTTTGTCACGACTGAGATTAAGGATCAAGCCGTCGAGACTGATCTTGCGAACCCTGTCCACATCGAAGCGACGAGTAAGAAGGTCTGCCAAGTCAAAATCAATGGAAAGGGTTTGCGCCGAGGCTACCAAGGTTCCGGCTTTGTCTTTGAGTTCTACCTGCTTGGCGAGCATGTTGCCGGACATGGAAAAAGCAACATCGCCGACCGAAAGGGTACCGTTGATGGAGTTGGCTGCTGTTTGAAGGATAAACTGCTTGACGGCGCCAGTCATGGAAGCGCCACTGAGGTTCCAAACAGCGGCAACCGCCAATGACATAAGCGCGACACCAAGCAAAAAATATTTCATTTTGTGGTTCATGCGGACACCTTCCTTCGTGCAAAATCAGGGGCGAGTAAATACGGTATTTGTGAATTGAGCTTGCTTATTAAAAGGAAAGTGCGTTGTCAAAAGCGAAATAAAGAATACAATTTTGTGATCAAGGAAGGAAGTTGACAAGAATGACAGGATTAGATTGGGTCGAGGAATTTAGCGGGGCGGTCACGGTCTGTGATGCGCAGGGAATTGTCTTATACATGAACAAAAAATCAGAGAAAGGGTATGGATTCAGTCTGGTCGGTAAAAACATACTTGATTGCCATCCTGAACCGGCCCGGTCCAAATTGGTAAAGCTGATGGACAATCGAACGATCAATACGTATACAATTGAGAAAAATGGCGTCAAAAAGCTAATCCACCAGGCGCCATGGTTTGAAAAAGGCCAATATGCCGGGTTTGTCGAACTATCTATCGAAATTCCTTTTGAGATGTCTCATTTTATCCGGGCGCCGAAAATAGCGGAGTGAACGTTGGGGCGGGAGCCAGAGGATGGCTCCCCCTTTTTTGTATCAAGAAGTCGGTTAGTTGTCATTTTTGGAAAGTTTCGCTGCTGTCAGCATATCGGAAAGTGAAACCTCTGGATTATGATAGCGTTTTTTGTCTGCTGTTTTTTTCGCATACTGGATGGCTTCCTGCGGGCACCACTGCAGGCAGGCTAGACACTGTTCGCAGTGATGCATCCATACAGGATGACCCGCTTCCATGCGGATGTTGCCAGCCGGACAAACTCGTGCGCAAGTGCCGCAACTGTTGCACTTTTTGTCAATCCAAAAATCTTTGTCCATTGCAGGGACTCGTGGAGATGCCACTTTGTTGATGGCAGAAAACGGGATGTTTTGCCACCACGGTCCTTTTTCAATTGGCCCGGGCTGCCGGGCCTTAAGCGCGGCAGCGACCGAGTCAAGCTTATGCCTGGTATTTGCAAATAACTGTTGCTGCTTTGCTTCCGGTTGAGCTCCATTCCAAATAATGTAGTTCGAAGGCAGTTGAAGATCAAATCCGGAGCCGAGCGCGATTCCTTGCTCCGCCAATGCTTTTTGCAGCTGTATCAAGGTTCCTGCAACTTGTCCTGCATTAACTGCCAGAGCAAAAACATAGCAATTGGGCAGAGGGGTTAATTGTCGGATAAATTCCGCAACCCGTAGCGGCAGTCCCCACATGTGAACCGGAAAAGCGATGCCCATTCGGTCGCAATCCGTATTTGGAAGCTCATAGTTCGTACCGAGTGAACTCAGATCCACCGGGTCTTCTAGGCGTTCGGCCAACTGACGGGCTGCCCACAACGAATTTCCGGTTCCCGTATAGTAATACAAACGAGTCGACATGAAGTTCCTCCTTATGGTTCGACGAAATTACGAGCTCTGTCCCAGAATTGAGCGGTCGTTACTCCATACACTTTTTGAAAAGATGCTTCGGGATTGTTGGATAGGGTGGTAGCTTTCAACCACTCGCCTATTCTGACATATCCACCGTATTTATCGGCCAGATAATGGGTAGACAAAGCTGATACTCCCCGCACGGCGTCAGGGCCATGTTTGTCAGCGGCAGCTGACCAGTCGGGCTGAGTCATCAGCATTGGCAACGTTGGCCAGGAACGACTACGTCCCAGACCATACTCCCAAGAACCTTGAAAATCGCCATAGCGGGCAAAGCCGGATCGTTCAGTTGAACGGGCAGCCATCACGCTGGCCGTTCCGTAAGATAGCCACTTCATATTGTTCATGTTTGTGGACCCGCCAGCTTCGGAGATCAAACGGCTAAGAACGACAAAAGCGATTTGATAGATTTTTTCCTCCGGTTCGGTCATGGTTGCTACATTCATGACGACAACGCTTCCCCGGTCGGTCCAGAATTCATTTTTAGCTTGAGCTGCCGCCTGTTCGGTGGATAAACCGAACTCGCGGGCCATGGTCGCAACATATGCATCGCGGTTTTCAGTCAAAACTACCCGCAGTGCGTCCTTCAACTGCCCGCCCCATGCATCAAAGGCCAGCTGGCGGGCCATTTCACCGCCTTTTTCAAAATAGGCTCGGGTATCATCCGGCACTGCGCCTCGAATGCTGAACTGAATCTTAGCGGGTTCTCCCATGGACAAAATGTACCACGCTTGAAAATCGCTGAGATATTGCCCCAACTCCATTCCAAAAGCAGTTTCAAAAGCTTTATCGCTTGAAACAACCGGAACTTTTTTAAAATAAGCGGGGATCACCGACAGGCCTTTTTGCTTTGTTAGGAAAAAAACCATTAAATCGGCCATTTCCTCGGGATGTCTGCCTTCGTTGACAAATCGTAACCAAGCCTCTGGATCACGGTGTACAATTTCCTGAGGAGAAACGGCGCGTTTGAGATTGCGCAGCGTATTAAAGCGATCCAGCTTCCATTTTTCAACACTTTCATATCCGGTCATTTCTCCCACGCGGGATCCAACAAGATCGGCCGATCCTTCCGCAAGCCATTGCAATGCTTTTTTGGGGAAGTCGTCGCCCGCCCATTGATAGATAGCCTGATAAAATAGCTGTCGCCCAACGGAGGAAACCCGGGCTTGGCCGGTTTTTAGCGCAGGGTTGGATAAATCCATGATGATCACGCCAAACCCGGATTTGTTGTACCATACCCCGCCAAACACTTTATCCGCTTTTTCGGCAGTATCTTTGCTTTCGCGAAACTCCCGCTGGCGAACGCGCACATAACTGTTCCTGTCGGGACAGATGTACAAGCTGACGTCTTGCGTCAGTTCTGAAGACATTTCGCTTTTTAGCAGCTGTTCGAACGCATCAACAGCGGCGCGAACGTCCTGCGCAGCCAAAGTGTCAACTCCCGGTTCGTCAAAGACGTGGACGACTGCGCCTACAGGTGCAGTAATAAAAAGCATCCCACAAAAAACTACAAGAAATGCAAGACTTCGAAGACTAAATGTTTTTTTCATCGTCATACCTCCGAAAATAATACTCTTTGGCTTGTTTGACTGAAAATTACTCCCATTAATAATTTTGACAAAAAAACGCCATATCCTCCGAAGCGTTAAAAGATAAGAGAAAGAATTTTTCCGATAGGTAACATAAAAAAAGCTTTGCCGGATTTGATGGCGAAGCTTTTTAAAAGATAGAGATAGCTTAATGAGCTGTTTTGTCGGCGGTAATATCGTCAATGGTCATAAAAACCTGATAGGCGTTAGCTTCTCCCGGACGGAATTGCGGAATTGCGTTGACGCGTATCCAGGTGATGGTTTCCTTTTTTGGCGCTTTCACACCCATTATGACTTCATGCACTTTTTGACCCGTTGTTAGGGCGGTCATGGGTGGGTGTTCATTTCCCGGGAAATCTTCTCCGTTTTCGCGTATGGCTTTTCCAAGTGGTGAGAAAGGAGCGCGCTGTTTCATCTGACCGAGGGAAAGTCCTAATATTCGTTCCGCCGCAGAATTGGCATCAATAATCTGGCCCTCTTGGTTCAAAAAAACAACCCCCTGCGGCATTGTTTCAAACAACACCCGACACTTCGCTTCAGTTTCGCGTAGCGCCGACTCTATTTGTTTCATCTCGGTAATGTCGAAGAATGAGATGACTCCTCCTTCGATCACGTTTTCCAAAGTGCGATAGGGCCGTATGCGCAGTAAAAACCATTCTCCGGCTTTGGTGCGAACTTCCACTTCGCGGGGGGCAAGGGTGTCCAACACCGTCTGCAAGTCCTCCACCAGAGAATCGTATCCAACCAAATTTGATGCAATATGCGCCACCGGTCTTCCTACATCGGACTGAATCAAATTAATGACCTGCGTGACCGCTGGAGTGAAACGGCGGATGCGCAACTGGTGATCGACAAAAATAGTGCCGACGCCGGTACCGGCCAAGAGATTGTTCATGTCGTTGTTGACCAGCGCGAGATCACTCAATTTAGTTTGAAGTTCGACGTTGACAGTAGACAGTTCCTCATTGACAGACTGCAATTCTTCCTTGGATGTCTCCAATTCTTCATTGGTTGATTGCAACTCTTCGTTGACGGACTGCATCTCTTCGTTAGTCGACTTCAGTTCTTCATTTGATGTTTCCAATTCTTCGTTAGCGCTTTGGAGATACTCTTCCTTGGCCCGCAATTCTCGTTTTAACTCTTCTATCTGGGCCGAATTTTCGAGTCTTGCCTGGTCGTTGGGAGCTCCGGCGAAAGGTTCACTGTGACCGGGCTGCGTAGATAGCGGTGTATCTTCTAAAATGACGAGAAAAAAATTCGATCCTTCTGCTGGCGCGGGCGCAACCGCGATAGGGTGGATAGTCATGTCGACAGATGAGAAATCGCCATTAGTTTTGACCTGCAACCCGTTGTGGACAATAGTCTTTTTTTGGGTAACCGCTTTGTGCAGCGCGATGGTAAGATCTCTTTTCAGTCCTTCGCGCGCCATTTTCAAGATGTTGTTGAGGCCTTGCTCGCCCGGTGTCGGTTCGAGATACCGACCTGCGTGCCCGTGCAGATAGAGAAAGTCACCTCTCTCATTAACCAAGGCGCCGGTTGAGGCGCAGTGTTTTAGGATGCCTTGCTCGGTCAGCTCACGCAAGGAAATTTTTTTGTCGGCAGTAGCGCGACCTGCAGGTTTAGCCACGGTTGCACTTTCTACCAAAGGTGGCATATATTTTATCAGCAATGTTCGGTCAGATCCCAAAGAGCCATCTTTGCGTTGATACAGTTTGGCCTGGCGATCTACTGTAGAGAATAAATCAAGGTATTCTCCGATAGTTTCCGATGTTCCCAAAAAAAGCATGCCGTGTGGCTTCAACGCGTAATGAAACAGAGGAATGATTTTTTTTTGCAGTTCCGCTCCCATATATATCATCAAGTTGCGGCAACTGATCAGGTCGAGCTTTGAAAAAGGAGGGTCTTTGATCAGGTCCTGCTCGGAAAAAACCAGGATATCCCGGATTCTTTTATGGACACGATAGCTGCCGCCTTGGTCCTGAACAAAAAAACGCGACAGTCGTTCAGGCGTCACATCGGCAATGATACTGTCCGAGTAAAGCCCTGCTCGGGCCTGTTCCACCGATTTTTTGTCAATGTCGGTTGCAAAGACCTGCAAATTGAAATGTTGCTTTAATGCTTCCATGCGCTCTTGCAACAAGATTGCGATAGAGTAGGCTTCCTCACCTGTAGAGCAGCCGGCCGTCCAGACTCGGATCGAAGCGTCCGGAGTTTTGCCTTCAAAAAGGCTTGGGATCACTTTTGCTTCTAAAGCTGCAAAGGCGTCTTTGTCACGGAAAAAACTGGTAACGCCAATCAATAAATCATTAAACACAAGATCCAGCTCGGCGGGAGTGTGCTGCAAATAACGAACGTATTCATTCAGGTCGTCGATCTGGTTAACAGCCATGCGCCGCGCTACCCGACGCGTGATGGTAGTAGGCTTGTATAAGGAGAAATCATGCCCGGTGTGGGCGCGCAATAAGACAAACATCTTTTTCAAAGCATCTTCGGAAGGGACGGCTGCCAAAGTCGGTAGCCGGGAAAGGTTGCCAAACGCATGAGCAACGAATGCACTCAGTTGGGCAGGCATCTCGGCGGGCGGAAGCACATAGTCCACCAAACCGGTTGCGATGGCGCTGCGCGGCATGCCATCATATTCCGTGGATTCTGGGTTCTGAGACATCACCATGCCGCCTTCGGCCTTGATGGAACGCACTCCCAAAGCGCCGTCACTACCCGTACCGGAAAGGATGATGCCGATCGCGCGTTCGTGCTGATCGGCCGCAAGTGATCGAAAGAAAAAGTCGATAGGTAGTCGCTGACCCCGTGGTGCAGCGGGTTCCAACAACTGTAATGCGCCATTTAGAAACGCCATGTCCCGGTTGGGAGGAATGATGTAGGCGTGATTGGGCTCAACTTTCATTCCATCTTCGACTTCTATGACCTGCATACGAGTATAACGCTGGATCAATTCAGAGAGAAGACTTTTGTGGTCGGGAGCAAGATGTTGAACCAAAATAAAGGCCATGCCGCTGTCAGTGTCAGCAGGCATGGCTGAAAAAAAGGCTTCAAAAGCTGCAAGACCACCGGCGGAAGCGCCGATCCCCACAATAGGAAACCCTTGAGATGGTTGTTCTTCAGGAAGAACGCTATTTTTCTTTTGGGTGGCCTGTTTTTTGAGTGTCATGCAGCCCTCCTGTGCAGAAATTTGTTTGTCGCTTTTTCATTCAAGCAGAGGTACTAAACAAAGTATATCACTTGGTGAATTGCAGTGCGCTATATATTTGATCAGCGCGTTTGGCAATTGGAGCAGACGACCTCGATGAGGTGCTCCTTGGCAACCTTCTTGGAATAGTAATGGATCGAACACTCGGATACATTTTCGTAGGCAGAAACTTCATGAATGGGAACATAGTCATAACTTTTTTCTCTCGTTTCGCGAAAAACCTCAGTTATTGACCATAGCTGCATTTTTTTGAAGTCGTATTTTAGACCAATGTCTGCAGGCAAGAAAATTGTGTCGGGGTAATGTGTTTGATAGACGTCGGAAAGCTTGTCCCGATGTCCCAATAATTCTTCGCCAAACTCAGAAATAAAGCATATACTTGGATTAAGGGACGAAATTAATTTGCATAGCCCCAAGCGGCCGAGGTGATGCGGGTAAAAGTGGGAATAGTCATCCGGACTTCCCAACAAATATTGTTCTTCGTGTTCCTTCAAGCCGCCAAGATGCGCCAACAGAACGATTTTCTTAGCCTTGGCATTTTTTCTAATATTGATATACTGTGTTTCGATTTCCTTGCTCCAACCGGAATCGCCCGTATACACCAGAAGCATGTCGGCAAACTCAAAGCAAAAACCGGCAGAACAATTATCCGAAATAATGTCCGGGTGCTTGGCGTCAATTATCTTGAGTTTCATTATCCCAAGATCAAAAGACTGTTTCTTTTCAATGATATGGATGGCATAATCAGCGCTTGCTTTCAAGGGGATAAGTCCCGAAAATTTCACGAAGACACTGAGCGGCATATAGATATCGAGAGTTTTACGCCGCGAAGAGGTTAAAAATTCTTTCTCCACATCTTTCTGTTGCACTTCCGAGGCATCGATTCCCGCTTCTTTAGCCAAGACTTGGCGGATGGACGATTCTTTTTGCGGATCATCAGAATCTTTGATTTCTGAGTTGTATTTGTTCAGCAGCGCAAGAATGGATTCCAAATCTGCCGTATGATCATTATGTGCGTGTGAGATGATTACAATATCTATTTCCGCAAAGAAATGCGCTGCACTTTTGAAGTTTTCAATAAAATTGAACCCAGGGTCAATTACAATTCCTTTGTTTTCAATCCGCATGTAATAGCCGCCGCCGAGGCTCCCATTTCGGTGGGGAGCAACGATCGGCGTGAAGGAATTCCACTTTTGTAACACTTCCAAATAAAACTGCATATCATTCGGGTCGCGATAAATCTCTTCCAAAAATACCAGAGCTTGTTGATTTTTTCTTGATACATCATTGGCAATATCTTTTGTCGCTTTGAGAATTTTGGCTTCTACGCTTGCATTTTCATCAAGTTTTTTTTGTGACTCGACTTTTTGTCGCACATCGTCGATAAGGCGTTTCAATAATTTGACTCGATAGGGGTCTTTTTCACTCAGCGCGATCGCTTTTTCGTAGCATTCAATTGCTTCGGCAAATTGCTGCAGGTCACGATAGGTATTGCCCAGATTGCGTAAAGGAATTGGATTTGTTGCGTCAGCTTCGACGGCTTTGTTGTAGCACTCAATCGCGCTATCATAAAGCTCTTGCTTCTGGTAAACGTTCCCAAGACCGTTCCATGGCGCAGGCATAGAGCCGTCGAGAGCAAGAGCCTTTTGAAAATGATCGATGGCCTTGGTAAACTGTTTTTGATGAAAGTAAACGTTTCCGAGACCATTCCAGGGTGAAGCAAAAGAGCCGGCGAGAGTGATAGCCTTTCGATAGCTTTTGATAGCCTTATCGTACTGTTGTTGTTCGGCGTAGACTTTACCAAGACCATTCCAAGGAAAGACAAAAGAACTGTCGAGGGCTAGAGCTTTTCGAAAGCACTCGATAGCTTTGTCATATTGTTTTTGATGAAAATAAACAATGCCAAGAGTGCTCACCGGCCACGCAGATAATTTGTCCAGCGCGACGGCCTCGTTTAGCAGCTCCATGGCAGCAGAATACTTGCGTTCCTTGATGAAGTCTTTTGCACGGTCACATAGGTCTTTGATTTGTAGAGAGGTTTGTGTCATATAGTTTTTACCCCCATGACTTTTCACATCAAGCATACCACAACCACACGGACATAATATGCTAAAACGCTATGAGGACGCAGCTTGATCGCAGTAGCCGCGCCGTACTCGGACGATCAGCAAGAGGGCGGCAGGAGTTTAGAGTATTGATGTGTAAAATGGTCAAAAGACGCTTGAATAAAATCGATTTCCCATGGTCACAAAGTGATTGCAAAAAGGGAATAAATAAAGGAGGGACACCGTTATGAGAAATGAAGCCTCTGTTCTGGAATTTGCGATGGCGATGGAGAAGGAAGGGAAGGAGTTTTTTTCTTCTGCAGCCAAACGGGTAAAGAAACCGGAAACGCGGGAAATTTTGTTGGAATTGGCAGAATGGGAAGAACGGCACTATCAATATCTTCGTTCCGAAAAAGATGCAGTGGAGGCAACAGGAACGTGGCTGCCAACAGAGCCGGAAGCGGGCGTCATGGGGCCAAAAAACAAGGCGGACACGGTGTTCGGAAAACGTGGAGAAGGGAAAGGACCTGAACCTTCCTTGCCGATCAGTGAACTGACTTCTGATATGGCTATTTTGAGGATGGCGATTTTCATCGAGAGAGACTTGTTGGAGTTCTATGTAAAAACGGCAGCAACGATTGGGGATGGAAGGGGACGCCAACGATTTATCGCACTAGCCCAGTGGGAGGGAGAACACGCGGCGGCGTTGGATGCACAATATCAGATTTTGCAGCGAAATTTATGGGCAGATGCGGAGTTTGCGCCTTTTTAGCGACAAGTGAGTGGAAAATGCGGACACCTTAATAGTTTGGCGCGTACCGATTAGCATCGAAAGGCTGTTGATTAGATGCGAGTGTTGACTTCTTGGCCAAAATCAGCGGGTTTGTTGGTTGCAACACTTTTGCTATACTGGCTTTCACAGCATAATTATCTTCTTTTTCACACGGCCATTGAAGCTTTTTCGGCAGCAGTTGCCGGATGTGTCTTTCTGTTGGCGGTGACACTGGCGGATATGTCTTTGCCGGCATTTTTCGTTGTTGTTGGATGCGGGCAGGGCTTCGTCGCCGGTCTCACGCTACTGCATATGGCGACTTATAAAGGAATGCAAATCATCGGCGCATCCGACGGCAATTTGCCAACCCAGTTATGGATTGCTACTCGAATGGTGGATACCGGTGCACTGCTTGTCGGATCGCTGATGATTGAAAAAACAGTTGGATTACAGCGGGTAATGGGAACGCTTTCGCTGATAACGGCGGGGTTGCTGGCGACTATTTTCATTTGGCCGGTTTTTCCGGATTGTTTTATTGAGGGTAGTGGCCTGACGCCATTTAAAATTGTCATGGAATATATGATGATGGCTGTTCTGACTTGGTCGGTATGGAAACTTTATTCTCGGCGGGACTTTTTTTCAGACAGCGTGCTGCGAAGATTGGCCGGAGCTTATATTCTGCATATTTTGGCAGCTGCAGCCTTTACCTTGTATACAGATGTCTATGGCTTGACCAACTTGCTAGGCCATTTATTGTTTTTTCTCTCTTTTCTGCTGCTGGCCGATGCCCTGGTGCGATACATGGTGCGGGAGCCGCAGACAATATTGTTTAAAAGTTTGGCCGCCAGTGAGGCTAAGTTTCGTTCTCTCGCCGAGAGTAGCCCGGACTACATTTGCCGATTCGATCGGCAGTGTCGTCGAATCTATGTGAATACAGCAGGAATAAGGGTATCGGGACGAACCGAAGTTGAACTGCTTGGCAAGACGCCGCTGGAAATTGGATTTGAAAAGCAACAGGCTATTTTTTGGGAAGATAAAATTCGACAGGTGATTGATACAGCGTCTCCTTTTCGTACGGAGTTTGAATGGATCGGTCCGGACGGATTGGTAATTCTCGACTGGCAACTCGTGCCGGAGTCGGGTGAGGTAGGAGACATCACTTCGGTGTTGAGCGTAGCGCGGGATATAACCAAACGCAAGCGGGCGGAGCAAATAGTACAATCAAGTGAGGCTCGTTACCGCGCCATGATGGAACAATCCTTCGAAGCGTTGGCGGTGGTGGATATTCAGACACGAGAAGTGGTGGAAGTCAACCGACGGTTTACCGAACTGGTCGGGTATTCTTTGCCGGAAGATGCGCCTTTGTATGTAGATAAATTTGTAGTGGATTCAAAGAATAATCTGGATAGACTCTATAATACACTGTTAACCCGACAGCCTGATTTGCCTGTTGAAACAAGGCTTTATCGTCGCAAAAACGGCAGCGAAGTTGCTGTCGAAAGGGCGGGGACGGTTATTAACATCGGTGGACGAGATGTTTATCTGGCCAGTATGCGCGATATGACGGCGGAACGCCGCCGTCAGGCAGAGTTGGTCCGGGATGTTGAGTTTGCCAAGCGAGTGCAGCGAGGCCTATTGCCAGAGTTGCCTGATTCTCCGCTTGTTACCATTCGAACCATCTACCATCCTTCGCACTTCGTTAGCGGGGATGCCTACCTACAGGAGTGGTGCAATGAGGGGACGCTACTGCGTGGTTTTCTCTTCGATGTATCCGGGCATGGGCTGGCGACGGCGATTCAGACATCCTCGATCAACGTGCTGCTAAGGGAGGCGACGACTGCAAAATTACCGTTGCTTGGACAGTTGCAGCGGGTTAATGCGAGTGCTGCGAAGTATTTCGCTGATGGAGCCTTTGCTGCAATATTAGGCTTCGAGCTGGATTTGGCACTGAGAGAACTGCGTTATGTCGGAGCCGGTGTCACACAATTTTATGCCAATGGCAGAAAAATTGAAACCCCAGGAATGTTCGTCGGATTGTGGGATGACGCGGAGTTTGGAGCGGGCGTCTTGCCTATCAACCAGGGTGATGCTTTCCACTTTCTTACGGACGGCTTTACAGATGCTCTGGTGCGACCGGAGCATGCCGGGTTCTGGTCTCCGGACGGAAACTTTAATGCCGACGTGACGGCACTGGAACGGTTGGCGGAGAGCGGAACACTGCGTGACGATGCAACGGCAGTCTGTTTGAACGTCAAAAAACTAGGGTAAAAACAGCGGATTGGCAGTCTTTTTATTCGGCAATAATTAATCATCGCATTTTTTTTGGTGCAATATATTTCAGAAACAAAGCTTTGAAGGAGATGGAATAAAAGAAAAACCGTCAAAGCTGGGACGGAAAATGTTGTTGCCCCTATGATAGCCTGAAACATAGCTGTTTAAAAGGATTTGCGGCTATTGACATTTCGAAACGGACCGATTATAATAACTGTTGCGTAACACGCCGCTGTAGCTCAGTGGTAGAGCAGCGCATTCGTAATGCGCGGGTCGGTGGTTCAAATCCTCTCAGCGGCTCCAGAAAAATAAACGGCTTCCAGTAAAAATGCTGGAAGCCGTTTCCCATTTTAAGGCTAAATATTGCCTAAAATTTGCCCAACTCATGAAAGTGCTGATTCTAATAGCCTCACGAGTTCATTGCCGTGGACAGGCATTAGATGAGAGTAAATGTCGTAAGTAATCCGTACCGAGGAGTGCCCCAGGCGCTCGGGAATTTTCTTGATAGCTTCAAAACTAAAAATAATATCTACAGATTACTTTGAGAGTATTCTGTTGGACACAAATTAATATTTGCCTTCGGGCGTTTTTTTATTGCCATGAGTCCAAAAACCAAACCATCAAATCAGCCAACATCTCACCGGCTAATAGTGCCAGCACTACAATGGCCAATATAGTTATTAAGGTTTTCGTCGTAAAAACTTTTAATTTATCTTCGTTCTGTCGCTGCATATAGAAACCCGCTGAGTGTGGGGAGTGAGTTTTCTAGGTGCTTTTGACAAGTTAGCTTGATTGCAACGCACTTATCATCCGCTGGATTCCACTGCACATTGTTTTTAAATTGATGCAGTAAGTCTCTACGCCCTAATACGGCACACGAATCATCAAGCAATAGTTTCTTTACATATTGCGCTTCCACGGATAAGTTCCGTGATAAACGTTCTGAAACTAACTCCATTTGGTTTCCGCTATGAACATGAAATGCTGCAATGATTCCATCGAGCATCGATTTTACGACCGCTGCTAGGTTAAACCCTTTTCTTTCTGGCATTAATACTTGAATATCCATACCAAAATTTCCACTGTATGACACATTTGAACTAATCGCAACATTGCTTTCCTTAAACGTTTTCCAATAATCATGAGGTTTTGCATCTGAGGTCAGCTTTCTTAACGGAATATCTTTCCAAGAAGCAAGAAGATTATTTATATCCCAATATATAGGAAAGTGCTCTGAAGATGAAACTTCATAACGTTGGTAGTGCGGATAATTTATATTTTCTATTGGCAGATATGTTCCTGACCGAAAGCTGCGTTCTAAAAGGAATCCTTGTTGGCACAAATTTTTAAATTTTCCAGTGCCAACATTGTATAAAAGGATATTTTCCAAGTCGCAAAGCTCAAACCATTCTGAGTGATAACTTGCATGCAAAAATGCCGTATTGCTAGTATCCAGCTGAGAAATCGCTTCAATCAATACGCCGCGCATATCATGCAACCATCCTGCAGGCTCAAACGGCAAGCGAGAAGAAGACCAAAGCTCAACAATATTGGATTCATTATCAGGTCCTTTGATGAAGAAATTCATTTTCGACGATCATTAGCGAAATAGACAATTCTCATGCTTTCTCCTCTCTGCGTCGGCATCCCCCAAGCACTTTGAGGAGATGCGGTTCCAACTTGCTGCCGCATTCGGGCGGCTATTTTAATACCATGAGTCCAAAAACCAAACCATCAGATCGGCCAGTAGCTCAGCGGCAACGAGTGCTGGCAATGTAATGCCCAATATAATCATCAGGGTTTTCGTTTCAAAGATCCTTTCTGTAACGGAACCTGTATTT
>Ga0316604_10002108_pt1 | contig 15909 bp, 10 predicted proteins | sample OWC_soil_day20_C_FD_207650 | JGI IMG/M metagenome (GOLD analysis project Ga0316604, IMG submission 207650) | Wetland soil microbial communities from Old Woman Creek delta, Ohio, United States - OWC_soil_day20_CT | ecosystem: Environmental > Terrestrial > Soil > Wetlands | place: USA: Ohio... | reverse complement strand
TGGATCCCGCTGTTCGAGCTGCTGGAGTCGCGCGGCTTCATCGTGCTGCTGGTCAATGCGCGCCACGTGAAGAGAGTGTTTCGGGTCGCAAGTCCGACGTGCTGGACTGCCAATGGCTGCAGCAGCTGATGACCTACGGCTTGCTCAGCGCGGCCTTCCGTCCGGCCGAGCAGGTGTGCGTGCTGCGCGCGCTGGCGCGCCAGCGCGAGATGCTGCTGAAGTCCCAGGCCCGGCACGTGCAGCACATGCAAAAGGCGCTGACGCAGATGAACATCCAGCTGGCCAACGTCATCTCCGACGTGGTCGGCGTGACAGGACAGAAGATCCTTCGCGCCATCGTGGCCGGCGAGCGCGATGGCCTGGCGCTGGCCGCGTGCAAGGACGTGCGCATCCATGCCAGCGCCGAAGACATCGCCAAGAGCCTGCAGGGCAACTGGCGCGCCGAGCATGTGTTCGCGTTGAAGCAGGCCTTGGCGCTGTTCGACTTCATCGGCACGCAGCTGGGTGAGTGCGACCGGGAGATCGAAGCGCAGCTGCAAAGCCTGCAGGCTCACGACGGCGAGCCGGTCAAGGGCAAGAAGCGCTCCAAGGCGCGCAATGCGCCGAAGTTCGAGCTGCGCACGCAGCTGTTCAGGATGTGCGGCGTGGACCTCACGCGCATCGACGGCATCGACGTGACCACGGCACTGGTGGTGGTCTCGGAAGTCGGCGCGGACATGTCGCGCTTTGCCAGCGTCAAGCACTTCACTTCCTGGCTCGGCTTGTGCCCGGGCACCAAGATCACGGGCGGCAAGGTGATGAGCGGCAAGACCAGGCGCTGCGTGAACCGAGCATCGCAGGCGCTGCGCCTGGCCGCCGCGGCGCTGCGCAGCAGCAAGTCGGCACCGGGTGCGTACTACCGCCGCATGTGCTCGAGGATGGACAAACCCAAGGCCGTGACCGCCGCGGCGCACAAGCTGGCGCGGCTGATCTACACGATGTTGACCAAGGGCCAGGAGTACACCGACCAGGGTCAGGACTACTACGAGGAGCGCTACCGTGAGCGCGTGCTGCGTTCGCTCTCCCAGCGCGCCGCCAAGCTTGGCCTGAAGATGGTCCCGATCACGCAGCCCTCTTGAAAACCAACTTCCAAATCAATCACTTGGAGGGAGTTTCTTGAGAGGCGTCAGTGGGCGGCAGTGCCAACCTGTAGAACTTGGTGTCAACGGCCATGATCGGGAAGCTCTCCGGCAGCGCCTCCTTGGCCAGCTCGTGAAAGCCGTTCTTCTCATAGAACCTGTGAGCCGCTAGGAACTTGGCGGTTGTGCCCAGGAAGACCTCTCGTACACCGTGAGCCTGGCACCAAGTGAGCAGCGCTTGTAGCAGCGCCTTGGCGACACCATGCTCCGGCCCCCGGTGCGAACTGGCGACAAACATCTTGCGGAGAGCTGCCTGATCGTTTCCGATATCGAGCAGAGCCAGTGTGCCGACGACGTTGCCGCCATCCAGTGCGACCCAGAAGTTCCCATTGTCATGCTGATAGAAGGCAGCAATGTCCTGCAGATCTGGTTGCGCTTCGAGGGTGATCGGGATCTCGAACTCGGACTGTTGAATCGGCAGGATTACCGACACGACACCATCGGTGTGTTTCGGGGCGAACGGGACGATGTCAACCATTGGGTTTCTCTGACGGCTAACGAACAGCGTTTATCCGACGCCGAGCCAAAGCTGATTGCAGGCACGGTGGTGCATGTCGTCGGATAAACCTCGTTGGACTGAACCGCCGCGCAGGCGGTGGAGTGGGCAGTGTAAGTTTCAGCCGCCCGTATCGGCAATGTCGGCACGCACTGCGCCGCAACTCGGGGTGGTGTACTTGCCGCACGGTGGCGGCCGAGGCGGCGCACAAGCCCGGTAAGCCCGGCAATAGGTGCGCAGGTGCACCGTTGCGCCAAAGCCGGCACACGAAGTCCCGGGCCCGCGATCACGAACAGGCCCACCAAGCAGCTTGTGGCGGTGCTGGGCCGTCATGGCGGGCCTCGACATGACGCAGGCAGTGTGGCGGCGATGGCTGTCCGGTCGGCAGCGCGCTGCTCGATCACGCGCCAGTGGCCGACCTTGCAGTGTGGGCAGCAGGTGATCTCGATGGCCGCCACGCGGCGCATGAAGGCCTGCGCGTCCTCGCGCGCCTGAGGGTTGGCTTGCGGCATGGCCAGCAGCTTGCGCGCCAGCGCCAGGCGTTCGGTCTTGGCCGCCGGGGCCAGCAGCCCGTAGTGACGAATGCGCTTGAAGCCGACTGGCAGCACATGCTGCACGAAGCGGGCGATGAACTGCTCGCCCGGCATGGCGATCGTGCGCTTGCCGCCCGTGGCATCCGCGCGCACCCGCAAGCGCACCTGCTCGCCCTCGATACCCACCAGCCGCTCGTTGCCGATGGCCGTGCGGTGGGTGTAGCGGCTCAGGTAGTCCAGCACGCTGGCAGGCCCGGCCAGCGGCGTCTTGGCGTACACCACCCAGTCGTGGCGGTGCAGTGCCTGCACGCGCTGCTGGCGTGCCAGCGCAGAGTCGACTGGGTCGCGCGGCAAGCCGCCGGCTTGACCAGCTTGTTGCAGCGCCTGCACGAACTTGCCTCGGAACACCCGCGACAGCGCGTGCACCGGGAACAGGAAGCTGCGCGAGCGCTTGGGCTGGACCCAATTGCCACGGCCGTCGGCACCGGGCTGCAAGGCCCCGCAGGCCATCAGCGCATGCACATGAAGATGGCGGCGCAGATCCTGCGTCCAGGTGTGCAGCACCAGCGTGAACGCACCGATGCCGCCCAGCCAACGCGGGTTGGCCGCGAACTCGGTGAGCGTGGCCGCCGCGCACTGCATCAACGTGGCGTAGACCCAGCGCGCGTGGCAGGCGCCCAGCGCGTTCAACTCATGCGGCAGCGTGAACACCAGGTGGCCGTAGGGCACGTCCAGCAACTCGCCCAGCCGTGCGGCGCGCCAGGCATCGCGCTGGCGCGTCTGGCACTGCGGGCAGTGCCGGTTCCTGCACGAGTGCCAGCGCCACTGCTGTACCCCACAGCCATCGCAGCGCAACCGTTCACCACCCAGCGCGCTGGTGCGGCAAGCAACGATGGCGCGCCAGACCCGCGCCTGTGCGCTGCTCAGCGTGTGTGCGCGCAGGTACTCAGGCCCGAAGCGCTGCAGCACTTCGGCCAGCGTGGTGCTCACGCGATCAGTGGTTGGCGACCGCTGGCAGCGCCCCCAGCAATGCCAGCGGCTCGGCCTTGGCGCCGTCGGGCGCATCCGGGCGCGCCAGATGCAGGTAGCGCATGGTGGTGCTGACGTGGCGGTGCCCGAGCCACTGCGACAGGCTGTACAGGTCGACCCCGGCTTCCAGCAGGTGCGTGGCGTAACAGTGGCGCAGTGTGTGGATGCCGCCTTGCTTGGTGATGCCGGCATCGGCCCAGGCGGCGCGGTACCAGCGCTGGGCACTTTGCGCATGCAGCGGCTGCGCCGGGTCTTGCGCGGCGTGGAACAGCCACTGCGACGGGTGCGCGATGCGCCACCACGCGCGCAGCAGCTGCAGCACGTCGGCGCCCAGCGGCACGTAGCGGTCCTTGGCGCCTTTGCCCTGCACGACGCGGATGCACATGCGGTCGGCGTGGCTGTCGATGTGCTCCACGCGAAGTTGGCACAGCTCGGTCAGCCGCAGCCCCGTGCCGTAGGCCAGCATCAGGAAGGTGCGCGCCTTGGCGTGCCGCGTCACGGCGAACAGCCGGGCGAGCTCCTCGCGCGACAGCACTTCAGGCAGCTTTTGCGGGGCACGGCCCAGCGGGATGACGAAGGCATCGCCTTGCAACCCCAGCACGCTGGCGTACAGGAAGCGCAATGCACAGCCAGCCTGGTTGACGCTGGAGCGCGAGAGCTTGCGCTCGCGCAGCAGGTGCAACAAGTAGCGCTGCACTTCCTCGGCACTCAAGGTGTCGGGGCTGCGACCGTAGTGCCGCGCCAGCCCGGCCACCGCACCGATGTAGGCCTCTTGCGTGCGCTGGGCCATGCCGCGCAGCACCAGCGCGTCGAGCATGCGTTGTCGAAGGGGTGTCATCGCCGTTCTCCTCGATCTGCGCGGGCACTTGCCCGCATCGATCAAGGTACGACTTCGCCGACTACTTCACTGCTCGGGAACCCACCACCGCTTCAGCGGTTTAGTTCAACGTGTTTTCACCCGCCCGATTGCAGCACATGCAGCCTTGATGGCGCAATCTGCGCCGTCGCAGATGTTCGGGGCGCAATTTGATGGGCTAACCGGTTAGGGGCGCACGCAGCTCGGCTGCTGCTTGCGGGCAAAGACTGGCACTTCTATACTGTTCAGATGTGAGGCGTATCCACTTAGCTCCAACAAGAGCTAATTGACTGGATACCCATCCAGTACATGCTACTCGTTCGGAGTCGAGGAAGGCAAGCCCTCGACGACGCTGTGGTACGTCACCGGTCCGGTCACGACGGCCTGCTGCATCAGCCGGTAGAACAACATGCCGCGCGAGGTGGAGGTGCGCCGGTTGAAGCGGAAGACGAACTCGTCGAGGTAGGCGTCGAGATGCCCGGGTTGGACCGAGCCGTGATGCGTGCCCAGGATCCAGCGTTTGACCAAAGAGGCCACCCGGTGCACGCCAGGCATCGTGACATGGGCCGGTGACTCGGCGCCGAGCATGACTTGGCGGTTGTGCTCGAAGCCGATCTTGCTCAGCGAGCGGTAGGCTGCCGAGCCGTCGGTTAGCACCCGCGCACCGCGCTCGATGTTGTCCTGCACGAACGGCACCACGCAGGCATCGGAGTCGTTGTCGATGCGGCGCAAGCGGATCCGACCGAAGCCCTTGGGCTGGAGAATTTCCACGGCGATGGCCACGAGGATCTTGTTCGTCTTGCTCTTGCGCCCCTCGCTGGACAACGGCTTGTCGCGATCGGAGATGGCCAGGTAGGTCTCGTCGACTTCCACCTCGCCCTTGAGCAGTTCGCGCTCCGGGCGCCCCATGGCTCGGCGAAAGCGATGCAGCATCGTCCAGGCCGTTTCGTAGCTGCCCAGCCCGAGTACGCGCTTCAACCCCAGCGCACTGACACCCAGTTTCTGGTTGGTCACGTACCAGGCTGCCGCCAGCCACACCCGCAGCGGTGTGCGCGTCTTGTCGAAGATGGTGCCGGCCGTCACCGAACCCTGGTGGGAGCAACTGCGGCACATGAGGCGAGATCGGCTCGATCGGTACGGCTCATCGGCCACCCCGCAGGCCGGGCAAACGAAGCCGCTCGGCCAGCGCAGCTTCTCCAGATAGCCTAAACAGGCCTCTTCACTGGCAAACCAGTCGAGGAATTCGCTCCAGTTGCGCGGGTAGTCTTTACCTGCAACAGGCGCTGCGATATGCTGGACATTCATCCAGTAACTCTAGCGTAGATGGAGCTAAGTGGATACCCCTTATAAATGTACAGTTCGCGATAGTCGCCTACCGGTGTGTCGCCACCCGATGTGGCTGCACTTCCGCAGCCCGGTGCCGCAGCGGCCCCGCAGCGCCGCCTGCTGGACCAGTTGCGTGAGCAACTGCGCTACCGGTACTACAGCCTGCGCACCGAGGAGGCCTACGTCCACTGGGTGCGCGCCTTCGTTCGCTGGTCGGGCTTGCGCCATCCACGGCAGATGGGTGTTGCCGAAGTGCAGGCCTTTCTGGCCTGGCTGGCCACCGAGCGGCAGGTGTCGGTGTCTACCCACCGGCAGGCGCTGGCTGCCTTGCTTTTTCTGTACCAGAAGGTGTTCGGGCTGCAATTGCCCTGGATGCAGGAGATCGATCGCCCGCAGCGCAAACCGCGCCTGCCGGTGGTGCTGTCGGTGGCCGAGGTGCGTGCTGTGCTCGCACTGCTCGACGGCACGCATGCCGTGCTGGGGCAGTTGCTCTATGGCACTGGCATGCGCATCACCGAGGCCCTGCAGTTGCGCACCAAGGATGTCGACTCCGAGCGTGGCGTCATCGTCGTGCGCGACGGCAAGGCAGGCAAGGACCGTGTCGTCATGTTGCCGTCGTCGCTGGCACCGGCGCTGAAGGCGCAGCTGCGTCGCGCCCACGGCTTGTGGCTGGCCGACGCCCGCTCTGGCCGCGGTGGCGTCCAGATGCCCGATGCGCTGGAGCGCAAGTACCCACGCGCCAGGGCCTCATGGTCTTGGTTCTGGGTCTTTCCACAAGCCAGCCTTTCGGTCGACCCGCGCAGCGGCGTCGAGCGGCGCCATCACCTCTACGACCAGACCTTCCAGCGCGACTTCAAGCGCGCCGTGCAGGCCGCCGGCATCACGCGCCCGGCCACGCCGCATACGCTGCGCCATGCCTTCGCCACGCACCTGCTGCAGTCGGGCGTCGATATCAGGACAGTGCAGAAGCTGCTGGGCCACAGCGACGTCAGCACGACGATGATCTACACCCATGTGCTCGAAGTCGCCGGCGGCGCGGTGCGCAGCCCGCTCGATGCCTTGCAGGCGGTGTGATGCCCCAGGCCACGCCATGCTCCCTGCCTACGCCGAGCTGCACTGCCGCAGCAACTTCAGTTTCCTGAGCGGCGCCTCGCACCCCGAGGAGTTGGTCGCGCGCGCGCAGGCGCTGGGCTACGGTGCGCTGGCGCTCACCGACGAGTGTTCGCTGGCCGGCGTGGTGCGCGCGCATGCCGAGGCCAAGCGCCTGGGGCTGCACCTGATCGTCGGCACCGAGATGCAGCTCACCCACCCGCCCGTCAAGGGCAGGCCCGACGCGCCGCCGGGCCCGCAGCTGGTGCTGCTGGCGCAAACACGCCGCGGCTACGGCAACCTGGCGCAGTGGGTCACGGTGGCGCGGCGCCGCGCGGCCAAGGGCGCTTACCTGGCCCACCCGTCCGACGTGGAAGGGCGCGTGCCGCATGCCCCTTACCTGGCCGGCCTGCCCGACTGCATCGCGCTGCTGCTGCCCGGCGCGCTGCAGGGCTTCGAGACGGTGTTCGCCCATGCCATGTGGCTGAAGACCTGGTTCGGCGTGGAGCGCGCCTTCATCGCGGTGGAACTGCTGCACCAGGTGCACGACGCGCACTTGGCCGACGTGGCGCAGCGAGTGGCGCAAAGCACTGGCCTGGGCCTGGTGGCGGCCGGCGCCGTGCTGATGCATGCACGCTCGCGCAAGCCGCTGCAGGACATGCTGACCGCCACGCGCCTGAACACGCCGGTGGCCGAATGCGGCTTCAGCCTGCAGCCCAATGCCGAGGCGCACCTGCGCTCGCGCCAGCGCCTGGCCGCGCTGTACCCGCCCGAGTGGCTGGCCGCTACGCTGCGCATCGCCGGGCAATGCGCCTTCTCGCTGGACGAGCTGCGCTATGAATACCCCGAGGAGATCGTGCCCGCCGGCCACACGCCCGCCAGCTGGCTGCGCGCGCTGGCCGAAGCCGGCGTGCAACGGCGCTTTCCGGCGGGCATGCCGGCGGCGTACCGCGCCACGCTGGACGAGGAACTGGCACTGATCGCACAGCTGCAGTACGAGCCCTACTTCCTCACCGTGGCCGACATCGTGCACTGGGCGCGCGCGCAGGGCATCCTGTGCCAGGGCCGCGGCAGCGCGGCCAATTCGCTGGTGTGCTACTGCCTGGGCGTGACCGAGGTCGACCCGCGCCGCGCCACGCTGCTGTTCGGCCGCTTCATCAGCGCCGAGCGCAACGAGCCGCCCGACATCGACATCGACTTCGAGCACCAGCGGCGTGAAGAAGTCATCCAGTACATCTACAAGAAGTACGGCCGCCACCGCGCCGCGCTGACCGCGGTGGTCATCAGCTACCGGCCGCGCAGCGCGCAGCGCGATGTGGGCCGCGCGTTGGGCCTCGACCTGGACCGCAACGATGCGGTATAGAAGTCGACCCAGTGGTTCGACGGCCGCAAGGTCAGCCCCGAGCGGCTGCGCGAAAATGGCTTCGACCCCGAGGCGCCGCTGTGCAAACTGTGGGTGGAGCTGACGCAGGCGCTGATCGGCTTCCCGCGCCACCTGAGCCAGCACCCCGGCGGTTTCGTCATCGCGCGCGACGACCTGGCGCGCCTGGTGCCGGTGGAAAACGCCGCCATGCCCGACCGCAGCGTCATCCAGTGGGACAAGGACGACCTGGACGCACTGGGGCTCATCAAGGTGGACATCCTGGCGCTGGGCATGCTCAGCGCGCTGCGGCGTGCGCTGCAGTTCGTGGCCACCAAGTTGGGACGGAGGAATCCGGCGCCGGGCCGCCCCAAGCCGGATTCGCTCCCCTCGGGGGGCGAATGCGCAGGCGTCTCGGGGCCGACATTCGAACTCGGCGACATCCCCGACGGCGACACACCCACCTTCGACATGATCTGCGCCGCCGACACGGTGGGCGTGTTCCAGATCGAAAGCCGCGCGCAGATGAGCATGCTGCCGCGGCTGCAGCCGCGTTGTTACTACGACCTGGTGGTCGAAGTGGCCATCGTGCGACCCGGGCCCATCCAGGGCGGCATGGTGCACCCCTTCCTGCGCAACCGCAGCCTGCCCGCCGAAGCCATCGATTGCCCCGAGGAGCTCAAGCCCGCGCTGATGCGCACCCAGGGCGTGCCCATCTTCCAGGAGCAAGTGATGCAGATCGCCATGCTCGCCGCCGACTTCACCGCGGGCGAGGCCGACCAGCTGCGCCGCGCCATGGCGGCGTGGAAGCGCAAGGGCGGACTCGGCCCCTTCCACGAGCGGCTGGTCGGCCGCATGGTGCAGAAGGGCTACGAGCGCGCGTACGCCGAACGCATCTTCAAGCAGATCGAGGGCTTCGGCGAATACGGCTTCCCCGAAAGCCATGCCGCCAGCTTTGCGCTGCTGGTGTATGCCAGCGCGTGGCTCAAGTGCCACCATCCCGATGCCTTCCTGGCCGCGCTGCTGAACAGCCAGCCGATGGGCTTCTACGCACCGGCGCAGCTGGTGCGCGATGCCAAGGCGCATGGCGTGACGGTACGGCCGGTGGATGTGGGCTGCAGCGATTGGAATTCGGTGCTCGAGCCCGTCGGCGCGGGCCCTTGGCCGGTGCGGTTGGGCTTCAACCGCATCAGCGGCTTCGCGGAAGAGTCGGCCACGCGGCTGCTGGCGGCGCGGGCCGAGGCGCCTTTCGATAGCGTGGAAGACCTGGCGCGCCGTGCCGCGCTCGATGCCGGGCAGCTGGCCTTGCTGGCGCAAGCCGATGCGCTGGTCTCGCTCACCGGCCACCGCCACCAGGCGGCCTGGGCCGTGGCCGGGGTGGACACGCGCGCCACGCCGCTGCTGAAGAGCACGCGCACCCACGAGGCCGCCGCCGCGCTGGCCGCGCCCCGTGCGGCCGAGGACATGCTGGCCGACTACCGCAGCACCGGGCTGTCGTTGACCACGCACCCGCTGGCGCTGCTGCGCGAGCAGCTGGCGGTCTTCCGCGTGCAGCCGGCGTCGGCACTGCGGGGTTTTCGCAGCGGCCAGTTGGCGCGTGCCAGCGGCCTGGTCACGCACCGCCAGCGGCCCGAGACGGCCAAGGGCGTGGTCTTCGTGACGCTGGAGGACGAAACCGGCACGGTGAACATCATCGTCTGGCCCGACGTGGCCGAGGCGCAGCGCAAGCCGCTGCTGGGCAGCACGCTGCTCACGGTGTACGGCGTGTGGCAGCGCGAAGGCGAGGGCGCGCGTGCGGTGATGCACCTGATCGCACGCAAACTGGTGGACCACAGCGCGCTGCTGCAGGGCCTGGCCACGCGCAGCCGCAACTTCCGCTGAGGATGCGTTTGTTTACAAGTCGAAGCTACAGCGCTGCCAAAATCGCGGCATGGAAATCCAGACCCTGACCCAGGCGGTCACGCCGGAGCTGCGCGAATGGATCCTCGCGCAGGCCCAGGCCAACTGTGCCACCAACGACATCCTGAAGGCGATGCAGGCCAGTGGCTGGGACGACGCCGTGGCCCGCGCGGCGCTGGTGCAGACACTGCAGCCGGCCGCGGCATCCCTCCACCAGGCCGCGCTGCCGCAGCTGCAGGCCGTGCCCGCCGGCTGCGGCAGCCCGGTACCCGAGCCCGACTTGCGCGGCGCGCCCGCGGTGCTGCGCCTGCACGACCGCGAGGTGCAGGTGCTGCTGACCATGCAGCGCCCGCGCGTGGTGCTGTTCGGCAGCTTCATGTCCGACGAGGAGTGCGACGCGCTGATGGCGCTGGCGCGCCCGCGGCTGGCCCGTTCGGAAACGGTGCACCACCAAAGCGGCGGCAGCGAGGTCAATGCCGCGCGCACCAGTGACGGCATGTTCTTCGAGCGCGGCGAGGCGCCGCTGATCCAGCGCATCGAGCAGCGCATCGCCGCGCTGCTGCAGTGGCCGGTGGACAAGGGCGAGGGCCTGCAGATCCTGCGCTACCGGCCGGGGGCGCAGTACCGGCCGCACTTCGACTACTTCGACCCGGCGCAGCCGGGCACCGCCGCAGTGCTGAAGCGCGGCGGCCAGCGCGTGGGCACGCTGGTCATGTACCTGCACGTTCCCAAGAACGGCGGCGGCACCGTCTTCCCCGACGTGGGCCTGGAGGTGGCGCCGGTGAAGGGCCACGCGCTGTTCTTCAGCTACGACCGGCCGCACGAATCCACCGGCACGCTGCACGGCGGCTCGCCGGTGACCGACGGCGAGAAGTGGGTCGCCACCAAGTGGATGCGCGAAGGCGTGTTTGGCTGAGAACGCTCTGCGCGTCGCCGCCAGGGTTGGGCGCCACCCACGACCGGTGTTCAGCGCACGTCCAGGCTGAACACCCGCATGTCCAAGGGCTCGGTGGCCTGCCTTTCGGCACCGCGACGCCCCGCGCCTGTGGTGCTGCCGAAGGCGGCCCGCTGGAAGAGCTGCGAGACCGCGTCCGTCGCGCCCCGCATGGCCCCCAGTCGTGGCTGCGCAAGAAACGAGAAGTCGCGTCGGTCACCCTGCGGCTGAGCGTCGACGGTAATCAGCAGCAGCCGTTCGACGCCGCGCGTCGACGCATCGATGCGTGCGACGAAGCTGTCGCGGTCGCCGGCTTCGATGCGGTTGCTTGCGCCGCGCGGGTTGGGGTACAGCACGGTGATGCCGTGAGCCGCATCGACGTACAGCGCCGTCAGGTCGACGGCCTGGCGCCCGGTGTTGCGCACCTCGACGGCGACATGGTCGCCATCGTGAACGTCGGCGATCTGCCACTCCTCGATCGATCGCCGCGAGCCCTGAGTCGGCAATAGCGTCGCCTGCACCTGCACGCGCCGATCGGATGGCGCGCCCTGTGCGCTGCCAGCGATGCGCAACAGGTTCAGGCTGCGGCCCACGCGCTGCAGCTGCGCATGCAGCCGCTCGGCCAAGGCCGGTTCGCCGATGGCGAGCGAGGGCGTGGCATTCACGCCTTCGGTGAGCCAGTGGCCCGTGGAGGGCAGCAGCCAGAGCCGGCCCAGCGCGACCTGCAGACGCAGGTCATGCGGTTCCTCCGGCCCGACCCAAGCGATGTCGACGCCCTCCGGGCGGCGCGTCATCGCGTCGATGGCCTGCCACACGGCACGCGAGGCGGAGTCGGGCGCGACGGTCGGTGCCGCCACGCGCAATTGCAGCGCGAGCCGCGCAGGTCCGTTGTGTCGTGCCACGGCCTGCGGCGGCAGGCGCGCGGCGTCGATCGCGGCGCTGCCCCCGGCTTCGACGGGCAGGAGCAGCGCGCTCGTTGCCGTGGCACTGGCCACGCGCAGGCTGCCCAGGCGCGCGCCTGCCGGTGCCAACGCGTCGGGAAGGATGTCGAGCTCGCTGCCGACGTCGAGGCCATCGAGCCGGCCGGCCTCCACGCGCAGACCGGCCGGCGTGACCCGCAGCGGCCATTGCCGCGGTGCCGGCCCGGCCGCGTCGCCGAAAACCGGCGCGTCGAGCCCCGTGCCGGTGACCAGCGGCGTCGGTGTGCTCAGGTTCTGCGCCGCATAGCGCGCAAAGACGAACTGCGCCAGTTGCCTGTAGCTCGCCACCGAGGCGGAAGCCAGCGCTTCGGCCAGTGTGTAGGTGAACAGGCCATGCACGCTGCCGTCGCGACCCGCCGGTAGCGGCATTTCCGGCGTGAGCTCGCTGGTCTGCGCGGCGTAGAAGGCGACGAATCCGCCCGTGCCTGACTTCGGTTGCGAAGTGCGCGCCAGCCCGGGCAGGGGCAAGCTCGTGGGTGCCGGCACGCGCGAGGTGGCGGTGATGCCGAGCGCTTCAGGCTCGACGCGCCGCCAGCGCGTCGCCGCGCCGGGCACCGCGCGCAACGACGTGGCCGAGTGGCAGGTGTCGAAAACCGCAAAGACGAAGGCGCCACGGCCGGTCAGCGCATCCAGCCGCTCGACCAGTTCGTGGTCGGCGATGGCGCGGTCGACGCGCCGGGTCTGCGGGTTCCAGCGTCCCGTGTCCGCGGGCAGGAAGATCTCGTGCAGGCCATCGTTCTCGGCGCGCCCTTGCGGCGTCTGCGGGTCCGCGGGCATCTGTGAGCCATGGCCTGCGAAGTACAGGGCCACCTGGTCGCCCGGAGCCACCCGCGCCGCCAGGTCGTCCAGCGCCTCGAGGATGGCGGCGCGCGTCGGCGCCGCCGCATCGGGCACACCATCGGCCAGCACACGCACGGCCGGGCCTGCGAAGCCGCGGCGCTCGAGCAGCGTGCGCATCAGCTGCACGTCGTTGGCCGGGCCGGCGAGCTGCCAGCGTTCGTCGCCTGCGAACACCGCATAGCGCGACACGCCGACGAGCAGCGCGTGCCGTTCTGCGCGGGCGTGCGGCGGCAACGCGAGCAGCAGCGCCGTGGCCAGCAGCGCGAGCCAGAAGCGCGCGATGGCGGGGTGCCGGAGCCTGCCGCGCCTCATGGCCGCCGCCTACAGCTGGTCCTCGTCGACGAACAGCGACTGGATCTGCAACCGCAGCCGCAGCCCCAGGTCGTCATGCGGCTCACGGGTGGACACCTGCAGGTGGCCATCGGCGTCGCTCGACACCCATTCCAGGCTCTGGCCATCGGCGGACAGGCGCAGCCGGTACATGCTGCGGAAGGCATCGCCGGCGAGCACGCGCATCGCCTCGAGCGCGAGCGCGGGGCAGTCGATGGCCACGCCCATCTCGGTGTTGATCGTGGCCGAGCGCGCATCGAAGTTCACCGAGCCCACCAGCAGCCAGCGGCGGTCGACGGTGGCCAGCTTGGCATGCAGGCGGGCGATCGACGTGCCGAACTTGCCGAAGCCACCGGAGTCGCGCGCCAGTGTCGGCGCCAGTTCGTACAGTTCGATGCCCTGGCGCAGCATCGCCTTGCGGTGCGGCGCGTAGGCGAAGAAGGCCAGCGGTTCGTCGGTCGAGCCCAGCGAGTTGGTCAGCACCAGCGCCTGGATGCCGCGCTGGCGTGCCTCGAGCAGCAGCTGCAGGCCCAGGCCGCCGGGCAGGAAGTAGGGCGACGACAGCGCCACGTCCGAACGCGCGGCGTCGATGATGTCGAGCTGCGCGCGCATCGCCGCGCCGGGCTGGCCCGGCACGGCCGTGGTGGCAGCCTTCTGCGGCGGGTCGGGCGCGACGCGGGCGGCGCAAAAGTGCAGCGACAGCCGGCCAGCGGCGAGTTGCACCGCCACCGGGGTCTGCCCGAGCACGTCGCGCGGCGGCTCCATGAGCAGGTCGGTCTGCGTCGCGGCGGTGCGGCCGTCGAATCCGGCGCGATCGGCTTCACTGGCCTGGCCGAGCACCGCCTGCGCCGGCCAGACCCGGTCGCTGTTCCAGTACAGGTCGAAGGCGGCGGCCAGCTCGCGCACGACCGAGCCGGTGGACAGCACGTCGAGGTCGACGAAGTTGGCCTCGCCGTCGCGCATGAAATACGCGTTGCCGATGTTGCGTCCGCCGTAGATCGCCACCACGCCGTCGACGACGAGCAGCTTGTTGTGCATGCGGTGGTTGATCCGCTCGAACTCGGGCCACGACAGCGCCAGCCGGGCCAGCGGCGGGCCGCCGCGCACCGGCAGCGGGTTGAACAGCCGCACCTGCGCCTGCGGTTCCGCGGCCAGCGCGCGCAGCAGGTCGGCGATCGGGCCGCTGTACAGGTCGTCCACCAGCAGGCGCACGCGCACGCCGCGCCGCGCCGCGTCGCGCAGCGCGCGCAGCAGGGCATGGCCGGCCGCGTCGTCGTGCACGTGGTAGTACTGCGCGTCGATGGACTGCATCGCCCGGTCGGCCAGCGCGATGCGCGCGGCGAAGGCACTCTCGCCGCTGGGCAGCAGGCGGAAGCCCGAGGGCAGCGTCTCGTGCGCGGGCCGGCTGGCCTGCGCGATGCGGGCGAGTGGCGTGTGGTCGTCGCCGGCCAGGGCCTGCGACGCGGCGGGTGTGCCTCGGGGCGGCAGTGCGGCGCAGGCGGCCAGCGTCAGGCCTAGCACGACGGCCAGGGCACGGCAGACTGTTCGAAGAGGCCGTCGCATGGCCGGCGCGCTACTTCAGCGCGACCGGGAAATCCGGGACGCCGCCCGGCGCCTGCGTCACCGGTGTCTGTCGTCCGTCGGTGAGGCGCTTGACGCGGTCGCTGACGTAGAAGTCGAGCGTCTTGTGCGTGATGCGCTGGCCGTCCGGCGCGGCGGCGGCACCGTTCAGGCCTTCGACCAGCGCCAGCGTGAAGGCGCCGTTGCGCCAGGCAGCATCCTCGTAGCTGAACTGCCGGCCGGTGGAGCTGCTGAACACGACGACGCCGTTCTCGGTGCCCGCCAGTTCGTTGATCACGCCGCTCATGTCGCGCGGCAGCTCGCGCCGGCCGGCGCCGAGCACGTTGCCGGCATGGCAGGTGTCGACGAAGAACAGCGCCTTGCCGGCCAGGCTGGCGAGCGTGGTGCGCACATCGGCCATGCTGACGCCGGTGCGCTTCAGCCGGTCGGGGTCGGCGTTGGCCGGCAGGAAGGTGTAGCCCTGCGAGGCATCGTTGATGCCGTGCCCAGCGAAGAACAGCATGCCCACGTCGTGCTGCGTCACCTGCCGCTGCAGCCACTCGAGCCCGTCCACGACCTCGTCGCGCGTGGCCTGCGCGTCGGTCAGCAGCCGCACCTCGACCTGCGAATACAGCCGTCCCTGCTGGCGCTGCATGGCCGCGGCGAAGTCGCGCGCGTCCTTGGCGGCGAAGGCCAGCCCGCCGATGTCCGGGTGCGCGTACTGGCCCACGCCGACCGCCAGCACGTACAGCCGCGGCTGGCGCACGGGCGCTGCCGCCGCCGTGCCACGGCGCACCAGCACGACGGCCGGTACCGACATGCCATGGCGGTTCTCGGCGAAGACCTGCACATCGCTGTCCTGCGGCGGCACGTCGACCACGAACTCTCGTGCGTCGGCCAGGCCCGGGTCGGCCACCGGCGTGGCACCGCGCGCCACTGCGACGAACTGCCCGTTGACCCGCACCCGCCAGCCTGTCACCGGCGCGTCGGCAGCGGTGCGCGGACGCACGCGCAGCGTGATCTGCGCCGCCGCCGTGGCCAGGTCGGTGCCGGACAGCACCTCCACCACCGGCGGCAGCGACTGGGCCAGTGCCGGCGGCGGCGTCTCGCGCCGGCTGAGGGCGGCGTCTGCCTGCTTCAGTGCTTCGGCCTCGTCCAGCGTGTCGAGCACGCGGTCGATGACGTCGGGCCGGTGGAAACGCGCGCGGAAACGCGACGCCGGGAAGTAGTCCGCCGCCTGGTCCTGCCCGCGGTTGAGGTGCCAGCCGATCAGTTCGTCGGCGCCGGCGCTGGCGTCGTAGTAGCCCGACGGCGTCCACAGCACCCAGCGGCGTCGGTCGGCATGTGCGAACAGCGCCAGCAGCTCCTGGCCGTCGCTTGTGCGGTGCCAGCGGATGCTGCCGTCGCCGTAGGTGGCGACGAGCACCTTCCCAGCCAGCGGTCCGGTCTGCGGCAGGTTCACGCCCCAGGCGAAGGCCGGCACGGCGCGCCCCCACATC
>Ga0316604_10002107_pt1 | contig 15910 bp, 13 predicted proteins | sample OWC_soil_day20_C_FD_207650 | JGI IMG/M metagenome (GOLD analysis project Ga0316604, IMG submission 207650) | Wetland soil microbial communities from Old Woman Creek delta, Ohio, United States - OWC_soil_day20_CT | ecosystem: Environmental > Terrestrial > Soil > Wetlands | place: USA: Ohio... | reverse complement strand
GAAACCGGCGGCCATTGATGGCCGCCGGTTTCCATTTTAACTTGAGGGGGGGATCAAACTGCATTCTCAGTTTCGTGATTTGAAAAAGGACCGGAGTCTGTAATTTCTTTGGGCACCCCTGAAAATTTGCGAAAATTTTTGTCAAACATTCCGGCGAGATGAACCGCAGATTTTTTGTAGGCTACGGGATCCGACCAGGATGTCTGCGGATTGAGGACACCGTCTGGGATGCCGGGACAGCAGACCGGGATGCTGAGGTTGAATATCGGATGGGTTTCGTAGTCTACATAATCCAGATAGCCGTCCATCGCCGCGGCAACCATGCGCCGGGTATGCTGGATGCTGATGCGCTTGCCGACGCCATAGGCGCCACCTTGCCAGCCGGTGTTGATCAGAAATACACGGGTTTGGTGGCGGGCGATTTTTTCTTTCAACAGATTGGCATAGGTCATGGGATGCAAGGGGAGAAAAGGTGAACCGAAGCAGGCGGAAAAAGTGGCCTGCGGCTCGGTGATGCCCCGTTCGGTACCAGCCAACTTCGAGGTGTAACCTGATAAAAAATAATACATGGCTTGCTCTGGAGAAAGTTTCGCGACTGGCGGCAGCACGCCAAAAGCATCGGCAGTCAGGAAGATAATGGTGCTGGGATGAGATCCGGTTCCGGGATAGATACTGTTCGGGATAAAATGGACAGGATAAGCCACTCGCGTGTTTTCCGTGATTGCTTCGCTGCTATAGTCGATTGTCCGAGTTTCGGCGTTCATAACGGTATTTTCCAGGACTGCGCCAAATCGTATGGCATCCCAAATTTGTGGCTCGTTTTCACGGCTCAGGTTGATGCATTTTGCATAACAACCACCTTCGAAGTTGAAAACTCCATGCTCGGCCCAACCGTGTTCATCGTCGCCGATGAGAAAACGATCGGGATCTGCGGACAGAGAAGTTTTTCCCGTGCCGGAAAGGCCAAAGAATAGAGATACATCTTTTTTCGAGCCCTGATTCGCGGAGCAATGCATGGATAAGATCCCTTGTTTGGGCAGTAAGTAATTCAAAACAGAGAAAATGGATTTTTTCATTTCACCCGCATATTGAGTGCCGCCGATCAAAACGATCTTGCGTGAGAAGTTGACAAGAATAAAAGCTTCCGAGTTGGTGCCGTCCTGCTTCGGTTCGGCACTGACACCTGGCGCGCACAGCACAGTGAATCCTGGTTCCGCCGGGAAGGCCCAGCTGGTATCCGAGATGCGCAGAAACAATTGCTGGACAAAAACATTATGCCAGGCGAATTCGTTAATGATCCGAACCGGCAGGGCATGCCCGTGGTCTGCTCCGGCAAAGCCTTCGAATACAAACAGCTCTTTATCTTCGAGATAATTCAATGTTTTTCCCAGCAGACGATCAAAAGCTGTTTCGGAAATTTTGAGATTGTTGTCCCACCAGATGTCTTTATGAACGTCAGGCGTATCCACGATGAACTTATCATTCGGGGAACGGCCTGTATATTTTCCGGTGGAGACCCGCAATGCCCCTGTGGCTGACAAGGCTCCTTCACCTCTCAGGATGGAAGTCTCGATCAGACAGGGAATCGGCATGTTGATATGCACTGGCGGCAGATGAGTGGAAAGAAGTAATTCGTTGAGTCCGGGCTTCATTTATTATTCCCCCCTTCGAAGAAAATATTAATAAGACAAGTAGTGGACTAAAGAAAAAAAATATCCAATATGTCAGACTACTATGAATTTTGACTTCATTATACACCTGCGGAAATGAATATAAAAGGAGTCAGCAAAGTTTTCGTCAGGCATTTTATACGGCAACAGGAAAAGCCCTTTGGAACAACGAATTAAACTACGAATAAGACATCGAAATGGACCTGATATTCGGGAAGGGGGCCTCTTCATTGAAAGAACCGGGGGAAAAGACCAATGCCAAAACCTATCGGCTAATTATTGATTATTTACGGCAGGGAATCGAGGGTGGACGCTTTCACCGCGGCCAGAAACTGCCAAGCGAAAAAGAACTGTGCGAGCACTTCAGTACCAGCCGCTCATCGGTGCGTGAAGCTCTCAGTGCGCTTGAATATATCGGCCTGATCGAAGTCCGGGGCGGCAGCGGGTATTATGTGTCTGGGAGTTCGCCAGTAGTCGTTGGCGAGGCGGTGGAACGTTGTGCAACGAAAATCGTGTTTGTATTGGAAGACGACTGGAATATCAGGACGTTGCAGGCATTGTTCGAGCTGGGACTGGACGGGGCCAGTCTTTCAATCAGCGCCGATGAAGGGGCTCAGTGGTCACGCAAGGTGCGGGCGGTTCGTCAAGCTGCCAATGATACGGGAATGTTTCCTACATTGATAGTGGAGATAACGGAACCGACTACGGAAAAAAGGGTTCTCGCGGCGGAAATGGCGATCAAGGCGGGCATGGATTGCGTGATCGTCGATACCGATGCGGAACTGTCACCTCTTATTGAAGTCCGACGGACGCTGGATACTGTGGAGGCCAACATCCTGGTTTTGGCGCGCATGAAGTCTGCGCCAGAAAAGATGGAAGACGCTCTGCAAGTTTCAGACGGATTGGTATTGGACTCCAGCCTGTTTACCGAGGGGGAAAATTCTTATCGCATTGCCGCAGTGGTGGCGAAGGCAATGCAATCAGGTAAGCTGCTGTTCGTGGCCGGATCCGTGCAGGAAACGATGGCGGCGTCAGGTGTAGAGGGGCAGGATCTCATTCAAAAAGCTGTTCAAAAAGGCTTTGACGGCGTACTGATTACCACGGCGGGAGCGGCGCAAAAGTTTCCGCTTGATGTGTTGACCACCGTCAAGAAGGCAGCTCGATTACAGGAAGACAAAACTCTGAGTTCGCGCGGCGAAAAACGAGTGGGGCATGTGGTGGCCAGCCCGATGGCTGACGCACTTTGCTCGACGGCCGTACATGCTTCCCAGGCCATGAAATCGATAGCCTTTGTGGTGCCGACCGAAACAGGATTTACGCCCCGCATGCTGGCGAAATTCCGCCAGACGTTGCCTGTTTTGGCTGTTTCCCCCAATCCGCATGTTGTGAGGCAGCTTCGAATGTCATGGGGAGTTCGGCCACTGCTCAGCCGGCGAACGCTGCGTCAGGAAGATATGATGCAACTGGCGATTGATACGGCCCTCAAGGGAAACCATCTGCGCGAAGGGGACTCGGTCGTCGGAGTACTGGGCAACATGGATATTCCCAACGGTTATAACTCTGTAAAGTTGATTACTGTGGGCGACATTATTCTAAAGGGGCAGGGAATCGGCAACGGAATCGTCAGCGGACGCGTCGCCATCGTCAAATCCCTGTTCGACATCAATAAACGGGCGCACAATAAAATTGTCGCTATCGCTGCCACGGATAACGAACATCTGGGACTGATTGAAGAAGCGGCTGGCCTGATTGTGGAAGAGGGCGGATTGTCCTCACATGCGGCAATTGCTTGCATGACTCTCGGTAAGCCGATCATCGTGGGAGCGGCTGATGCGACCGAACTGCTCCTGGAAGATGAACAGATCACGATTGATGTGATGCGTGGACTAGTATACAGAGGGTGGGTCAACTTGGGTTGACAGGCAGGAGTTTTCGCCGATTATGGAGAATTTTTTCAAGGGGAATTACTTAAATAAATGGGAGGAGGCATCGGTATGACGGAGCAATGTGGTTATATCATGGCTGTTTTACAGGAACATCGCGTGGAAACGGCAACAAAGGTCCAGGAGATACTTACCCGTAACGGCTGTAGTATTCGTTTGCGGCTGGGGCTGCATGATGCAGGGGTCGAGACTTGTTCACCCAGCGGGCTGATTTTGCTGCAAGTTTGCGGTGCCAAAGCAGAGGTTGAAAAACTTCAGTCAGAGCTGCAGAGTGTTCCCTATGTAAAAGTCAAAGTGATGTCCCTCGAGTTTTGAGAAAAACGCTGTCCCGTTAACAAATAATCAAGGAGCGCGGAGTTCCGCGCTCCACTTTTTAGTAATAATGAATTATGGAGGAGTGCTCGAAATGAAATCAAAAGTATTTTTGGCAAAAGTTACAGATGGCGCTTCGGCTTCGGAACAGGTAGAAGCCTTGCAGAAACTCTATGCCGCCGGCGAACTGAATCAGGTGATCGCAAAGCGGGATTTCGTAGCAATCAAATTTCATGTCGGCGAAAAAAATAACACTACCCATGTCAAACCGGAGTTGATCAGCAAGGTTGTTGATCTTTCCAGGGAAGCAGGCGGGCAGCCCTTTTTGACGGAAACATCCACCCTGTATAAAGGAGAGCGTGAGAATGCCGTCAAGCATATATTGCATGCACATCGGCACGGTTTCGGCATTGAAGCTATGGGCGCCCCTTTTATCATGGCTGATGGGTTGACAGGCAATGCTGAATTTGAGATCCAGATTGATGGGGAACTTCACAAAAGTGTGAAAGTGGCCCGGGAAGTTGCCAGCGCTGACGCCTTGATCGTGGTTTCGCATGCGACCGGTCATGTGGTGGCGGGCCTGGGGGCATGTATAAAGAACATCGGTATGGGGCTGGCCAGTCGGATGGGAAAAATGCGGGAACATTCGGCGATGCTGCCGGAAGTGATCCACGATAAATGCCGCTACTGTAAAAAATGTATTCAGTGGTGCCCGCAGGAGGCAATCATTGAGAAAGATGGCAAGGCCTTCATTGTTTCTGAAAAATGCATTGGTTGCGGCGAGTGTCTGGCGGTTTGTCGGTTTGATGCCGTGAAATACGACTGGAATGCTGAATCAGGGTTCACGCAGAAAAGCATGGCCGAACATGCGTATGGGATTTTAAAAGGAAAAGCCGGCAAAAGTCTGTTTATTAACGTTCTGGTGGATATGACCAGTGATTGTGATTGCTTCAGCGTGAAGCAGGAAAAATGCATTCCGGACATCGGCATACTGGCATCTTTTGATCCAGTGGCAGTTGACAAGGCAACACTGGACCTGACGGCAGAGAGGCACGGGAAGACTCTGGCTGAATTGGCGCATGCCAGAAATGATGCAATGATTCAGGTCGGGCATGCTGCAAAAATCGGGATGGGATCGCTGGATTATGAATTGATCACGGTTTGATCCACCTAGAAAATAAGGGAGACGTGAGTTTATCGTGGTGAATCGCCGATGGCTTTAAACTTGAGCATCGATGAAGGAATATTAGCGATCTGTCCGGATTGCCGCATTGGATTTATTGTAATTAACAATGTTGGCATCGTCGGTTCTTCGCCATCCTTGAGTCTGGAATTTCTAAAGCTGCAAAACGAAGTGGCGAAAATTTATAATATTGAAGGGTTGACGCAGTTGCCCCCGATTATGGCAGTGCGTTCTATGTACAAAAAGCTGGATTTTGATCCGAGCCGATACCGTCCGGCATCGGAGGCCCTGGTTCGGCGCGTGCTGCAGAAAAAAGGAGTATATTACGTTAATAGCGCGGTCGATGCCAGCAACTATTGCTCATTGAAATTTCTGATGCCTTTTGGTCTGTATGATTTAGATAAGATTGAAGGAGATATTGTGTACCGGCGGGCCCACGAAGGCTCTTACACCAATATTAGCGGGCATCAGATTTCTACGGAGGGGAAACCTTTTCTTGCCGACAATCTCGGCGTATTCGGCAATCCCACGTCCGATTCACAGCGTACGGCAGTTTCCCTTTCAACCCGTAATCTGTTGTCGGTGGTGTTTGCCGGCAGTGGCGCCAGTTCCGAGGAACTGACCCAAATTCTTCAGTTTGCCGGTGAAATTCTGACGCATTATAATAAGGGCGAGATACAGGAACTCAAAGTGATGGGAACCTGAAAGGAGAAGTGAGTCTGTGAAATATACAAGTACGCGCGGAACCGGCCAGACCTGTTCCGGTGCTGAGGCCATCCGCAGCGGCATAGCCGGCGATGGAGGATTATTTGTGCCGGTGGATCTGCCGAATATGGATGGTTGGATGCTGAAAGGACCGCTGAATTATGCGAATCTGGCGACTGAAGTTCTGGGCCGCCTTTTGCCTGACTATACTGCGCAGGAACTTCTGCAGTGCGCGTCTGCCGCATACACGGACAACTTTGACAACTCGGATATTGTTCCACTTGTGTCGGTTGACAACCGATTCGTACTTGAGCTGTGGCATGGGCCCACTAGCGCGTTCAAAGACATGGCCTTGCAAATCATGCCGAGGTTGTTGACCCTGGCGATGAGCAAAACGGGTGAAACGGATGATATGCTGATCCTGGTCGCCACTTCCGGTGATACAGGCAAGGCGGCGCTCGAAGGTTTTCGGGATGTTCCCGGAACCAGCATCTTGGTTTTTTACCCTTCTGAAGGTGTCAGTGAGGTGCAACGCCGGCAAATGGTTACTCAAGAGGGTAATAATGTCGGTGTTATGGCTGTCGAAGGTAATTTTGATGATGCTCAGACTGGCGTCAAAAGAATATTTGCTGACAGTGTCATCCGTGACCTGCTCGCGCAAAAACACCTGAAACTATCTTCGGCAAATTCAATCAACTGGGGACGTTTGGCCCCTCAGATCGCTTACTATTTCAGCGCGTACCAATCCTTGTGCGCCAGGGGGACGATTAATGCGGGCGAACGCGTTAACTTTTGCGTACCGACTGGAAATTTTGGCAACATTCTGGCAGGATATTACGCGAAAAAAATGGGGTTGCCGATCGGTCGCCTGATTTGTGCTTCCAACGACAACAATGTGGTGACGGAATTCCTGCGTACCGGCATTTATGACCGTAACCGGCCCTTTCATCAGACGATTTCTCCATCCATGGATATTCTCATTTCGAGCAATCTGGAACGTCTGCTGTATCATGCGACCGATGGCGACACTGGGCGCGTGAGAGGGTGGATGGAGGACTTGAATAACAAAGGCCGGTATGAAGTTGACGCTTCAACCCTGGCGGAGATTCAGGAAAATTTTTGGGCGGACTGGTCATCTGAAACTGAAGCCCTCGAAACCGTACGCCAAGTGTGGGAACAGGAAAAATATCTGCTGGATCCGCATACGGCTGTGGCCTGGAAAGCGGCGGCGGCTTATGATGCCCAACAAAAAGATAGCGTTATAACAGTAGTTTTGAGTACGGCGAGTCCTTTCAAATTTGCTGACAGCGTGTTGCAGGCTTTAGGCGATGCGGAAGCCGCTGAGGACAAGGATCCGTTAGAGTTGCTGCTTCGCTTGGAAAAACGAACTGGCTGGAGGATTCCGGCAGGACTGGCGGGATTGGCGTCGAAAAAATCGCTACACCAGAAAATGTGCCAAATTGACTCGATGCCTGCAGCCGTCATGGAGTTTGTAGCTAAATAAAATTTTTTCAAGGAGTGATTCCCGTGATTGTAGATTATGCCAGCACAACTGTAATGCCTACCAGTGACAAATCAACACGGCGGGTTCTGATTCACGGACCAGCCCTGATGCTTGTAGAATTCCGGTTTCAAAAAGGCGGTATTGGGGTCCCGCATAGACATGCTGAACACGAGCAGGTCGGTTACATCGCCAAAGGCAGTTTCGAAGTCAACATTGAGGGAACTGTTCGCACCGTTTTTGCCGGTGATACTTATTACGCAAAAAAAAATGTGCTGCACGGCGTCGTGGCGTTAGAAGACGATTCGGTGATCATTGATGCCTTTACGCCTCCACGGACGGATTTCCTGTAAATGAAATATTGGCTGGAGGTTTTCCTTCAATGCGTCGGTTGAAAAACAAGCGGTTGAGCTTACTCACGATCTTGATTTTTCTGGTTTTGTTCGGAAGCGCAGCGGCTGGAGAAAGCTGGGTCATTACCGACAAAGGCGGCAAAGTCTGGAACAATCATCCACAGCCTTACGAAAAGGTCACCTGGTCCGGTGGTATGGATGCCGGCGGATATGCGGCGGGGCAGGGAACGCTGCAGTGGTTTCGTGAAGGGGAAATCGTTGACCGGTATGAAGGAAATCTGGTTGGCGGCTTGGCAGCCGGCCGGGGAAAATACTTTTGGGGAAACGGCAATCGCTATGAAGGCGGCTATGTAGACGGAGTAAAGGAAGGAAAGGGCATTTTCACCTGGTCCAACGGGGACCGTTTTGAAGGGGTATATGTTGGAGATAAGCGCAATGGCCGGGGAATATTGACATTGATCAACGGCAACCGCTATGAAGGTGAATATGTCAACGATAAACAAACTGGTAAAGGCGTTTATACCTGGGCTGGCGGCGACCGTTATGAAGGCGCCTACATCAATGATGAGCGTAACGGCAAGGGCTCTTACATCTGGGCCGTTGGCAACCGTTACGAGGGCGATTGGGTGGACAACAAGCAACATGGCCGGGGAACTTTTATCTGGGCCAACGGAGAACGCTATGACGGGGATTTCGTAGAAAACCAGCGGACTGGCCGCGGTATATATCGTTGGCCCGATGGCCGCCGATATGTAGGCGGGTTTGTTGATGGCCAATTAGAAGGCTTTGGGACGTTTACTTCCATCGATGGCACAGTGAAAAGAGGTCTGTGGGCCAACAACCAATTTCAGGGGTAATACCCCGCATTTAATCTGGCAAGGCGATAATGCTGCGGTGAACCCCGGTGAGTAATCGCCGGGATCTTTTTCTATAGTGGGGAAAATACCTTTATAGCAAAGAATGATTTATCAGTAAACGGAGGAAACGCCTGTGATAATCAGCGTCAGTCGCCGCACCGATATTCCGGCGTTTTACGCCGACTGGTTCATGCAGCGGATTCGTGAGAAATACTGCACAGTGGTAAACCCTTTTAACCGCAACCAAGTGTCGCGAGTGTCGCTGTTGCCTGATGATGTGGAAGCAATGGTGTTCTGGACCAAAAATGCCGAACCTTTTTTGTCGCACCTGGATGAGCTGGACGCGCTGGGGCATCGCTACTATTTTCAATATACCCTCAACGGATATGGCAAATCTTTTGAGCCCCATGTGCCGCAACTGGAGGCATGCATCGAGACCTTCCTGGAATTATCGGCGCGGATCGGACCGGGAAAAGTGATCTGGCGCTACGACCCGGTCATTTTCAGCAACCTGACGGATGTGCAATATCATCAGGAACGATTTGCCTATATTTTGGAGCGGCTTAAGGGCGCTACCAACAGGATAACAATCAGTATCGTGGACGATTATCGCAAAGCTGCAGTCAATTTTCGCCGTTTGTTAGCCCAGAAGATTGAAGTGCAAAAGGATCCGGACGCAGATCAACTGAAAAAACTCTGTACCGCCATGAGCCAACAAGCCCGCGCCGCGAAGCTCCAAATTAATAGTTGTGCTGAAATAATAGAGTTGTCCGCTTTTGGAATAGTGCCAGGCAAATGCGTCGATGATAATCTGATCTTTGAATTATTCGGGATACGCGTGTCAGGGGAAAAAGACAAATCCCAGCGTCAACAGTGCGGCTGCGTAAAAAGCAAAGACATCGGGTTTTATGACACTTGCCTGCATGGCTGTGCTTACTGTTATGCTGGGACTTTGGAATCAGCCTCCCGCAATCTGATTCAACACGAAGGGGGATCTTCCTCACTGCTCGGTAGGCGGCAGGAATGAACGGTAATGCTTTTTCGTGCCTCGGTTTCTTGCGATTTCGGGGAGGAATTAAGTTCCTGGAGGCGAAATAATACTAAGGAATAAGGTTCTAAAAATTCCAAATATCAGCTAAAGTTGGGAGGCATATAGAATGAAACAAGTCAAACGGGAAGAAATGGCACAGGTTGTAGGAAAAATTCTGCGGGAGACGCCGATTACGGACGTGCACACCCATATCTATCCACCGGCGTTCGGTGATCTGTTGCTATGGGGTGTGGATGAACTGGTAACATATCATTATCTGATAGCTGAGACCTTCCGCTATGATGGCCGGTCTTACGAAGAATATTTTTCTATGCCCAAACGCCAGCAGGCGGATCTGATCTGGAAAACGCTGTTCCTTGACCGCTCGCCGATCAGCGAAGCCCAACGGGGTGTTCTGACCGTTATGTCCAAGCTGGGACAGGATGTGCGTTCCCGCGACCTCGCCGGCACCCGCCGCTACTGCGAAGGCAAAAGCGTCAACGAATACATCGATATCGTCTTTGAAAAGGCCGGAGTCAAAGAAGTGGTGATGACCAACGACCTGTTCAACCCGCAGGAATTTGCCGTCTGGAGCGCCGGGCCGAAGCTTGATCCACGTTTCAAAGCTGCGCTCCGGATTGATCCCCTATTGAATCTTGAAGAGTCAGCCATGGCCCGACTACGGGAATGGGGATATGCAGTCGATGCAAAATTGAGCGGCGAGAGCGTAAGCGAAATCAAACGGTTTCTGAAGGAATGGATGCTGAAGATGGATGCCCTTTATGTAGCCGCATCGCTGCCCCCCACCTTCCGTGTGCCGGAAGAGTCTCTCCGGTCGAGAGTCGTCGAAGAATGTGTGCTGCCGGTATGCCGTGAACTTAACAAACCCTTCGCGATGATGATCGGGGTTACCAAGAAAGTTAATCCGGGACTGGGTGATGCTGGTGACGCCGTGGCAAAATCCGATATCGGCACAGTCACCTATCTCTGTCAAAAATATCCTTCCAATAAATTTTTGGTTACGATGCTGGCCTTGGAAAATCAGCATGAACTGGCGGTTGCCGCTCGCAAATTCCGCAACCTGATGGTGTTCGGCTGCTGGTGGTTCCTCAACAATCCGTCCATCATCGACAAGATGACCCGGATGCGGTTTGAACTGCTGGGCCTTAGTTTTGTGCCGCAACACTCGGATGCCCGGGTTCTGGATCAGTTGATCTATAAATGGGATCATTCGCGCCGTCTGATTGGCGGAATTCTGGCGGAGAAATACCTGGACGTGATGGATGCAGGCTGGGAGTTCACTGAAGAAGAAATTCGCAAGGATGTCGCAGATTTGTTCTCTAATAATTTCTGGCGTTTCCTCGAACGAAAATAATACTTGTTTTGAAAAAAGTTCAAGGCCTTCGGCGGATTTGATTCCATCGAAGGCCTTGAACTTTCATGTAGGGTGACATTTAATTCATCGTAGTAAATCTTCGCAACTGCGGTTAAAGGGTACTACTCCTGCAGTAGCTTCTCAAGCTCATCCAACCTGCTTTCAAAGCGCTGAATGGTGATTTTGATCGGCTCGGACGAAGACATGTCTACGCCGGCTTTTTTGAGTAACTCGATCGAGTAATCCGAACCGCCGCTCTTCAAGAAGTTGAGGTAACGCTCGCGTGCGGGTTCCCCTTCGGCCAGAATCTGGGAAGCAAGCGCATTGGCGGCTGAGAAGCCGGTGACGTACTGATAGACATAGAAGTTGTAGTAGAAGTGGGGGATTCGGGACCATTCGGCGTCAATGTCCTTGTCGACAATGATCTGAGGTCCGTAGTACTTGATGTTCAGGTCGTGCCACATGGCATCCAGCAGGTCGGCGGTAATGGCTTCGCCGCTTTCTGCATGGGCGTAAAGATCTCTTTCAAACTCAGAGAACATGGCTTGCCGGAACACCGTGGTACGTACGGATTCGAGATATTCGTTAAGCAGATACATTTTCTTTCTGCGGTCGGTGGTTGTTTTCATCAGGTGGTCAAGCAACAGGGTTTCGTTGGTGGTGGAGGCGACTTCAGCGGAGAAAATGGTGTAGTCATGAGTAGCATACGGTTGTGTTGAATTGGTGTAATAGCTGTGCATGGAGTGACCCAGTTCGTGCGCCAGGGTCATGGCATCTTCCAGGCGGTTGCTGAAATTCAACAGGATGAAGGGGTGGGCGCCATAGACTCCCCAGGAGTAAGCGCCGCTCTGTTTTCCCTGATTTTCGTAGATGTCGATCCAGCGTGAGGACATTGCCTTGTCCAGCACTTTGCCATATTCATCGCCCAAGGGTGTGAGGCCTTGCTTGACAAGTGCACGCGCTTCGTCGTAAGTCATCGCGATGTGAGCATCAGGAACGAGCGGGACATAAAGGTCGTACATATGCATTTCACTAAGCTGGAGGGCTTTTTTCTTTAAGGCGACATAGCGGTGCAACGGCGCGAGGTTTTCGTTGACTGTTCCGATCAGACGGTCATAGACGGAAACCGGTACATTATCGGATTCCAGCGCCGCCGCAATCGCGGAGTCGTATTTGCGGGCGCTGGCGTAGAACATGTTTTTCTTGACAGTACCGCCAAGGGTTGAAGCGAACGTGTTGCGGTACTGCGCATAGGTGGCGAAGAGTTTTTGGAAGGCTTCCTGCCGGACACTGCGGTTCGGCGACATCACGAAAGTGCGGTAGCGACCTTCGCTAAGCTGCACCATATTTCCTTTATCATCTTTGACTTCAGGGAATTTCATGTCGGCCCGGGCCAGCATCGTGAAAATGTTTTCCGAGGATTGGCCGACCTCCGACATTTTTGAGAGCAACGCCTCTTCGGCGGGCGAAAGGACATGTTTCTGCTGTCGCAGCAGGTTTTCAAAGTAAAAGGCATAAGGAGCTAGCTTGGGCTCGCTCTGGCGGAATGCGGTCAGCTTTTCGGCAGGCATCGATAAAATGTTGGGTTCAATGAAGGCAGTTGCGGCGCCCACTTCAGCCAATAAGCTTTCGGTGCGGCTGGTCATCGCCTGATAATTGCTGTTGGCGGTATCCTCATCGCGTCTCATGCGGGCGTAGGCGAAAACCTTGCCGCTGGTGATGCCGAGTTCGTCACGCAGTGTGAGACATTCCAGCAATGCGCTGGCGGATGTGTCCAACTTTCCTTGATAGGCGGCGATTTGCGCAGCCATGGGCTTCAGACGGTCAAAATCGCTTTTCCAGGCGTCATCTGAGGCATAAATATCTTCGAGCTTCCAGCGGGATTCCGTCGGTACCTCGTTTCGTGGCGGCAGCTTTGACGCTTCGGCGGATTCTCCGCTGGTGCATGAGAATAGCATGGCGCCGACCAGCAGGGCGAAAAAGGGAGATTGGTTTTTGCGCATGAATGGTTACACTCCTTTTGTGTTACTTTGCTTATCTTGATTCAGTATATAATATAATGATAATACAGGCTGAAGAAAAAGGCTATTACCGGATGCGGGAGGATAAGGCTTGAAAATCTTGTTCGTTGGACTTAATGCGAAATATATTCATTCCTCGCTGGCGTTGTATTCACTCCAGTCGTCTTGCCATATCCAGGGCCATGAGGTCGAAGTGGTGGAATACACCATTAATCAGGAATTGCTTTACATATTGGGCGATATTGCCAGGCGCGAACCGACAGTCGTCGGGGTTGTCTGCTATATCTGGAATCGTGAAATGGTTTTAAAGGTGACGGCGGCGTTGAAAAAAGTGTTGCCGAAAGTCACGATTGTTATCGGTGGCCCGGAAGCGTCCGGCGACGCAGCGACAATATTGCGGCTGAATCCTTCGATAGATTTCGTGGTGCAGGGCGAAGGCGAGGAAAGTGTGCCGGAGCTGTTGACGAAAATTGCTCACGGCGACGATCCCACCAAAGTGAAAGGAATAGCTACCCGCAACGATGGAGAGATAGAAACCAACGGCGGCGTCCGATTGGTTGAAAACCTCGACAATTTGCCGTTTCCCTATCAGGCTGAGATGATGTCCGGACTGGCAAACCGCATCATTTATTATGAAAGCTCCCGAGGGTGCCCTTTTTCCTGTTCTTATTGCGTATCCTCGACCACTTGCGGTGTTCGTTTCCGCAGCGTAGAGAAGGTTATTGCAGAGCTTCGTTTTTTCATTCAGCAGGGTGTCAAACAGGTGAAATTCGTTGATCGGACTTTTAACGTAAACCCAGAATATTACCGGGAGATATGGCGATTTATTGCTGCAGAGCCCGGTTTGACTGATTTTCATTTCGAAATCGTGGCCGATCTTTTGAGCAGGGAAGATGTAGATTGGCTGGCCGCAGTCTCACGGGGGCGGTTCCAGTTTGAAATAGGTGTACAATCAACTTGTGAAGAAACCTTACTTGCCATCGGACGCAGCAATGCATGGGGACGGTTGCAGGAAAATGTGCGGAGCTTGTTGCGAGCCGGCAACATTCATCTACATCTGGATTTGATCGTTGGCCTGCCTTGCGAGGATTGGCATCGATTCCGACAGTCATTCAACGATGTGTATGCGTTGAAACCGGACATGCTTCAAATCGGCTTCCTCAAATTGCTGCCAGGTACGAAAATCCGGCAAGAAGCGCCAGAATATGGATATGTAGTTCTGGATCATCCTCCTTATGAGATTTTGGCTAATAACTTTCTCTCTTATAAAGAAGTGCGTCAGTTAAAATTACTTGAGGAAGTATTCAACCAAACTTATAACAGCTGCCGGTTCGTTTATACGTTGTCCTATTTGACGACAGCCTTTGCTGGAAATGCATTCGACTTTTACAATCAACTATCCAATTGGTGGGATCGGCAGGGGTTCTCGGGAAAATCTCACAGCCCGGAAGGAATTCTGTCCCTGTTGCTGCGCTTTGCCGAACAATTAACTGCAGAGCACCATACGAGGGTGAAAGAGCTGTTGAAGTTCGATACTCTGCTGGATACGTCCGGCGCGCTCAAAGGCGAACCGCTGGATTGGAACCGTGAACACTGGGAACGGCCTAAATCCGCTTGCTGGAGGAATGAAAGTCTGATTCGCCGTTATATCCCGCACTACTGCTTTACGAACTGGCGAGATGTAAAACGCAAGTACCCGGTCGAGGTTTTCAATGCAAATGTGCCGCAGTGGATTGCAACCGGCGAATGGACGGATAATGCGGTGACGCCGGTATTGTTCAACACCGAACTAAAACGACCCGTGTGGCATGTATTGACGCAGGATGAATTACCGACGGAGGATGAACATTGAATTCGCGATATTTTATGATTTCTGATTTTTTTCGACGCCGCTATGGTGAGAAGGTTTATAAACTGCCTGTCGCTTTGCCGGTGACTTGTCCTAACCGTGACGGAACGTGCGGGATCGGCGGCTGTATATTTTGCGGAGTTATCGGCGCTGGTTATGAGAATCTGCCTGATACGATGACGGTGACGCAGCAGATCGCTGCCAATCGTCTTCATATAGAAGGAAAATACAAAGCCGGGAAATTCATTGCCTATCTGCAGAATTTTTCCAACACCTATCTGCCGCCTGAGCAGTTTGCGGCGTTGGTGGAGGAAGCCTGCCAGCCGGATATCGTGGGAGTGGCGGTGGCGACGCGGCCCGACTGCGTGAATGATCGTTATCTGGAAATCCTTGCGGAGCTGCGGGAGCGCCGGGGAGTGGATATAACCCTGGAGCTGGGGCTGCAAACCGTCAATTATCGAACGTTGGCCTGGATCAACCGCGGACATGGACTGGCGGAATTTGTCGATGCGACGCTGCGGGCCTCCAGGCAGGGGATTGGCGTATGCGCCCATATGATTCTGAATCTGCCGGGCGATGAAATGATTGACGTTATTGAGGGCGCCAAGATGTTGTCGGCTTTACAGGTGGAGCAGGTGAAGCTGCATGCACTCTATGTGGTGAAAGGCACTCGGTTGGCCCAGATGTATGAAGCAGGCGAAGTGGAACTGGGAAGTTGCGAAGAGTATGTGGAACGCGCCGTAGCTTTTCTGGAGCACCTTTCTCCGGATATTGCACTGCAGAGACTGATCGGGCGCGCACCGGAGGAAAACACGCTGTTCACCAACTGGAGCAAGGGTTGGTGGCGGATCCGGGAGAGTATCGAAAAGCGGATGGCGGAATTGGACACATGGCAGGGGAAGCGTTGTAGCTACTTGAACGGATCAGCGGTCAAAAAGTTTTTGTGAAAAAAGTTCAAAAGGGGTGTTGACACTCCCTTTGCGGTCGTGTTAATATATACAAGCCGTCGAGAGACAGCGAGTTCCTTGAAAACTGAACAAAGAGAGCAAGAAATAGCGTGGGCCCTGTGAAAGCAGGGCGAAAATAAGAAGCCAAGTTTGAATGAGCAATC
>Ga0316604_10002105_pt1 | contig 15918 bp, 13 predicted proteins | sample OWC_soil_day20_C_FD_207650 | JGI IMG/M metagenome (GOLD analysis project Ga0316604, IMG submission 207650) | Wetland soil microbial communities from Old Woman Creek delta, Ohio, United States - OWC_soil_day20_CT | ecosystem: Environmental > Terrestrial > Soil > Wetlands | place: USA: Ohio... | reverse complement strand
ATTAGGCAGGAGAAAGAGGTGATCACTATGGAAATTTTGGGCAAGATAAGAAGGATGCATTATCGCGACAAGATGTCGCTGCATCAGATAACGAAGCGCACGGGGTTGCATTGCTTTCAAACCCACAGATAAGAGAGTTCATCGATTTCAGAAAACTTAAAGTCTCCGATAAGCTGAAAGATATCGCGGAGTTCGCAGCTGCGCATGCGCTAGCGACGGGAGACTGCACCTATATAGGCAGGGTTCTGGATAATCCCTCCGCTGAATAAGGGCTTTATTGAGCTGGGGATTACCATAGTAGTTGACATTACAAAAAACGCAAATGATAATCATTCTCACGCAATCAAGCAATGGCGAGGTCGCATGCATTTCCCGTGCGCAAATGCAACAGCTGGGGAGTGTAGCCAATTGATACCATGTTAACCTTCGCACAACTCTCTCAACCCATAGGAATATGATCTTGAAAATGTTCAAATTTACTTGTATGGCTGCTGCTATCTGTATGCTGACCCAGATCGCGCATGCTGGACGTCCGTTATCAGTGGATGATGCGAATGTCAATGATTCTGGCGCTGGTCATGTTGAAGCTTGGTTCGCGCGTACTGCCGGCCACGCAAACAGTTGGAACGTCGCGCCGGCCTATTCGCCGATCAAGGATTGGGAATTTTCTGCGCTTCTGTCGCGCAACACGACCGGCGACTGGACAACCAGCGCCATTCAGGCCAAGTGGCGTGTTACTGCTTCGCAGCCGGAAGGGTGCAACCTCGGTCTAGTTGCAGGCGTTTCACATCAAAGCAACGGTGGTGAAAATACGTCTTATCTGAATGGTATTGCCACCTGCAATCACAGTGGCGGAGCCTTTCATCTGAATCTTGGCCTGTCCCATCCGAACAGGGGCAGCACGCTCACCAACTGGGGCGTGGCATACGAGCGGGATCTGGGTGTCGCAATCGGCCATGTAGAGTATTTCGGCCAGGAAAACAGCAAACCTACCGCGCAGGTGGGCATAAGGAAGGACATTATGCCAGGGCTGCAACTGGACGGCACGTTAGGTCGCACCAACAGTGAAACAGTATTCAGTGTCGGCATGAAAAAAGCATTTTGAGCCGATACTCATTCCATCAATCAAAAAGAAGGCTTAGCGCAGGGTTATCCCAGGGATAAAGACTTGTTGCATTTGAAATCATTAATGCGCTTTGGTGGTCAAGTGTGCTTGCTGCTGGCGCTGATTCCCATAGCGCATGGCAAGGATTGGCATGAGCTAGTCCAGCCTATTGGCAACCTAATGGCAGTGGAATCCGCTGCAACTGTGAATGGTCGGCTGGGCGGCTTTCCGCCTTTTGAGACAAAAACCGATGTCACCACCATCCAGACTAGCGTGCCGCAGTATTTTGTTCGCTTTTACAATCCTGCCAGTGCTGAGAATCCATCCAACCCTGTTGGCAGCTGGGTCATGCGTAGCGCTGCAGTACGCGGACTGACCCCAGCGCAGGTACGCGACCTGTTTGCGTTGCCGGCGAGGCCGACCATGATGACGATGGTGCAGGTGCCGACAGGATCGAATCTGTACACGGGAATTGCTGCGCCAATTGCAGGTTGGGGGGCTGGCGGAGGGCAGCAGTCAAAGCTCATCGGCCCACCATGGGTACCGGCAGATAATTTCGCCAACCGGCAGGCCATTGGTGAATGCATCCTGTGTTACCGCACACTGGCGACGCATGGCAATGCGAACCGGGTGGCGAGCTATCTGGACCCGCGAATTCCAATCGCATACTCTGATCTGGAAAACGCTTATACCAACCTGGATTTGCTGTATTACCCCTCAACTGTTCGCCAGTTCAATCAAGCGCTCAACCAGATTTCTCCACAACGCTACGACAATCTGGCAATTGACACCATGCGCGCAGCCGTGCTGTACAACGACATGACCGACCAACGGGTTTCTGCCTTGCTGTTTGGCGGACAGCCAGCTGGATTGCCGCAAGATGGAAGTGGACAACAGCGACGGAATGTCTGGGTACAGGCAGCAGGAAGTTTCATGCACGCATCAAACTCCGGGTTCTCAACCAATACCAGCGGGATTTTTGCCGGCACGGATGCAAAAATTTCAAAAAATGGGCTGCTGGGTTTTTCCGCTGGAGTTATACATAGCGGTCTGAACTGGAACGGCGGTTTGGGCGGCGTCAATACCGACTATGCCAAGGCCGGGATTTATACTGCTTGGAACCAGGGCAGCTGGTTTATGCAAGGAGGCGTTAATGCAAGCGTGTCCTTTGGCGATGCAACGCGTCGTCTGGCGTTTGCGGCGATATCTCGAAAAGCCACAGCCTCAACCAATGCTTGGGATGGCAACTTGCATCTGCGGATTGGTTATCGTCTGCCATACAGGGAAGTGGATATCGTGCCAAGTGCCAGCCTGGATTATTTTTATCAAAGCCGCGATGCCTTCACCGAGAGCGGCGCAGATAGCCTGAATCTGCGGGTGCAGTCCGTTAAATACCGAACCTTGCGCAGCAATGTGGGCGTGAATGTTTCATGGAAAAGCGTCACGATCGATGGACAGGTGCTGACGCCGCAATTTCAGATCGGCTGGGCGCATGAACGTCCGCTCGACAATCGCGCCATCACCGCGCAACTTGATGGCCAGCCAGACGGTTTTACCGTTTACGGTGATACGAAATCAACCAATGCCGTCGCTGCCAGCGCTGGTTTCAGCCTGGTTTCCGGCATGCGCAGTTCCCTGTTTGCACGCTACAACCTAGAATACCGGCGCAGCTTCACCGACCATGCGCTTTCGGTAGGGCTGAATTACCGCTTTTAATGCTTGTGCTCGCCAATCAGCGCAAGCGAGTCCTTGATGCGTTGGTTGGCTGCGTGCCAGCGCATTACCAGCAGCATCATGCTCGCAACAAACAGGCCGAAAATAACGATGACAGCATTCACGCTCAGGTTGAGTGAAATCATTGCGGCATACAGTACCAGCATCGACAGAATCGACAGGTTTTCGTTGAAATTCTGTACTGCAATCGAGTGACCTGCGCTCAGCAGCACATGGCCGCGATGTTGTAGCAACGCATTCATTGGTACGACAAAGAAACCTGAGAGCCCGCCGACCAGCACCAGCAAAGGATAGGCGAGCCAGATGTTGTAAATTACGGTCATCAGCATCACCAGCAGGCCCATCGCCATACCCAGCGGCATGACAGACAGCGCCTTTTTCAGCTTGACGAACCTCGCGGCCGATACCGCGCCGGCAATTACCCCCAGTGCCACAATGCCTTGCAGGAAGGCCGCCTTGTCTAGTTGGAGGCCGAGGTGACTTTCCGCCCATTTCAGGATGAGAAATTGCAGTGTTGCGCCAGCGCCCCAGAACAGCGTAGTGACCGCCAGGGAAATCTGTCCCAGCTTGTCTTTCCACAAGGTAACGCAAGCGCTTGAAAAGACCACGATCAGCTTCAGGGGATTGCGCTCCTGCTTTTCGTACCTTGCGCCAGTATCGGGGATGAAAAGGTTGAAGAAGGCCGCCAACAGATAGACAAAACCGACCACGCATAATGCGGCACTGCCGGTCGTACCCATGCCGGGCAGGTTCAGCGAAATCAGAAGGGCTGAGATTTTGGCATTGATCAGTATGCCGCCCAGCACAGTGCCAAGTATGATGGATGTGACGGTCAGCCCTTCGATCCAGCCATTGGCGGCCACGAGTTTCTCGGGTGGCAACAATTCAGTCAGGATGCCGTATTTGGCAGGTGAGTACGCTGCAGCGCCAAAGCCGACAATGCCATAGGCCAAGAGCGGATGAACGCAGAAAAACATCATCGAGCAACCGATGATCTTGACCAGATTGGTGATGAACATCACCTTGCCCTTGGGCATCGAGTCGGAAAACGGGCCGACGAATGCTGCCAGCATCACGTAGGACAAAACGAAAAACAGCTTCAGCAGCGGCGTCATCCATGCTGGCGCATGGAGTTCCTTCAGCAGAAAAATAGCCGTGATCAGTAGAGCGTTATCGGCAAGCGAAGAAAAGAATTCCGCTGCCATGATGTTGTAAAAGCCGCGATTCATCGATTTGCCGAGTAAACGAAACAGTTCGATTTTACTCTACAAAAAGCATAGCAAATCGAAAGTTTGCGCCGATACCATGCTGCGTCCGTTAAAATGTCGCTTTCTTATGCCGTTACAGCGACGGTTCTGCCGCCGTGCTTACCATGTCCAGACCTCTTGTAGCTACCATTGATTTTGCTGCGTTGCAGCACAACTTCTCCGTCGTTCGCGCAACAGTTCCCAAAGCCAAAACATTTTGTGTCGTCAAGGCAAACGCCTATGGCCACGGACTAGATCGCTGCGCGCGAGCGTTTGCAGCATCCGAAGGATTGGCGCTGATTGAAATTGAAAATGCAGTGCATTTGCGCGAAATCGGCTGGCACAAGCCGATTGTGCTGCTGGAAGGATTTTTCGATCCGCAGGATATCCAGACGGTTGCGCATCACCAGCTGGAACTGGCGGTACACTGTAACGAACAGCTCGACATGCTGGAAAAGGCAACGCTGGATCGGCAACTGGATGTGCACCTGAAATTGAATACGGGCATGAACCGCTTGGGCTTCAAGCCGGAAGCGATGCGTACCGCTTATGAACGGCTGCGTGTATTGCCTGCGGTGCGCAGCATTAAGTTCATGACGCACTTTGCCAATGGCGAAGTCGCCGATCCGGCTTATGTGTCGGTGGCAGAGCAGGTGCGGCGCTTTCAGGCAGCGACTGCGGGTTTGCCTGGCGAACGCAACCTATCGAACTCGGGCGCGATCTTGATGTATCCGGAACTGGCGACCGACTGGGTGCGACCTGGCATCATGCTGTACGGCGGCACGCCTGGCGGCAAGACGGCAGAAGCATTTGGCCTGAAACCGGCTATGACGCTAACCAGTGAAATCATCGCCGTCCAGCACATCAATAAAGGTGATGCGATTGGCTACGGCAGCATTTTCATTGCTGATCGCCCGATGACCATCGGCGTGGTCGCTTGCGGTTATGCCGATGGCTACCCGCGCCGCGCGCCGGAGGGGACGCCGATTGTGGTCGACGGCGTTAAAACCAGGCTGGTCGGACGAGTGTCAATGGACATGCTGACGGTCGACCTGACGCCAGTGAAAGGTGCGCATGTAGGCAGCAAAGTCACCATTTGGGGCGAGGGCATGCCGATCGAGGAAGTGGCGGTCGCATCCGGCACGGTTGGATATGAGCTGATGTGCGCGCTGTCGCTGCGGGTGCCAGTGCGCGACAAGATTCTGGCCTGATTCCGCAATATTGACGGGGTATGCGTCAAAAATAACCGCTTGCGCGAAATATTCCGAGGGGCATTTTTTATACTGGCTGGAGTATGTTTTCTGGGCATAACGTATGGCCAAGGCAAAAACCAACTTTACCTGCACCGAATGCGGCAGCGTGAGCAGCAAATGGGCCGGGCAATGTCCGGCCTGCGGCCAGTGGAACACGCTGGTTGAAACTGTGATTGAAGCCGGCGGCAACCGCTATTCGAATTCACCGCAAGGTCTAGCGCAAAGCGCGCCGGTGCAAAGCCTGTCGGAGATCGAAGCGGCCGATGTGCCGCGCTTTTCTACCGGCATTGAAGAATTCGACCGCGTGCTCGGCGGCGGGCTGGTTGCTGGCGGCGTGGTGCTGATCGGCGGCGACCCGGGCATCGGCAAATCCACGCTGCTGTTGCAAGCTCTGGCCAGCCTGTCAAAAGTGATGGATGTACTGTACGTCAGCGGCGAAGAATCTGGCGCGCAAATTGCGCTGCGGGCCAAGCGGCTCGGCATTGATGCGAAGAACCTGAAACTGCAGGCGGAAATCCAGTTGGAAAAAATTCTCGGCACACTGGCGACGCAAAAGCCGCAGGTGGCGGTGGTCGATTCAATCCAGACGCTGTATTCGGATGCGCTGACTTCGGCGCCGGGTTCTGTGGCGCAGGTGCGCGAATGCGCGGCGCAACTGACGCGCATCGCCAAACAGACCGGCATCACCGTGATTCTGGTCGGGCACGTGACGAAAGAGGGAGCGCTGGCCGGCCCCCGCGTGCTGGAACACATCGTTGATACCGTGCTGTATTTCGAAGGCGACACGCATTCCAGCTTCCGACTGGTTCGAGCGTTCAAAAATCGCTTCGGCGCAGTCAATGAACTCGGTGTGTTTGCGATGACCGACAAGGGCTTGCGTGGCGTATCGAATCCGTCAGCACTGTTCCTGTCTCAGCACGACAGCCAAGTACCAGGCTCGTGCGTGATGGTGACGCAGGAAGGCACGCGTCCGTTGCTGGTCGAGATTCAGGCGCTGGTCGATAGCTCGCACATGCCGAATGCGCGGAGGCTGTCGGTCGGGCTGGAGCAGAACCGGCTGGCGATGCTGCTGGCGGTGTTGCACCGGCACGCGGGCATTGCTGCGTTCGATCAGGATGTATTCATCAATGCGGTTGGCGGGGTGAAAATTACCGAACCAGCAGCCGATCTGGCGGTGCTGCTGGCGATCAATTCGTCGATGCGCAACAAGCCGTTGCCCAAGGGACTGGTGGTGTTTGGCGAAGTTGGGCTGGCAGGCGAAATCCGTCCGGCGCCACGCGGGCAGGAACGCTTGCGCGAAGCGGCCAAGCTCGGTTTTTCAGTTGCGATGATCCCGAAAGCGAATGCACCGAAGCAGAAGCTCTCCGGCATGACCATCATTGCGGTCGAGCGTATCGATGAGGCGTTCAACCGCTTGCGCGAGCTGACCTAGCCGTAAGTTTGATAATGCACGGCTTGTGCGGTATCTATTTGAAAATGCCGAATTTGGTGTAGCGACTTTGATCACGCCGGGTAGCGTCGCGAATCGACTGGTTCAGGATTTTCGATTCGTCAGTCTGGATCTGTTTGCCAGGATACAGGTGGACACTGGCGGCCGTGTAGTTAACCCGCCTGGCCTTGATGCCCGAATTTTTCATTCGCTCACCCATTTCGCAGTCGCCGTCGCGATACTGCATTCTTTCGTCAAAACCATTGATAGACAAAATATCGGACTTCCAACCAGAGGAATTGTGGTGATTCCACTTGTTTGGGGTCTGCACAGCAAAATCGAGAAACTTGGCCCACCAGCCCTTTGCAAGCAAACGCATTTTGTTTGAATGATCCGGGTAGCCATGGGTCGTCAGCCAGAAAATGTCGAATGCATCACCAGACATTATCTCTTCCTTGTTGACTTGCACACTGCAACATCTTGGCAATTTGGCAAAATCGCCAGAGAGGAAATAGCCTTGCTTGGCTCTTTTTTCATGCGCATGCACAAAATCGTGCCGTGGAATGCAATCGCCCTCTGTGAAAATCAGGTAGTCACCGGATGCTTTCATCACGGCCTTGTTGAGGATAACTGCTTTTTGACATCCCATGTCCTCATGCCAGACATGTTCAAGGTTCAAGATGTTGTTTTTCCTGATGCAAGCGATCAGATCTGCTGTTTCGGTGGTTGAACCATCATCCGCCAGGACTAGCTGATAATTACGGAAATTCTGGTTTTCAAATCCCCAGAGTACTTTCTCCAGCCATTCTGGGGAATTGTACGTGCTGACAATGACGGAAACTGAAAAAGACATGTCGCCACCTCCATGAAATGTGCCTGGGATTGCGACTCACCGTAGAGATCAAGGAACAAGCGGTGTTGGTCGCTATCCACGTTTCGTGGGTAAAACACATGTGATGGAAATAGTGGGCTTATCGCCAAAAACATGCTGAAGCTTGTGCCGGGATGAAGAAAATCCTGTAATTAGTGTAGTGTTGCCAGGTAGTAAATGCCGAAACCATCAAAACCTATAGTTCGACATTAACACATAATCGTTTCGATTGTTGCCTGCTATCAAATCAGGCCCAGCCATCCCAACAGCGCGCCGGCTGCCAGCATCCATAGAAGATGCAGTCGCGTACGCCAGACCAGCAGCATGACAGTTCCGCTAACGACCCAAAGCGGCCAGTCTTTGGCCACATCGTTGTGCGATGCGGCAATGATCCATGCGGAAGCAACCAGCAGTGCCGACACAATCGGGATCATGCCCTGGCGGAATGCGCGCACTGATTGGCGTTCGCGGTTGGCCTGCAGCCAGCGCGAAGCGTAATAGGTGAGGGTGGCTGTTGGCAGCATCATGCCGGTCATGATGGCGGCAACACCGATCAGACCGTTGAGCATCGAACCGGTTTGCAGGCCAATCGACCAGCCAAAAATTGCGATCATCAGCACGTTCGGCCCCGGCGCCGCCTGTGCGATGACGATCGATGCATTGAACTGCGCATCGGTTAGCCAGGCATGCTGTTCGACGATGTACTGGTGCAGCGCCGGCATGATGGTGATGCCGCCGCCGACCGACAACAGCGACAGCATCGCGGTGTGCAGGAACAGTCCAAGCCAGTCCTGCCAGTTCAGTGAAAGCAATACAGTGCTGTTCATTGCGAGAGTTTCCGGTACGTCAGGATGCAGGCAGCGCCGCCCAGACCGAGAACAATATATCCCAGCGGTACCCGCAACAGGCCGATGCAGGCAAAAACGGCGATAGCCAGAATGGCGCAGGTCAGAGAGCCAAGCGGATGCGCCTTGAACGTCGCAACGAACTTCATGCCGGTGCCGGCGATCAGGCCGGCTGCCACCGCGCTCATGCCACGCAGCGCGCCAGCAACGCCCGGGTGGGTGGCACAATGCGCATACGCCAAAGCGATCAGCAGCATCAGCATCAGCGGGATCGACAGCATACCGGCCAGCGCGACTGCCGCACCCATTTTGCCGAAGTGGCGTCCGCCCAGCATCACGGCCAGGTTGCACACGTTCGGACCGGGCAGAATCTGCGCTACCGCCCATTCCTCAGCAAATTCCTCCAGCGTAAGCCAGCGCTTGCGTTCGACCAGTTCGCGCTGCGCCACAGCCAACGCGCCGCCAAAACCCTGCAATGCCAGCCAGGTGAATGACAGATACAGATCTAGCAGCGATTGGGGCCTGTTCAAGCCCGATGCAGGTTCAACTTGCATGTCGGTTTTGTTATGAAACAAAATGATGACGATTGTGTGCATCGCCTACGAGACGGGCATTGTACTATCAAGCCAAACGCCCATGCTGGCTTTTCATCTCACAGAAAAAATAAGGCGGTTATTGCGGCATGTGGCGCAAATTAATTTAATCAACCATTGATTTAATCTCTGAAATTGCGTTCCTGTTATACATGCGATACGAAAATTCACAATTGAAGGTTGCCAAAGTGGTTTGACCACGCTTCACAGTGCTGTTTGCTGGCAAGTAGTGATTCGGGTAAAATGATATGTTAAGCTGATTCAATTCATACCGTAGCGCATACCCCCTATTTTTGCGAGCCGAATGGTCGCGCAAGCGACGGCCTTCCGGTACTGCTGCCAGTAGGGGCGGGCGGCTACGGAACAACTCAGGAGTTACCCTTGCTGCCATTCCTCTCTGGCCATGCCATTCCAGCGGTCCTCGCGCTTGCCGACGGCTCCGTTTTTCGGGGTGTTTCGATAGGCGCTGCCGGTCATGCGATCGGTGAAGTGGTCTTCAATACATCGATGACCGGCTATCAGGAAATCCTCACCGACCCAAGCTACAGCCGTCAGATCGTGACGCTGACTTATCCGCACATCGGCAATACCGGCGTTAATCCGGAAGACGTCGAATCGACGCACGTTCATGCCGCCGGCCTGGTGATCAAGGATCTGCCACTGCTGACATCGAACTTCCGCAAGACGCAAACGCTGTCCGAATACTTGTCGTCCGAAAACATCGTTGCGATTGCCGGTGTGGATACGCGCCGCCTGACCCGTGTATTGCGTGAAAAAGGTGCGCAAAACGGCGCGATTTTCGTTGGATCAGACGCGGAAAAGGCGCTGGCGCTGGCGCGTTCATTCCCTGGTTTGTCAGGCATGGATCTGGCGAAGGTTGTCACCACGCAGAAAGCCTATGAATGGGCAGAAACTGAATGGAAGCTGGGCCAGGGTTATGGCAAGCAAAGCGAAGGCAAATACCATGTGGTGGCATTCGATTTCGGCGTGAAGCGCAATATCCTGCGCATGCTGGCCGAACGTGGCTGCAAGGTCACCGTGTTGCCAGCGCAGGCAACGGCAGCGGAAGCGATTGCGCTGAACCCGGACGGCATTTTCCTGTCGAACGGCCCGGGCGACCCGCAGCCGTGCGATTACGCGATTGCCGCAGCAAGGGAACTGATTGAAAAAGGCTACCCGACGTTTGGTATTTGCCTCGGTCATCAGATTATGGCGCTGGCTTCCGGCGCGAAAACGCTGAAAATGAAATTCGGCCACCACGGTGCAAACCATCCGGTGCATGATCTGGATACCAAACAGGTGCTGATTACCTCGCAAAATCACGGGTTTGCGGTTGATACTGAAACCCTTCCTGCCAATTGCCGGGTAACCCATAAATCGCTGTTCGATGGCTCGCTGCAAGGCTTTGCGCGTACCGACAAGCCGGCATTCTGCTTCCAGGGGCACCCTGAAGCATCACCTGGCCCGAACGACATTGGTTACCTGTTTGATCGCTTTGTGGCGATGATGGAGAAGAATAAACATGCCTAAGCGTACAGACATCAAAAGCATCCTGATCATTGGCGCCGGCCCGATCATCATCGGTCAGGCGTGCGAGTTCGACTATTCCGGCGCACAGGCGTGCAAGGCGTTGCGCGAAGAAGGGTACAGGGTCATTCTGGTCAACAGCAATCCGGCGACCATCATGACCGACCCGAACATGGCGGACGTGACCTACATCGAGCCGATTACGTGGAATGTGGTCGAGCGCATCATAGACAAGGAGCGCCCGGACGCGATTCTGCCGACGATGGGGGGCCAGACTGCGCTGAACTGCGCGCTCGATCTGCATCGGCACGGCGTGCTGGAAAAATATGGTTGCGAACTGATCGGCGCTTCTCCGGCAGCGATCGACAAGGCCGAAGACAGGCAGAAATTCAAGGAGGCGATGACCGCCATCGGCCTTGGTTCCGCACGTTCCGGCATTGCGCACTCGATGGATGAAGCGTGGGACGTTCAGCGAGACCTCGGTTTCCCGGTCATCATCCGTCCGTCGTTCACGATGGGCGGCACCGGCGGCGGCATTGCGTACAACGAGGAAGAGTTCGTCGCGATTTGCAAGCGCGGTCTCGAGGCATCGCCAACCAGTGAACTGCTGATTGAAGAATCGCTGATCGGCTGGAAAGAATTCGAGATGGAAGTCGTGCGCGACCGCGCCGACAACTGCATCATCGTTTGTTCGATTGAAAACCTTGATCCGATGGGTGTGCATACCGGCGATTCGATCACGGTCGCACCGGCGCAGACGCTGACCGACAAGGAATACCAGATTATGCGCAATGCGTCGATTGCGGTGCTGCGCGAAATCGGCGTTGATACCGGCGGCTCGAACGTGCAGTTTGCGATCAACCCGAAAGACGGGCGGATGATCGTGATCGAGATGAATCCGCGCGTATCGCGTTCGTCTGCACTGGCATCGAAAGCGACCGGCTTCCCGATTGCGAAAGTCGCCGCCAAGCTGGCGGTAGGCTTCACGCTAGATGAACTGAAGAACGAGATTACTGGCGGCTCGACGCCGGCATCGTTCGAACCGTCGATTGACTACGTGGTCACCAAAGTGCCGCGCTTCACGTTCGAGAAGTTCCCGCATGCTGATCCGCACCTGACGACGCAGATGAAGTCGGTCGGTGAAGTGATGGCAATCGGCCGCACCTTCCAGGAGTCATTCCAGAAGGCACTGCGCGGGCTGGAAGTCGGCGTGGATGGCATGAATGAAAAAACCCGGGATCGCGAAATGATTGCGGAAGAGCTGGGGGAGCCGGGTCCCGACCGCATCTGGTACGTTGGCGATGCGTTTGCTCAAGGCTTCACGCTGGATCAGGTACACCAGTTGACGCACATCGACCCGTGGTTTCTGGCGCAGATCAAGGAAATCGTTGAAATCGAACTGTGGCTCGAGTCGCAGTCGCTCGATATGCTCGATCGCGAAACGCTGTTCCGCCTGAAACAGAAGGGCTTTGCCGACCGCCGTCTGGCGCACTTGTTGAAAACCACCGACAAGTCGGTGCGCGAGCGTCGTCATGCGCTTAACATCCGTCCGGTGTACAAGCGGGTCGATACCTGCGCGGCAGAATTCGCGACCAACACTGCTTACATGTATTCGTCGTACGACGAGGAGTGCGAGGCACAACCGACCGACAAGAAGAAAATCATGGTGCTTGGCGGCGGCCCGAACCGCATCGGCCAAGGTATTGAATTCGACTATTGCTGCGTGCATGCAGCGCTGGCGATGCGAGAAGACGGCTACGAAACCATCATGGTCAACTGTAATCCAGAAACGGTTTCGACTGACTATGACACATCCGATCGGCTGTATTTTGAGCCGCTGACGCTGGAAGATGTGCTGGAAATCGTGGACAAGGAAAAACCGGTTGGTGTGATTGTGCAGTTCGGCGGCCAGACACCGCTGAAGCTGGCGCTTGATCTGGAAGCGAATGGTGTGCCAATCATCGGCACCACGCCGGACATGATCGATGCAGCCGAAGACCGCGAGCGTTTCCAGCAGATGCTGAACCAGTTCGGCTTGCGCCAGCCGCCAAACCGCACGGCTCGCAACGAGCAGGAAGCGTTGGTGCTGGCGCTGGAAATCGGCTATCCGCTGGTGGTGCGGCCGTCGTACGTGCTGGGTGGCCGCGCGATGGAAATCGTGCATGATCAGCGCGATCTGGAGCGCTACATGCGCGAAGCGGTGAAAGTGTCGAACGATTCGCCGGTGCTGCTCGATCGCTTCCTGAACGATGCGATCGAGGTCGATGTCGACTGCCTGTCTGACGGCACACGCACCTTCATCGGCGGCGTGATGGAACACATTGAGCAGGCAGGCGTGCACTCGGGTGACTCGGCTTGTTCTTTGCCGCCGTATTCACTGTCACCGGAAACGATTAATGAACTCAAGCGCCAGACATCCCTGATGGCAAAAGGCTTGAACGTTGTCGGACTGATGAACGTGCAGTTCGCAATTCAGCAGCGCGTAGTCGATGGCAAGCTGCAAGACATCGTTTACGTGCTGGAAGTAAACCCGCGCGCATCGCGCACTGTGCCGTATGTGTCGAAAGCCACCGGTCTTCCGCTGGCGAAGATCGCCGCCCGCTGCATGGCGGGCCAATCGCTCGATGCGCAAGGCGTCACGGTTGAGGTTGTGCCACCGTATTTCAGCGTCAAGGAAGCAGTGTTCCCGTTCGTGAAGTTCCCTGGAGTCGATACCATTCTCGGCCCGGAAATGAAATCGACCGGCGAGGTGATGGGGGTTGGCAAAACCTTCGGCGAGGCGTTCATCAAGTCGCAGCTTGGCGCCGGCGTGGTATTGCCACGCTCCGGAACGGTTTTCCTGAGCGTCAAGGATAGCGACAAACCGCGTGCGGTTGCAGTTGCGCGCGATCTGGTCAAGCTCGGCTTCACCATTGCCGCCACGCGCGGCACCGCAGCCGCCATCAGCGCGGCCGGTATTCCGGTCAAGACGGTCAACAAGGTAGTCGAAGGCAGGCCGCATGTGGTCGACATGATCAAGAACCGTGAAATTGCGTTGGTAATCAACACGGTCGAGGAAAAACGCAGCGCAATCATCGATTCAGGCGCGATTCGCACGTCTGCGCTGGCCGCGCGCGTTCCGACCTGGACCACGATTGCAGGCGCAGAAGCCGTAGTTGAAGGGATGGGGTATCTGGATCAGCTGCATGTCTATGATTTACAAGGCTTGCATAAATCCTTAAACTGAACCGTCCCCATTTCGTATATTTGCTGCATTTAGTAGAGGAGGTCACAGCGGGCATGCCTGTTGTGGCCTCTGACATTTTTTTAGCTATAAAACTTAACATGAGCACAACACCTCTGACAAAGCGTGGTGCGGAACTGCTGAAGCAGGAATTGCACCGGATGAAAACCAAGGATCGGCACGAAGTCATCGCGGCGATTGCCGAGGCGCGTTCGCATGGCGATCTGTCCGAAAATGCCGAATACGATGCCGCCAAAGAACGGCAGGCATTCATCGAAGGCAAGATTGCCGAACTCGAAGGCAAGTTGGGGTCGGCGCAAATCATCGACCCGGCATCGCTGCAGAAAGATGGCCGCGTGGTGTTTGGCACCACTGTCCGACTGGAAGACATGGAAAGCGGACAGGAAGTGCAGTATCAGATTGTTGGCGTAGACGAAGCCGATCTGAAGGAATCGAAAGTGTCGATTACGTCACCGATTGCGCGTGCCATTATCGGTCGTGAAGCAGGCGATGTAGTCGAGGTGCAGGCGCCATCGGGCATCCGCGAATACGAAGTGCTCGAAGTGTTGTATATTTGAGCAGAGCCACAGGATGTCCTGTGGCTCTGCTCAAAAATGGGGCAGTAACAGCCCCCCCCATTAGACTAGATGTTGAAAATACTGCCAGCAGTATTTGGGAACTGAAAATGGGGTCAGGGCTTGTTTTGCGCGCTTTTCTTACTGCTGACCTGGCGTTTCTTGGCGCGCTTGACGTTACCGCCTTCAGTCAGGCGCTCGTTGCCTTTGAGGGTCAGTTTGGTGACTTTAGGGCGCTGCATTGCGCTGGCGGCTTTTTTTACGACAGTAACGCTGCGCAGACCTTTGCCGGCGGAAGATGACGGAGCCTTGGCCGTTTCCTTTTTCGGGCGGTAGATGACCAGAAGCTTGCCGATATGCTGCACCGGCGCTGCCTCAAGTTCGCTGCAAATGGTTTCATACATCGCAATGCGCGCTTCGCGGTCATCGCCGAAAACGCGAATTTTGATCAGCCCATGCGCATCCAGGCACAAACTGATTTCCTTCATGACGGAGGGAGTCAGTCCGGATTCGCCGATCATCACGACCGGATTGAGTGCATGGGCATCGGAACGCAGCGCGCTACGTTGGGCGGGAGTCAGAGTCGGCATGGAAATCCTTTTTTAAAAACCGTATTTTACGCGAATGACGAAAAGTCGAATCAATAAAACTTGGCTGCATGGCCATATCAATGACCCTTATGTGAAACAGGCGCAGAAGGACGGCTATCGTGCGCGTGCCGCATACAAGCTGAAGGAAATTGATGAACTGGAAAAGCTAATCCGGCCGGAGCAGGTGATCGTCGATCTTGGCTGTGCTCCTGGCAGCTGGTCACAATATGCGCGGCAAAAGCTGGCTGGCAAGGAAGGTGGCGGCATCCTCGGCACGATCATCGGGCTGGACATGCTGCCGATGGAGCCGGTGGCTGACGTGCATTTCATACAGGGTGATTTCCGAGAAGACGAAGTGCTGCAGCAACTGGAAGCGCTGCTGGCTGGACGCAAGGCAGATCTAGTGTTGTCGGACATGGCGCCCAATCTGTCCGGCATTGCCGACGCCGATTCAGCGCGCATCGAACACCTGATCGAGCTGGCAATCGAATTTACGCAGGCGCACATGAAACCTTCCGGCGCGCTGCTGGTCAAATGTTTTCATGGGCTGGGCTACGATGACATCATGCGCCGGTTCAGGGAAGCGTTCAAAACCGTCAGCGTCAGGAAGCCGAAAGCTAGTCGCGACAAATCCGCAGAAACCTTCTTGCTCGGCCGCGGTTTGAAATAACGCGCTCAATCCCTTGATTTCCGGCTGGACGCAGCCACGTAGCAGTAATATCTGCGAAAATTTGTGCAGGGTTGGCGCAATACAGCACGATATCAACGCATTTGACAGCAACTTCATGGCACGCTTGCAAAAATCGCTGTAGAATCGAAACGTAATAAAGTATTCGAGGACTTATCTCATGTGGAACAACCGGTTTGGCAGATTTGCCATTTGGGCGGTTATCTCGGCGACCATCATGCTGGTCGCGATCAAGTAT
>Ga0316604_10002104_pt1 | contig 15920 bp, 15 predicted proteins | sample OWC_soil_day20_C_FD_207650 | JGI IMG/M metagenome (GOLD analysis project Ga0316604, IMG submission 207650) | Wetland soil microbial communities from Old Woman Creek delta, Ohio, United States - OWC_soil_day20_CT | ecosystem: Environmental > Terrestrial > Soil > Wetlands | place: USA: Ohio... | reverse complement strand
GATGGTTGTGCCGGTGGCGATTTAGTGGCAATTACTTTAATTCCACAGGCTTGTTTCTCGGGAACCCAAATAGCACAATCAGCTTCCTGGCAAACTGCCAGTATTTCGACGGTGCTGAAAAACGGACAAATCACAGCGTCACCTCCCTTCTTGGGAGATGATTTCAACAATCATGCAGGTATTCCTGCAAAGTGAAGAGGTGAATTAAATGGATAACGCTCGACAAAGCCAGGTGGGGCGTGAACGCGTTGGTGTTGGCTGGCGGAAATCTGCCGGCAGCAGTCATGCTATCTAAAGGGTAATACCCAGAACAATTTATTTGCAAAGTACATTGAGGTTGTTTATTATTAACCGGAGAAAGAAGCCTTCAGTTTTGCAAAAACTAAAGAACATCGGGTGTATTTTAGGCGAATGATTTGATTGGATTTGGAGGATTTATGCCATGTACTTGGATTTCAGGACGCTATTTATCGCAACTGCGGCAATCACATTAGTCAATGCGATTATTTTTACGTTGGCGTGGCGTAATGCAAAATCATTACGTACAATTATTGGGTATTGGGGTTTAAGCCATGTTTTATCAGGAACGAGCATGGTTTTACTGGCCCTTCGAGGCGTGATATCTGATTTTTTCTCCATTATTATCGCAGGAGCATGTATTTTGGGTAGCCAAATTGCAACCCAGGAAGGGATCGCTCAATATATGGAGAAACCCGGGTATTTGAGGAGAGCAGCTTGGACAGTATGGGGCCTTATGATTACATCGTTCCTTTTCATGACATATTTTTCCTCTTCGATTAATAACCGGATCGTTGTTTATAGCGTTTCTGCAGCACTTCTAGCTCTGCTTAGCATGAAAATTCTGCGAGTGAGTGGCGATGACGAAAATGCTCCGAGGCGTTTTATGATGACCTTGCTTGCCTTGTTTACAGGACTAATGATTTTTCGCGCCATATTTACCATGATTCAGGGTCAACAGACTGATTTAATGAACCAGGGCTTTGTGCATGAGTGGATTACTTTAGGAATGCTATGTTTCTGCACCGGAATGTCTCTCTGCCTATTTTGGCTCATCTCACATCGCTTGGGACTGGACGTCCAAAGACAAGCATTAACCGACACACTAACGGGAATTGCTAATCGGCGGGCGATGGATAATCGGATTGGCGCATTGATGTCATTAACGGCAGAATGCATTGGATTTCTGTTAATTGATATCGATGATTTCAAAGAGATCAACGACCAATTTGGGCATCAGGCAGGTGATCGTTTTTTGATCCGATTTAGCCAGGAAATTAGCGATGCTGTACGAACTAGTGATTTCGTTTTTCGCTATGCAGGAGATGAATTTGTAGTAGTAGTGCAAAATTGTGATGAAGTGAGTTTGATGAATACGGCAGAGCGGTTGCGGCAGAAAATCGAAGAACTTACGGTTTCCTGGCAAGGCCATTCATTGCGTTCGACGATAAGTATAGGGCTGGCTTTATCCAATGAAGCGGTACGCAATGGAGAAGAATTGATGCGTATAGCGGATGAGGCGTTGTACCGAGCAAAGAATTCTGGGGGGAATTCCAGTGTATTGGGTTAATAATAAATAGTGTAATATAAAAATGACTATAAAGTAGCGATCCATTGAAGCTGTAATGTTAGTATAATAGCAATACGGATGCAATCAACATGTGGATTGGCATTGACGTCATATTGCGTTATAACATATGATATAACATAGAGGTGAGAAATAATGAAAGCGAAAGTTTCACAAATTGGGAATTCTATTGGACTTATTCTGCCGAAGGAAGCAGCGGCCCGGCTGAAAATAAAAAAAGGCGACAACGTATTTCTTACAGAGACGCCAAATGGCTACAGTATATCGCCCTATGATCCAGAATTTGAAGCGCAGATGATTGCGGCGCGCCAAGGTATGGCAGAATATCGTAATGCCTTGCGGGAACTTGCGAAATAGATGGCTTGGCGCTGGTTGTCTATTGATGTGATTTTGGCGGTTCATGCTGAACAGATTGCTGAACATGGTGGTAGTGGAGGTGTTCGCGACGTAGGGCTTTTATCTTCTGCGTTGGCCCGTCCACACCATCTTGTCGCGTATACTGAGCCGACTGTTTTTGAACTTGCGGCGGCCTATGCGTTTGGAATTATTCAGAATCACCCATTTATTGATGGAAATAAACGTACAGGTTTTCTTGCAGCATATATTTTTCTCTTGATAAATGGTTGGAAAATAATTGCCCCGGAAGCCGCAGCTGTCACTGCTGTGTTGAGAGTGGCGCAAAGCGAAATGGATGAGCCGGGATTGGCCTTGTGGCTCAGTAATAGTTCAGAACAAAAACAACCTCAATAAATAAGCCTTCCAGCGTATTGCCTAGAAGGCTTATTTATTGAGGTAAAACTTGTTGAGGAAGAACGGCTTCCTTGAATATTGTCAATCCTTCCATGGTCTTGGCAGCAAGTTCTTGCGTGTTCGGTAATAGGTGGGAGTAAATATCTAGGGTGATGGAAATTGAAGAATGGCCGAGGCACTCACGCGGTAGACGCCAGATTAATCGGCGGGAAACTGAAAGGCGGCCAAAACGACGATCAGGAAATCGTCGCCGAAATGACCTCCAGCGTTTTGTGCCAGCTTTACGGCGTCGAAGGTTATGAGTGCCAAGCGTGGAACTATATCAAGAGATATTCCAGCGGCAGCGCCGAAAAGGCAGTTCAACAGATATTTTCCCTCATAGGACGGGTGGAAGCCATCGTCATGGATATCCTGCAGACCGCGACCGGAGAAACGGAGGACAATGCAGCCTCATAAATGCAAGCGGGCCGCCTTACGGCGGCCTCGCATTGCTCATATGACAATCCGTTTGAGGGCTGATGCATTCCCCGGTTTAATGAACATACCCCACAATAGATATAATTTGATTAAATTGTGGGGTATGAAGAGGTGATGGATCATGTCGCAACGAAAGGAAAATAAGCCAGTAGTAATTCACGGAGTGCTGTGCGATGAATATGAACGAATAGGCCGCATGGTGGAAATACACCGGGCGGAAATAGCAAAAATGCCGAAAGGCGTTGTTCGAGAAAAGCGGGTTCAGGGACGTGTTTATTCGTACTTGCACTTTCGCGATTCGGACGGAAAAGTTAAAGATGTTTACATCAAGGGAGGAGATCCCGCAATCGCTGCAGTAAAGGATCAAGTTGCTCAGCGCAAACAGCGGGAAAGCGCGTTGAAACAGTTTCGTCGGGAACTAAAAGAGATTGAAAGAATATTGAAGAAAAAGTGATTTCTGTTGCGCAAAAAGCTTCTTTCCACGAAATATTAGCGATTCTGTCGGAGCATGGGCTGCTGGATCATCTTATATTGATTGGTAGTTGGGCCGAATTCATTTATGAGGCATCCGGAATTCTCGGTACCTTTGAAGCGAATCTGCGTACTCGTGACTATGATTTTTTTGTTCCCAATGCAGCTAGACCATCGCCGCCGGTTGATTTGAAAGAGATTCTGAGTTCGCATGGCTGGAATGCCATGGATGATCAAATGACTGGTGCGACAACTCAAAACCACCGAGACGCTGGACGTGTTTGAAGTTGAGTTTTTGGTTGGGATGAAGGGAAAAGAGGAAGAAAACCCGGAGATTGTAAAACGTGACGACAATTCCTGGTTGATGGACGGATTGCTGTCGATTGAGGAATTCAAGTGAATGTTCAATATTGAAGAAATGCCGGCACAAGACACCGAGCATTATCCAATTTTAGATTGTCGATATGGACAGGATGCGGATTGATAAAGTGATCGTTACGCAAATCAATATTGGCCTGACTATGTAAGCGCGGTTGTGGCGAAACGAAGTGAGAATCGTTTTTGACAAGCCGCGGACTATTCGCTATAATGAATACAAGTAAATAATGACTGCTCTTCTACAAGGGGAGTAGCCGGACAGCAGAATCGTCAACACGGAAAAAAAACCCGGTTCTGGTGGCAGCTTAAACAATTGCAGGCAAGACCTTGTTCTTTAAGGAACGGGGTCTTTTTATTTACGTTCCAACTTATATGGAGGTGTGAAAACAAGATGAACAATCTGAAACTGGCTGTATTGCTGGCGCTGTTGACTGGACTGCTGGTCACAGCCGGCAGAGCCTTCGGCGGTAATAACGGCATGATGCTGATGTTTGCCGTGTCCATGGGGGTCAATTTTTTCAGTTACTGGTATAGTGACAAAATCGTGCTCAAGATGTATGGAGCCAGAGAAGTCGACATTCATTCGTCTCCTGAACTGGTGGGGATGGTGGCGAACCTGGCCCGTCGGGCCGGTATGCCGATGCCTCGCGTATACATCATTGATACCGAATCGCCGAATGCGTTTGCGACCGGGCGCGATCCTGAGCATGCCGCCGTCGCGGTAACGGCTTCGCTGATGCTGGCCTTGACGCCGCAGGAACTGGAAGGGGTCATGGCGCACGAATTGTCTCATATCAAGAATCGCGACACATTGATCAGCACCTTGGTTGCGTCGATGGCAGGCGCTATCAGCATGTTGGCGAATATGGCCCAATGGGCGGCGATCTTTGGCGCTGGGCGCAGCAATGACGAAGAAGAGGGCGGCGGGGTACTCGGCTCCCTGTTTATGATCATTCTGGCTCCGCTGGCCGCGATGCTGATTCAAATGGGGATATCTCGTTCGCGGGAGTTCTTGGCTGACGAGACGGGAGCAAGAATGGCGGGCAATCCGCTGGCTTTAGCTTCGGCGCTACGGAAAATCGAGTACTATGCAATGCACCGTACCATGCCGCAAGCGACGCCGGCCACTTCGCACATGTTTATCGTCAACCCGTTCGCAGGAACCGGCACTTGGATGCTCAGCCTGTTTAGCACGCATCCGCCGACCGATGCCCGCGTGCAAAAATTGCAGGCGTTGGCTGCTACCTTGGGACGTTAAACGAAGGAGCATGGAAGAGACTTGGGCAAGGGCCGCGCTGCATCCGTTCTCAGGACGCGGGTCTGCGGTTGCGGCCTCTACCGAATCAACATAGAAGACGATCTGAGGTTATTTTTAATACTGGGAAAAGTGATGAACTGCAAATGAAAAAGCACTGCCGGCTTAAAAAGCGGGCGGTGCTTTTTTTGTGAGGAAAACCATCTTGTCCGCGTTGGTTTAGGGCTGAGGTTCCTTTAGGCGCAGCCACCCTTTAATCAGTTCGTTCACAGTGAGCGGCACCAGTGCAAAGCCAAAGACAAGCCCCCAATCAAGGACACTCAGGTTCCGGACTTTGAAGGCGCTGGCCAAAAACGGGACTGAAATGACGACGAGCTGCAGGAATAATCCGGTAAGAATCGCGCCAATCAGCGGCTTGTTCGTGAATAGACCGACCTGAAAGATCGATTTGGTGGCGCTGCGCATCGACAGTGAATAGAACAACTGGGAGGCCGCCAGTACTACGAAGGCCATGGTGCGGGCATAAGTAAGAACCGTATCGGGAATTTCAAGGGAGCCCATGCTATAGCCATGCTCATACAAACCCCAATAAAAAGCTGCCAGTGTGAGCGTTCCGATTAATGAACCGCCAATTAAAGCCCGCATCCCAGCGCCACCGGCGAAAAAGCTTTCCCGCGGGTCGCGGGGTTTTGCTTTCATCACGTCTTTGTCGCCGGGGTCGATGCCGAGGGCGATGGCCGGCAGGGTATCCGTAACCAGGTTGATCCAGAGGATTTGGGTCGGTAAGAGCGGCACTGGCCAGAAGAACAGGATCGAGGCAAAAATCGCGACAACTTCGCCCAGGTTGCAGGAGAGCAGGAAGATGACCGATTTTTTGATGTTGTTATAAATGTTTCGTCCTTCTTCGATGGCTTGAACAATGGTGGCGAAATTATCGTCAGTCAGGATCATGTCGCTAGCGCCTTTGGATACGTCTGTGCCGGTGATTCCCATGGCCACCCCGATATCGGCGTATTTCAGCGACGGGGCATCGTTCACGCCATCGCCGGTCATCGACACGATATTGCCATGCGCTTTGAACGCTTTGACGATTTTCACCTTGTGTTCCGGCGATACCCGGGCAAACACCCGGTAGCGATTGATATCGCGGGCGAATTCCTCATCGGATAGCGCGTCGATTTCGTCGCCGGTCAAGCTTTCGTCGATGGAGGCGGCAATGCCCAGTTCTTTGGCGATGGCCACGGCGGTGTTTTTGTGGTCGCCGGTAATCATAATCGGGGTAATGCCGGCCATTTTGGCTGTCTGAATCGAGTCGCGGACTTCCAGGCGCGGCGGATCGATCATTCCCACCAGGCCGAGCAGCGTCAAGTCTTGCTCCATATCCACCGGTTCGATGGGCTGGAGGCTATCCTTGAACGCAACTCCTAGAACCCGCAATGCAGCATCTGACATCTCTTCGGCGACTTTCAGGTACGTGGCTTTCATCTCTTGGGTTAGCGGCACAACCTGACCGTTGACAAGCGCCTGACTGGTGATTTTCAGCAGCTGATCCAGGGCGCCTTTGGTATGGACCCGGAATGCAGAGCTTTCCTGGTTCAGTGTGGACATCAGTTTACGATCGGAATCAAATGGTTTTTCGTCGACACGCGGGTGTTCGCTGCTCAATCGGGACTTCGACAGGCCGTATTTGAGGCCCCAGGCGACCAAGGCAATTTCCGTAGGATCGCCGGTGCCCTTGCCGTTTTCGTACGTAGCATCCGAACATAGGATGAAGGATTTGACCAGTTGCGCTTCGTCGGCGGCGGCAACCAACTGCGCTGCTTCCGTCGGAATAGTCCGCAGTGACCCGAGCAGATAACTTTTGACCACCGTCATTTTATTTTGGGTCAGGGTGCCGGTTTTATCGGAACAGATGATATTGACCGAACCCAGCGTTTCGACCGCCGGCAGTTTCTTGATGATCGCGTTGTTGCGGGACATTCTGGTGACACCGAGGGCGAGAACAATGGCCACGATGGCTGCCAAACCTTCGGGAATTGCCGCAACCGCCAAACTGATCGAGGTCAGGAAGGTTTCAAAAATATCGCGTCCCTGCCATAACGCCAGCAGGAAAATCAGCGCGCAGATACCGATGGCGACGAAGCCAAGGACTTTCCCCAATTCTTCCAGCCGCTTTTGCAGCGGCGTCATTTCTTCATGTTCTTCATCCAGAATTTTGGCGATGCGGCCAATTTCAGTGTCCATCGCGGTAGCAATGACTACCCCTTCACCCCGGCCATAAGTGACCAAGGTGGACATAAAGGCCATATTTGTCTGGTCGCCGATTGCCACCTTGGGCACGTCAAACAGGGCTTTGGCATTTTTATCCGAAGGCACCGATTCGCCGGTTAGGGCTGATTCTTCAATCTGCAGATTGGCGCTTTCGATCAGGCGCAAATCGGCTGGAATGGTGCGGCCTGCTTCGAGCAGCACGATATCGCCGGGGACGATTTCGGCGGAGTTTACTTCTTTGACCGCGCCGCCGCGGCGCAGCAGGGTTTTGGGCGACGTCATCTTTTGCAGGGCTTCCATCGCCTTTCCGGCTTTGTATTCCTGCGCGACACCGATGACTGCGTTGAGCACTACTACACTCAGGATGATCACTGAGTCTACGTAATTGCCAATAAACACGGTAATGGCAGCTGCGCCGAACAGCACGTAAATCAGCATGTCTTGAAGCTGGGCCAGAAACAGAGCAAATAAACTTTTTTTTGGCTTTCCTTTCAATTCGTTTTTGCCATATTGTTCCAGCCGTAACAGGGCATCTTCTTCACTCAGGCCGATTGCCGGATTGACGGATTGGGCTTGCAATACGGTTTCTATTGATTGGGAAAACCACATTTCAAACACCCCTTGCTTCCTATTTTAATCCGCGCATAGTTCCTTGGCGAAATAACGAAATGGTTGCATTTGATTGCTGAAGCGCTCAGTTCACGTTCGCACCGATTCTGTTTTTGTACTTACAGCAAATTTCGATGAATGTAAGATAATATCCTGCTTGCCAGCTTGGGGGTGGCGGAGTAGCCGGTGTCGGCGATTACGCCACTTTTTGTATAAATAAAACCACGAGCTAGGCGCGTGGTTTCGGAAAGCTTAAAGCTATGAGTAAAAAATGCTAGCCTCCTTCGGTATAAACGCGAAAATGTCACATTGCTACGTGACGTTTTTTATTTATGGTACACAATGTGGAGCACAATGGGTGCTCTACATATTTTTTTTGGCAATAAGTAAAAATCAACAACGACGGGCTTTATACCGGGTTTTACGATTGCGAAAATAAGCGAAAAAAGATTGGCATGATACTTGCGATACTAATTCGTTGGGAATGATCATGGGCTGTAACGTTCGAAATTTCACAATGTTGCACTTGAATAGTTATATTTTGGTTTTTTTGCTGTGCATTCCTGGCAGATGGAGTCGGGATAAAACAGCCAAAATAGCGCAATAAATAGAAAAGGGGATAAAAATTATGATGCTTACAGAAGATCAACAGTTGATGGTCAATATCGCCAAGGAGTTCGCGGTGAATGAAGTTCGCCCGCGAGCCAAAGAAATCGATCAAACCGACACGCGACCCGATGATTTGCTTGCACGCGCCGGCGAACTGGGCCTGAGAGGGATCATGATTCCAGAAGAGTGGGGCGGCCTTGGCGCAGGAATGATGACCCAGGCTCTGATCATGGAAGAATTGTCCAAAGAAGGTTTTATCGGTGGGTCCATGTGCAATAACTTGGGCGCCATTGCAATCAATAAAGCCGGTACGCAACTGCACAAGGAAAAATATCTGAGCAAACTCGCCACTGGTGAATATCATATGGGATTTGCCTTTACGGAGGCCTCTGCAGGGTCCGATGCAGCAAATATCCAGACAACAGCCGTGAAAGACGGTGACGAATGGGTGTTAAACGGAACAAAAATCTACATCAGTTCAATCCATGCCGATGCTTTTCTGGTTTCTGCGCTCACGAACGAGACTGCCCCTGGAGGGATTTCGTCATTTATCGTAGAGAAAACTTTCCCAGGATATTCTATTGGCGGACACTATCGGAAGCTGGGAATGCATGGATCGGATACGGCTGAACTTTATTTGAAGAATTGCCGCGTCCCGGCACAGAACATGATGGGAGTCGAGAACAAAGGATTGCATGTCGTGTTATCTTCTCTGGATGTCGGTCGGATGAATATTGCAGCCATGGCGCTAGGACTTGCGCAGGGCGCGTTCAATCTCACTGTTGAGTATGCCAAACAAAGAGTTCAGTTCGGTAAACCGCTTTCGCACTTGCAGGTTATTCAGCATTATGCCGCTGACATGTTGAAAGAAATTGAAGTAGCCCGGGCCATGGTGTATCATGCCGCTGAACTGGCAGATGCAAATCAGCCTTTTTCGCTGGAAGCCTCCATCGCCAAGCTGTTTGCCACTGAAATGGCCTGTCATGTCACTGATCGTGCGATTCAAATCTGTGGCGGATACGGTGTGATTGAAGACGGCGGAGTGGAACGCTATTTCAGGGATGCTCGAATACTGCCGATCGTCGAAGGCAGCAGCGAAATCCAGAAAATGATCATCGCCCGGAAGATTTTCCCCAAAACCAAATAAGGTGGCGATGAAATCACGGCAATCGTCCTAAATTTTCTTTTTAAGGAGGGCACAAGATGCCAACTATAATAGCTTGCTATAAGTGGGTAGTGGATGAGGCGGATATCAAAGTGAATGCGGATCTGTCCATCGATTGCAGCAAAGCAAAATGGAAAATCAGTGACTATGACAAAAATGCAATCGAAGCAGCAGTTCTGGCTGCAAAAAATATCGGAGGGAAAGCGGTAGCGCTGACCTTTGGGACGGCACAGGCCAAAACTTCCCTGAAGGACGTTTTGTCCAGGGGGCCGGAAGAAGCGTACTGGGTGAACAGTTCGTTGGCCGAAACAGCTGATGGGTTCGTGACTTCCAGGGTTCTGGCGGCGGCCGTCACACAAATGGAAGAAACGAAATTGGTAATATGCGCTGAAGGTTCCAGCGATGTTTACGCACGCCAGACGGCCCCCCGACTCGGTGCAACGCTTGACTGGCCGGTCATTACTTCGGTTACCCGGATCAGCATTGATGGCAACACACTCACAGCAGTAAGAAGTTTGAAGGAATGCACCGAGACAGTGCAGGTCGAATTGCCTGCAGTCGTCAGTGTTCTTCCTGAAATTAATCCAGCTCCTATTCCCAGTTTGAAAGCGGTGATTGGCGCAAGCAAAAAGAAGGTTGTGGAACTTAGCGCGGAACAATTGGGCGTTGCGGACCTAAAGGCAAAAACGCAAAGACAGACAATGAAAGCCTATGTCATGCAGCGCAAGAATATCATCATTGCCGAAGGGGACTCTTCCAGTAAAGTGCGCGAGCTGGTCTCCAACCTTAAAAAGGAGGGTGTCCTGTAATGGCGGGTATATATATTTATTGCGAAAACGCGGGAACTGCCGCAGAACTTGTGGGATTCGCGCAAAAGTCCGGAAAATCTGCCAATATCATTGTGTTTGATGAAAAAACAGCAGCAGAGGTTGCCGGATCTGGTGCGCAAAAGGTTTTCCTGTTCATGGGGGAAAGCCCCTTGGTAGAAAATTACGCCAAAGCAGTAGCCGCTTTTTTGCAAACGGAAGGCGCCGAGCTTTTTGCGGTCGGTGTTTCCGACCGGGGTCGGGACATCGCGGCACGGGTCGCCGGTTATCTCGGATGTGCGATGATCAGCGATGTGTCTGAAGTGCAACTGGATGCTGGCAAGCTAACTACTACTCGGATGCTGTATGGCGGTGCAGTCAGCTTGTCGGAGGTCAGCGAAGGGCTGGCAGTTGTCACCATCCCTGCAGGCAAATTCGAAGCAGCAGCAACAGGTTGCGCTGAAATAGTGAAGGTCCAGGCAGAAGCGGATTTGCGGGTCGCGCTCCTGGAAACGGCCTGCGCGGTTAAAAATTCCGTCGATTTGTCCGCGGCAGATAAAATCGTCTGCATTGGGTTGGGCGTGGACAAAAAAGAAGATCTTAAAATGGTCGAGGACCTGGCTCAGGCAATCGGTGCTGAAATAGGCTGCACACGGACAATCGCTGAAGAGCGCCGGTGGCTGCCGAGTTACATCGGTATTTCCGGCGTATCTGTAAAACCCTCCCTATATGTCTCTCTGGGCGTTTCGGGACAGGTGCAGCATGTCGTGGGAATAAGGGATTCGAAAATTATCGTAGCGATCAATAACAATGAAAAAGCGCCTATTTTTCAAGCAGCTGATTATGGTATCGTAGGCGACTTGTATGAAATTGCTCCTCTGCTGGCGCAAGAGGTGAAAAAAGGCTAATTGGAATTCAAAGGGGAGAGGCGAAATGAGCATTAATCGCATAGAAGCGACAGAACTATTAAGCCTTAACAAATTTAACGTGGATGAGGAAGAACCTCATATTGTGCTGGATAAGTCGATCTGTGCCAAGTGCGTTGAAAAGCCGTGTTTGTATGCGTGTCCGGCCGTTCTTTACAAACTGGAGAATACCGACGAAATCAGCTTTGATTATGCCGGATGTCTGGAGTGCGGAACCTGCCGGGTAGTATGCAAGAACAAAGGAATTGTCAAATGGGTGTATCCCAGGGGAACTTTTGGGATAAGTTATCGATTCGGCTGAGAGAGAAAAAGTAGCCTAATCGCTAACAAGTACAGAAAGCAGAGGTGCTCTGATGTCAGACGAGGAAAAATTTGATGCCATTATCATAGGCGCCGGCCCTGCCGGATCTGCCTGCGCCTATGTGCTCGCACGCGCGGGAAAAAATGTGCTGCTGGTAGAGCGCGGCAACTCGGCAGGCAGCAAGAATGTTACAGGCGGCCGACTCTACACTTATGCGTTGGAGCTTATTGAGCCGGGCCTTTATGCCAAAGCGCCCCTGCAGCGCAAGGTAATTCGCGAACAGGTCATGATGCTCGGGTCCAAGAGCGCCGTTACCATGGATTATGTGGATTATGGATTCGGCGAAGATGTGCCCCAGTCGTATTCGGTTCTCCGGGCTCCATTCGATGAGTGGTTCGCCGGCGAAGCCGAAAATCAGGGCGCCATGGTGGCTACCGGGATTCTGGTGGATGATCTGATTGAAAAAGATGGGAAAATCGTCGGCATCGTTGCCGGCGAAGATGAAATGTACGCCGATGTGGTGATTGCTGCAGACGGTATCAATTCGTTCATCGCCCAAAAAGCTGGCTTGCGTCAAGATATCACCGCCGCCTCTGTCGGTGTGGGAGTCAAGGAGATCATCGAGATTTCTGATGATTTGATTGCTTCCCGGTTTAACCTGCAGGGGGATGAGGGAGCCGCACGTGTGGTCATCGGCTGCACGGACGGGATTTCCGGCGGCGGTTTTATCTATACAAATCAAGGCAGCGTCTCACTGGGTGTGGTGTTCAATCCAGAACAAGCAGGCAAAAACAAGCGCAGTGTTCACGAAATCATGCAGGACTTCAAAATGCATCCGGCCATCGCTCCTCTGATTGCAGGGGGAAAAACGGTGGAATACGGGGCGCATCTGGTTCCCGAGCTGGGACTAACTGGAATGCCTGCCAAACTGCATCGTGAGGGCTTACTGCTGGTCGGCGATGCGGCCGGTTTCTGCGTCAACTCCGGAACGATCCTGCGCGGTATCGACCTGGCGATTGTCAGCGGGCTGGCGGCTGCCAATGCGGTGATCGCAGCGAACGGGGAACCAGCGAAGATGGGTTCAATGTATATGAATGAGCTGGAACAATTGGGCCTGATGGCTACCATGAGGCTTTTTGCCGGCTGGCCCCATATTATTGAAATCCCTCGTATGGCCAAACAATACCCTGCACTTGCTAACGATGCCATGAAGTTTATGTTTACGGTGGATGGCAAGGTGCCGGAAAAAATGACCAAGGCCATGCTGGGTATTATGAAAAAACACGTGAACTTCGGGCAGCTAATCTCTGACGGCTGGACTGCTTTCCGGTCGATTTGACCGAGGACTCGGCGATTGAATGTCCGCCGGGAAGGTGAACGCTCAAATAAATAAAAGAAGGCGATAGTTTGGCTGCTTCCTTAATGGTCATATATCTTGTGGGCACCACTCTGATCGGTATTTATGCTGTAAGAAAAAGTAAAGACGTTCAAGATTATTTGGTCGCCAAGAGAAATCTGGGCGCTTTAATGGTAACGATGCTGCTGTTTGGCGAAATGATTTCAGGCGCCGCAACGGTGGGTAAAGCGACGGAGGCTTTTAATGTAGGCTTGTCTGCGGTTTGGATCAATTGGGGCATGGTTCTCGGTTGCTGGTTGTTTATCTTGCTGGGGATCGGCAAGTTCTTTCGTGCTTTCGGCGCCCAGAGGGGGATCATGTCGGTTCCTGAAGCTTACAAATTTCTGTTTGACCGTCGAACTTCCGTTGCAATGATGGTGATCCTGGTGGTGGTCTATTCGATTATTTTTTCATTGCAGCCCCTGGCTGCCGCAGGAATCTTGGGACCGATGTTCGGAATAGAAAAAAATCTGATGGCCGTGATTGCAGGCGGAATATTGACATTGGTAGCGGTTACCGGTGGGCTGACAGGAATGGCTTGGATGAATTGCGTGCATGCCACAGTCATGATCGGTTCACTACTGGCAGTTACCTGGGCTTCGATCAATCATGCCGGCGGCTGGTCGGTTCTGATCAATAACCTGCCCCCCACATATTTTGATTTCATACAACCCGACTGGCTTACAGTGATCGCCTGGGCTTTCGGTACGGGGGTTTCTTTTCTGTGCGCGGCGAGTACTGCAGGGGTGGCTTTTAGCGGAAAAAGTGACAGCGCCGCGAACAAAGGCATCTTTTTGGCCGGTTTTCTGATTCTGGGATATGCTGTTTTGCCAGCACTCATCGGAGTGGCGGCCAAAGTCGCCTACCCGGCAATGCCGCCTTCAATAGCCCTGTTCGGGATGGCCAGTTCCATATCCCCGCTGATGGGCGGATTGGCCAGCATGGCGGTAATAGCAGCCATATTTTCAACGGCTCCGTCGGTCCTACTCATCGTTGCAACAGTGTTGACCAGAGATTTTTACAAAGGTTTCATGAAACCTGAAGCAACGCCGCAGGAACAGCTTGTTTTTTCCAGAATCATGGTCGCGGCGGTAGGGGTGATCGGTACCTACTTTGGTTTGCAGGCGACGTCGATTTTGCATTCTGCGCTTGGCGCCTTTCAAATCAGGGCTATTGCAGGAGTTGTGCTGGCTATAGCTCTTTTCTGGCCACGGGTGACAAAAGATGCCGCGTTTTGGTCTTTGTGCATCGGTGGATTGTTGGCAGCTGCATGGCATTTTGCCAATAATCCGTTCGGAGTGCAGCCGTTGTGGCCATCCCTGGGTTTGGGCCTGGCGATCCTGGTCGTCCTGACGCTGCTCAGCAAGGAACCGATATCTCCAGGATATCGTAGGTATCAGGAAGTACTGGCCGAATACGAAAAAAACAGTAAATAACAAAAGGAGGGTTTTGTATGCAAAACATTTTTGATGGGGTAAAAGTAGTGGACTTTACGATGAACACGGCGGGGCCCTATTCTACAGTAATGTTGGCTGATTTTGGCGCTGAAGTCATCAAAATCGAAAAGCCAAAACTTGGCGACGATCAGCGAAATTATTCACCGCAGCTTGATGGAACTGCTGTAGGTTTCTTCTGGGGCAATCGCGGCAAAAAATCAATCGTTCTGGACATGGATGACCCGCAAGGGGTTGAAATTGCCAAAAAGTTGATTGAGACTGCCGACGTTGTAGCGGAAAGCTTCAAACCAGGGACCATGGCCAAGTTCGGACTGAGTTACGAAGATGTTAAGAAGATCAACCCCAAAGTAATCTACTGTTCTGTATCAGCCTACGGCCAAACCGGACCGATGAAGAGCAAACCGGGCTATGACATGATCGCTCAAGCGTTGAGCGGAGTCATGGATTTGACAGGTGAGCCCGGTGGCCCTCCGACAAGGCTCGGCATTGTGCTGGCTGACTGCAGTGCAGGCGCACATGCCTTCGGAGCTATCGCCAGTGCCTTGTATCACCGTGAGCGTACCGGACAGGGCCAGCAGATCGACATCGCACTCTTGGATTCCATTGTTGCCTTTAACGCATATGTTGAGCACAATGCGGCTGGAAATTATGTCCGCCGGAGCGGCAACAATCCTCTTACATTGGCTCCGTTTGGCGTATTTCAGGGAAAAGAGGGTTTCGCAGTCATTTGCGCTCCCAATGTCAAGTTGTGGGCGGCACTCTGTAATGTGATGCAACGGCCGGACCTAATAGATGATCCTGAATTCAACACGGTTGTGGCGCGGATCAAAAACTTGCCCCAAATGATCAAACTGATTGAAGACTGGCTGAAAACTTTTGATGATATCGATGCTCCTCTGGCCCAACTTGATAAAGTCGGCGTGCCGTGCGCCAAAATCAACACAACCCGGGACTTGTTCACCAATGAGCAACTGCTGTCACGAGAGATGATCGTCGAAAATGCGACGCACAAAGGAACCCCTTTGAAGATGAAGGGAAATCCGCTGAAATTCTCGGCCGTGAAAGCCAACAACAACCGTCCGCCGGCTCTTGGTCAAAATCAGGATGAAGTATTGAAGAGTCTTGGATACAGTGATGAAGCCATTGCGGACATCAAGGCCAAATGGAGCATCAGGGACTGAGTGAAAAAGCGGGTCCGATCATTATCATCGACTATCAAATCGATCTGAAGGAGTGATATCAATGGATTTCAGAATGTCGGAAGAACAAGAATTGTTGCTGGAAGGGCTGCAGGAGCTTCTCGCCCGTGAGGGCTCAGAAGAGTATATCCGTGAATGTGATGAAAAGGGCCTCTACCCGGAGACACTGATGAAGGCCATGACTGACAATGGTTTTGGCCTATTGGGAGTTCCGGAAGAGTACGGCGGCACACCGGTGGATATC
>Ga0316604_10002103_pt1 | contig 15928 bp, 8 predicted proteins | sample OWC_soil_day20_C_FD_207650 | JGI IMG/M metagenome (GOLD analysis project Ga0316604, IMG submission 207650) | Wetland soil microbial communities from Old Woman Creek delta, Ohio, United States - OWC_soil_day20_CT | ecosystem: Environmental > Terrestrial > Soil > Wetlands | place: USA: Ohio... | reverse complement strand
ATACTTTTGAGAGAATTTGGGTTACTGGCATTGTCGGTGGTACCGGGGTTACTGTCGGAAGAAAATGGGATAGTTCCGCATATTCTATTGCTGAAGGTTGTGAAGCTACGGGGGTTTGGCTAGATTTCGGCAAGGTATTCAAGACCACGCTTTTCGCAGCTAAACCGTCAGGAACAGATAATTGGAATGTAAACATGTATGGAATTAAATTTGCCACTAAGATAGCTAATGACACTCACTTACATGTAACTGTCGCTGGCAATAAAGATGTCGGTATTGGTATCACTAGCTGGGGTGAAATAGGTTTTGACACCAAGTTAAGTAAGGATTTCAAATTTACTGCCGCTTATGCTAAAACAAATGCCATCTCTTACAACAATAACCAGGAATATAGATTAGACTATAGAGGTGCTGATCTAAATGTACCTGGTTCCTATGGTATTTATATCAGATACCTTAAACTAGGTTTAAACGGCTCTTTAACTCATGATGATGAGTGGGGGTCATTATCGGCTAATATCAAAGGGCCTATTTTTGGATTTGACTATATTCTTGGCAAAAATATCGAATGGTCTACTCTTTATGCTAATACCCGATTTATTGCCAGCGGAACGTATAGCGGCTTAGCTGTAACGACTAATGAATTAAGAAGATTATTCCGTTCACAAGTAGACTTCCATTTCTATTAATTATTTAAAAAGAGAGTTCAATAAAACTGAGCAAGCCCTATGCTAATAAAATTATACAACTAAATAAGAAATTAATAAGAAGTAAGAACAATATTCTCGAACAAATCTTCTATTGAAAACAACTAACATATTATTGCATAAAATTGTTGAACCTTTAACATACTTGAGCATTTATAGACATTGCAAATAAAGGAGCTAAAGATTTGGTATGAAAAACATAATGTTTGTGTCTTCAGAGATATTTGGGATTGTTTCAACTGGGGGGCTTGCGAAAGTATCTGCTGAGTATTGTATAGCGTTAAAAGAGGAAGGCTATAATGTTATTTTAGCTATGCCGAAATATGGATTCATTAATGATACAGCCTCAAATGGTGAAGATATTTCTTATATAACAAGTTTTGAAATGGATACATTAGAAGAAGAATTTGGTAGACGGATTAAACTAAATTTTCAAATATTCATTACGCATATTTTTTATTATAAAGAAAACAAAAAAATTAAAATTCCAGTATATCTTATAGGAAATGATCATTTTTTTAATGAGGAAAGTTCTGAAAATATTTATTCATATATGAATGGTTCCCAAAATTTTGTATGTGAGAAATTTTTGCTTTTTTGTAAGGGTATTTTAGAAATGATTCCTATTCTATCCAATAAAGGAATAAATATAAAGCCTGATATAATACATTGTAATGATTGGCATGTAAGTCCAATTTGTTTGTTATTAAAAGATGTATATTCAAAAACGTTTTACTATAAAGACAAAAACATTAGCTTGGTGTTTACTGTTCATAATTCTTTATATCATGGATATTGTGATGTTGGAAGAATTAATTTTGTAAGTGAATGTTATAAAAAAAATTTTATAACGAAAGATATTGAAAGCAAAGGATATATACTTTTTTTGGCAATAGGAATTATGTATGCTGATTATATAACTACAGTAAGTGAGAAACATGCCGAAGAATTGTGCACAAAGTTACATTTTAGCGGAGAAAAAATGTTGCTAAAGTTGTTTAATAATCGCAGAAAAAAAGGAGAATTTCAAGGAATACTAAATGGAATAGTTGATAATGAAGAAAATAATCCTATATATATGGATAAAATCATAAACAAAAATATTTTAAAACAATATGAAGAAGCCATACATGACTTAAGTATAAAAATAGAAAAGATAAATATAGATTTATTAGAATTAAAAAAGAACGGTAAGGCTGTTGGTAATAGTTTACAAAATGAACAAAAAAGATTAATATTTCAACTTAACAAAACAATTAGTTTCAAAAATAATTTGAGGCTAACCGAATTCAATCCATCATCTTATACTATAGAAACATTACAAATAAAAAATAAAAATAAGTTAGAGCTTCAAAAAGTTTTAGGGCTTCCTCTGGACATTAAAATACCAATTATATTAATATCAGGGAGACTTTGCTACCAAAAAGGAATTGATATTTTATATCAATGTATTCCAAAAATAATAAACGAAAATAAAGAAGTGCAAATTATAATAAAAGGAATAGCAACGCCTCAAGAGAAGGCGCAATTTGAAACGCCTGCAATAGCTCTTGAAAAAAAATTCAAAAAAAATGTACGAGCCATATTAAATTTTTATAAAGGCGAGGTATTAAAATTATATAGTGCTTGTGATATTCTTCTCATGCCGTCTGTATATGAACCTTGTGGACTAGTACAAATGGAAGCTGCCAAATATGGCTGTATTCCTGTATGTAGTGTAACAGGCGGGTTTGAAGATAGTGTAATAGATTATGAGTACTGTATAAAAGACCTAGATAATGTAAATCAAAATTTATTAATTGGATTTAAGTTTCCATTTTCTAAATCTAAAACTATAAATCGCATATTAACTAAAGAAAAAGATACACCTGAAGATAATCTTATTACTTCAATTAATAAAGCAATAAATTTATTTAAAAATGATAAACAACAGTGGGAAAAAATTACAAGAATGAATATGACTAAAGATTTTTCATGGAATTTAAGTGTGCAGCAATACTTAAAAATATATCATGATTTGTATAATAAAAAACAATTAGAGTTATCTAAAGAATTAAATGAATATAAAAAGAAAAGAAATACAAGTTTTCAAATTTATTATAATAGAAAATTTAATGATGATTATAATTACTGGGGAATAGTTTTATATAGTAAAAATAATAGTAGCTTTAAAATAATTAACTTCGACTCTATAGTAACAATAAACAATATGGAATATGGGATTGCAGAAATTGATTTTTCTGAAATAGAGCTTATAACAGATAAATATAAAAATTTACTTTGGATAGGGATTCATAAAAATGGAATTAATTTATCAAAAGAAGAACAAAGATATTTGGACTTTAGTAACTATGCGAATATCAAAAAAATTTATTTGATAGAATATGATCAAAATATTTATCTTGAACCTGTAAATAATAAAAAATATATGGAATATCCTCATGCTTTAAATAAAAAAATAGAAGATAATCATACAATAACTAAGTATAATGATGCAGAATATCTAAAAAAATTTCATGAAAAATTTGAATATAAAAAATGTGATTTAGGATTTAGTACCTATTACGATAAGCGGAGAGAAATACAGATTGCAGTATTTAAGACGTGGATACCATTGGCTCAGAAAATAGAATTACTAATTTATAATTCGGATTTTGATGGAGCTCCTATCAATGTATATGATATGAAAAAATCCGAAAAAGGGGTATGGTTTATAAACCTGCCACTAAACTTTGTAATTGACAAATTTTACACGTTTAGAGTAAATGATAAAAATGAAATAATTGATATTTATGCTAAAGCTTGTTCGGTTGATGCAAAAAAAGGTGCAATAATTAATTTTGAAAAAACAAATCCTATTGGGTGGAAAGACCATAAACGAATCTTTCCACAAAAAACAAATTTAACAATCTACGAAATGCATGTATGGGACTTTACAAGACATACCACTGCGAAAGTGGATGAGGAAATCAAGGGTAAATTTAAAGGGGTAATAAGTAAATTAGAATACATAAAACAAATGGGTGTAGATTGCATACAGATATTACCAATAACTAAATTTGATAGCAAAGAAACAGGGAATGACAGTGGTTCATATAGATGGGGTTATGATCAAATAGGATGTTGGTTCTTAATAGAAGGGCTGTATTGTACAAATCCTATAGATCCTTATAATAGAATAATGGAATTTAAAGAGTTGATTCAAGCATGTCACGAAGCAGGTATAAGGGTAATTTTAGATATGGCATATACACATGTATCTGAAGAAAGATTGTTTGACAGTATAGTACCAGATTATTATTTCAGGCAAACTCCACACGGAGCTAGATCACTTACATCATATGGAAGCGAAATAGCAACAGAACGTAATATGGTTCAAAAACTGATAATTGATTCCTTAAAGTATTTGGTCAACGAATATTCTATTGATGGTTTTAGATTTGATTTTATGACTAGTATTGACGTATTTACAGTTAAGAAAATAGAAAAAGAACTGAGAAAAATAAATAGAGATATTGTTATTTATGGAGAGGCGAATCCAACAAAGTTATCTGCAATAAGCTTAAAGTTGCAATCTTGCTGGCAGAATATGCATAAATTTAAATATACTGGAGTTTTTACCAATACTTCTAGCGCCTTTCCTATAAGAGGCCGAAATGATATACCAGGCTTATGCACAAATATACGTATAGATATGAATTTCAATATTTTTAATGAAGGTTCAAAAGGGTATATGCTTATTTTTGACTTTGACACTTTTGCTACTGAATTTGTAAATAATAGATTTTCAAAGCTTTTAAGCTTGGTAATAAAAAATAATTATTTTAATAATAAGTTTATCTCCCCTATGTTTGGAAAGTTCATAAATATAATTGAAAGGAAGGGAAGAAGAAAGTGTGCTAAAAGACTTGTACATACTGTAGATACACATGATGAGTTATTATTATTTGATTATTTACAAATGCAAAATATGAGCCATGAAGAAATAGTAAAAAGGTATAAATTAGCATATTCGATGCTATTTGGTTATCAAGGCTCAATTTTAATAAAATCTGGGGTTGAAGGTCTTACAACGAAAAACGGAAGTTATGACAGCTATAGAGTAGAACAGCTAAATTTATTGGATTGGGGCAGAATAGAAGAGTATAGAGATATTAAAGAATTTTTTGTATCTTGGATTAACTTTCGCAAAAACCATACAAAAATATTCGATGGAAGTGGACAGGTTGAAACAATTAACTTCAAAAGAAAAAATAACAAGTTTATAAAATGTATTTTAGCAAAGCACATAAAAAGTAAGGATCGATTTCGCAAAATTATTATTCTTCATAATGTATCTAAAAATAATGAAGAACTCCTTCTTCCTGAATTTATTTTAGGGGATAAATGGGCAGTAATTGGAGATGAAACAGGGATTTTTGAACAAGAAATAAAGTCTATGTTTAACAAAAATGAATCATTTACTATTCCTGCTTTGTCAACGCTGATATTAAAGGAATTGGAATAAATTCAGATTGTTCAAGGAGATACAACTGTGCATTGGATCTATGCCCTTTTCAGTATAATGCCAACAAAGGGGCAACCAGCCAAACTGGCTGCTTTGCCCCTGAAAAAAATGCTCTTTTATGCCAATTGGAGTTTACACAAATAAAGGTGTAAGTTCTGTTTTTCTAATTTACACCTTGTTCGCTTATTTTTACCAACTTGTAATAATATCCCTGTTTTTCCATTAGTTCATCATGTGTTCCTATTTCAACTATTTTACCATTCTGAAGGGCAACGATTTTATCGAAATCCATTATAGTAGATAATTTGTGGGCAACGGCAATTGTTGTTTTTCCGGCTATCTCTTTTTTAAAGTTTTTTAAAATGGCTTCTTCATTTATGTTATCTATTGCAGAGGTTGCTTCATCTAAAAAAATCATTTCAGCATTTTTCAGCATTATTCTTGCCAGGCTTAACCTCTGTTTTTGTCCTCCAGATATATTACCTCCTCCAACATCAAGGGTTTTTTCTATTCCTTCAGGTGTAGCTGTGATAAAATCAAGATGGCATATTTGCGATACTTTTTTTATTTGTTCTATATAAACTTTTTTACCTAAAGTAAGATTTTCTTTTATAGAATCATTTAGGAAAAACGATTCTTGTGCTACGTAGCCGATTTTTTTTCTATAACTATTTAAATTAATATTTTTTATATTTTGTCCGTCAATCAAAATTTCCCCTGAAATAGGTTCATAAATACCTAATAAAAGATTTATTATTGTAGATTTACCACTTCCGTTTTCACCTACAAAAGCAATTTTTTCGCCTTTTTTTATGGTTAAATTGAAATTTTCTAAAAGTGGAAAACTATTAGGATAAGAAAAATTAACATTTTTAATCTCAAGGTTTCCCTCTATTTTAGAAATTTTTATCTGATTGGTTTCTTCCTGTTCCAAATTCAATGTTTTTCCAAGTCGTTCTGTTGCCACAACAACTTCCGTCAATCCTAGTTTGAGATTTATTATGTTTAGTAAATTTCCAGAAAATTTAGTTCTATATGTAGATAATGCAAAATAATCTCCCAGTGTAAGTGTTCCTTTGTAAACCAAAAACATGCCTATAAACAAAACAAACTGATCTTGAATTAGATTTATAGATTCGCTTATCACGGAAATAATCCAATTTATCTTTAGATTGCTAAAAATAGCTTTAATCATGTTTTTATTCTTTTGAACAAATTTTCTTTCAACATATTTTTGCATTGCCATAGTTTTTATATTTTTGGAATTGCTGAAAGCTTCGGTAACAAAACTAAACATATTACTAATTGCTTTTCTCTGGGCGTGGGACTTCTGCAATACTTTTTCAAACCAATATTTATTATTTAAATTTGTTAGTGGAATGCTTATTATTGAAATTAAGTAAAACTGCCAACTCATAGATAAAATAATATAGGACAGTACGATTATATTAAAAATATTTATACATAGGTCTATAACTCTACCTAAGATAAAATCTTGTATCGGTAGAATATCTTGCTCAAAGGTAACATATATATTCCCGATATCAATAGTTTCAGCCGATTCTTTTTTGTTTAGTATTTTTTTAAAAATATTTCTTCGTAGGTTAAACGACATTAGGTTTCCCACATAGGATAGTAAATACAGCTTTGCAATACTAAGTACTTTAAAAAAAATAAATATTATTACATAGAGAGAAATTACTATAAAAAGCATATTAAAATTCCTATTTATAGCTACTTCATCAATCATCAGCTTATTTACATAAGGTAGACCTAAGTCTAATAATGTAAGTAACACTGTAAAAATAATTATAAATATATATGATCTTAAATAGGGCTTTAAAATAACTGTTAGATTTATTATTTCGCGGAGCATTGATTTCAATCTATTATTCATATTTACCACCATTTTTAGAGTGTGAAACTTACAAATTACCACCAATTTAGATAATTTTCTACATGAAAAACTTAATTTCCTTCCATATATGGATAAAATATCAAATTGATCAAAAGGATAGGCTTTCTTCGGTACTGCGCAATGGAAGTTGTACATATGATTCGGCGCGGCCTCAGTCTAGACTAATTTATACTTAACGATGATAATGGAAAAGATTAGCCACGGCTTAATCAACTATGCTGTGGTTAATCTTTTTTGCTGTTTGTCTAAGATGTGGTGTAAAAAAAGTAATTTTTTCAAGGAAAGAGTCGTAATGGTGGAGAAATTAGTAGGGCAGGTTATGGAAAAGGGTTAAGCTTTGGCGGATTTTGAAATGGCAATACGCTTGATCCGAATCATGTTCTTACACATATCAGGAAAGCCGAAGTGCTTATGGTGGTCGGACGGGAATGCGAAACAGATGAAGCATGTAAAAAGTGTATTGAGATTGACACTGCAAGTGATTTAGCTGTTTTGGCCCGGCAAAAATTACAAGGCAGTTAATAGAAAAAAAGCTTATTACCGAAGAAATGGCGGAAACAATTTCTGAGAAATTCAGGCAATATGCTGATTAGAAAGTAAAGATGTATCCGGTATAGATGAGGTGGAATTACCAATGCTTAACTGTCAGCTAAAAAAAATCGAAGAAATCCTACCTTGGAGTAATGATAAATGCTAAATATGGGTACTATCTTTATTGGTTTGGATTAGCAGATTCGTATTATTGGTTTAAATTTGGACAGCTTGAATTCCCACTGTCCTAGTGCATGGGGAGTATTAAATATCAGAATAAGACACTACCACCGTCCCCCTGAGTCTTTAGTGGTGGAAGGTTTTTTAACATGCAAATCGAACTTTATATTTAATTTTAAGATTAGAGGTAGCTATGATAATTAGGTGGAATTGGACGTATGTATATCTAGCAATGATTTCAGCTGGAATTGCTTTAGTATTTTGGTTAGCGACGAAGCTGGCCATAGTGTTGTTCATCGCATTTTTACTAACATTATTACTTAAACCGTTAGAGAATAAACTAAAACAGCGTATGGGGTCAGGGTGGGCCTCAATTTTAACTATTACATTATTTTTGAGTGCATTTATCCTTTTTGCAGGTTGGGTAGTTCGAGCTATATTGCCAAGCTTTTCTCAATTTGCGACTAAGTTACCACATTATCTTAACCCGGTTGAAATTAATGCACTTATGGAACGTTTCAACGTACCGAGCGAGCTTGCGGAATACGTGAACAATGGTTTGAATGAAATATCAGGGTTTGCATTGGAAGGTATGAGAAATGCGATTACACCGCTATTTCATGCAATGTCTGGGGTTGTGGAGCTTATTGGTGTTCCCTTTATTGTTTTTTACTTTTTAAAAGATGGTGAAAAGCTTCGTTCAGCCCTCTTTAAATTTGCTCCGCAACAAGATCAGGTCAGGCTAAATAAAGTTGCTGCAGAAGTAGCTTGTGTTTTAAGTGGGTACATACGCGGACAGCTAACTGTATGTTTGTTCTCTGGAGTAGCGGCTTTTATATTTTTCGTTACTATGGGGTTGCCTTTCCCGAGTGTTTTTGCTTCGCTAGGCGCTTTCGCTGAATTTATTCCGGTTGTTGGTCCTGTTGTAGTTGCATGTTTGGCTACAAGTATAGGATTAGTTCATTCTACGGCACTTGCTATAAAGGTTATAATTTTTTATGTAGTTATGTTAAAACTTAATCATAATATTATCTCGCCTAAATTACTCGGGAAAGCTGTACATCTTCACCCGGTTGTTGTTATGATTGGTCTACTATTTTTTGGTCACCTATTCGGGGTTTTAGGTATGGTAATGGCAGTTCCTACACTGGCTGTATTACGTGTAGTTGCTTTGGCGCTTATCGAGTTCCAGAAAAATTTTACATGAAAAGTATTTTTTATTAACAACCCTATCTCATTGAAACAGATGAGTGTTTTGCATTAAAAAGCCAACTTAGAAAATTGGAATTATTTCTAGGGGGTCAATTTAAAAACGAATTGGTGAACTTTTTCCAGGATCACTTGCTGATGGAAACATTATTAAACAAGGAAACTGGGAAAAGAACAAACCGGTGGCATCGGCACAAGTTGCAGAAAATTGATATAATGCTATATATAAAATAACCTCAGCCCTGTAATACTATAGGGCTGAGGTCGTTTTATCAGGACAAATGAGAGGATTACATCTTCTACATATCATGAAAGCTGAAGTGCTTATGGTGGCCGGACGGAAAAGTGAAGCGATTGAAGCATATAGAAAGTGTATGGAGGTTAACCCTGCGAGTCTTTACCATAGTCGTAGGGTATTTAATGGTTGCATAAGCCAATATAACTTCAAAGGGATTGCCTGATTTTGAAATATAACTAGCCAGACAAAGCTTTGTGCTGGCTAGTTTTTGTTTGTAGAAGAGTCAAATTAATGTCCTATAATGAACCGGTATGAAAAACATCATTTTTTGTAAAAAAATATTAACTATATAAGGAATATGTAAAAAAATGTCGTAATAATATAGTATAACAAATAGTTAGGGGATGAAAATTTGAGAACATGCTTCTATGATTTACAAGATACATGACGAGTTTAACCTTATGAAAAACAAAAATCGAACTGAATTTGGAGTGGGAATAACATGAACTTTTTTAGCAATATGAAAGTAAGTATGAAATTAGGATTTTTAGTTCTCAGTGCGTTAATATTATTGTGTGTTATAGGCATTTTCGGCTATTTTTGTGTGCGACAATCAAGTATAGATATGGAAAACATGTATGAGAATCGGCTGATTCCTGTTCGGCTAGCGACTGAATCAGCTTCATTTATAAGAACCGCGAATGGAAATTTATTAGAGTTAATGCTGACAACAGATGGAACAAAAAATCAAGAACTCAAGAAATCTATTGATGACAGAGTAGTAGCAATTGGTAAAAATATGGAAAGTTTAAAGCAAATGCATTTTGATCAGAAGTCGGATGAATTGTTGGCTAAAGTAAAAGATGATCAACAAAAATATCGTGCAGCCAGAGAACCAGTTTTAGAATTAGCAATGCAAAATAAAAATGCAGAAGCTTATGCTCTATACGTAGCGAACGTGAACCCAGCAGCTAACGCATATATTAGCAGTATGCGTGAATATAGTACCTATATTCAAAAACTAGCCGAACAAATGAAGGTTGACACTAAAGCCGCAGAAGCTAAGGGTATGCAGATTATGATCGGAATCATTATTGTTGCATTTCTAATTTTGGGTATAATCGGGAGGTCTATAGCCCGATCTATTACCATTCCACTTAATGGTGCTATTAACCATATTGGCGAAATGGCACAAGGAAATTTTTCAATTACACCACAAAAAGAACATCTTGCGAAGAAAGAAGAATTTGGAAAATTAGCAAATGCATTTGATGCATTGAATAAAAATATGAGCAGTTTAATTAATCAATTATCCAATACCTCTGAACAGTTAGCGGCATCATCAGAAGAAATGGCTGCTAGTGCCGAACAGTCAGCTCAAGCTGTAACGCAGGTGGCAGGCTCAATTGCTGATGTAGCATCCGGCGCCGAAAAGCAATTAAAAGCAGTGGATGCTACATCTTCTGTTGTTGAGCAAATGTCGGCAGGCATCCAGCAAGTCGCAGCTAGCGCCAATCAAGTAGCCGGAGATTCATCCCGCGCGGTTGAATCGGCTCAAGAGGGCAATAAATCAGTTGAACGGGCTGTTAGTCAAATGGCAAAAATTGAACAGACAGTCAACGATTCGGCGCAAGTGGTTACTAAATTAGGTGAAAGATCAAAAGAAATTGGTCAGATTGTGGATACAATATCCCAAATTGCCGGTCAGACCAACTTGTTGGCGCTAAATGCCGCTATTGAGGCGGCCAGAGCCGGTGAACAGGGACGAGGGTTTGCAGTTGTGGCGGAAGAAGTCCGTAAATTGGCCGAACAATCCCAGGATGCTGCAAAACAAATTGCCGACTTAATTAGTGAGATCCAAGGAAATACAGATAAGGCCGTAGTTGCTATGAGTGAAGGTACGCAGGAAGTCAAAGTTGGCTCGGAAGTTGTAAATACTGCTGGTCAGGCGTTTAAGGAAATTGCGGCAACGGTAGCGCGTGCATCTACAGCAGTGAAGGAAATTTCAGCTGCTATGCAACAGATGGCAAGTGGTAGCCAACAGATTGTAGCATCGGTGAAGGAAATCGATGGGCACAGTAAAACTGCGGTGGGACAAGCCCAGACAGTGTCGGCAGCCACCGAAGAACAATCGGCATCTATGGAAGAAATTGCATCTTCTAGCGAAAGCCTTGCTAAGTTGGCCCAGGATCTCCAAATAGCGATACGAAAGTTTCAGATTTAAAGTAAAGCACTAAACGTCCAATGAATTTTCAAGCTGAATCACAAAGGCCCAAGAATTACGGGACTTCCCCGATTCTTGGGCTTTGCTATGTACCATAAATAAAATAGTCAGACACAGTAATGTGCTGGCTAAGTCTTTTTATAGAAGAGCAAAATAAAAATCCTATAATCGCTAAATCCCCAATGTCCTATACTACTTTTACATATATCATGAAAGCCGAAGTGCTTATGGTGGTCGGACGAGAAAGCGAAGCAAATGAAGCATATAATTGGAAGTAGACAGCGGGAAGTCTCAAGGGACAAGGGTACAAGGCTTGATAAACTAATTAAATTTGCAGCCTTGCAATAATATACTATACGTACTTATTTTGTTGATGTAAAATTCATGATAAAAACTTACGAGGAGCTTAGTCATGAACATTACATCTTTTTTAATCTACTGCGTTATTGTAACATTTACACCTGGACCTACCAATATTGTTATATTGTCTACGGTGCAGGGGTTTGGAATAAAAAAAGCTATGGAATACTCATATGGAGCAGCTATTGCCTTTGGAGCCTTACTTGCCATCTCCGCTATATTAAATACCGTGCTTGTGGGTGTAATACCCAAAATTTTGATTATAATGCAGATAATCGGAAGCCTTTATATTTTGTATTTGGCTTATCAAGTATATAAAATGGATACATCAGGGTCAAATGAAAAACAAGTTGCTACCTTTAGGTCAGGTTTTATTATGCAGTTTGTAAATCCCAAGGTGGTGCTGTTTACAATGACGGTAATCCCGAGCTTTGTTATGCCATACTACACTGAACCCCATATGTTAGCAATATTTGTTGCAATTATTACCGCTATTGGCTTTTTAGCATTTGTCACTTGGGTGCTTTTTGGGGCGATTTTCAAGGAAATCCTGCTGAAGTATCAAAAGCCAGTTAATATAAGTATGTCACTTTTTTTAATATATTCTGCTATAATGGGCTCAGGATTGGTTGAGCTAATTAGGAGATGACAGACGTGGAAAGATTCATATATAAAAAATCATCAGATATTACTGCGCTGTCAGCAAGTTTTACAGATTTCACTTATAAGAAGCATTGTCATGAGGAATATGCATTAGGTGTAACCCTGCGTGGTATTCAAGAGTATAATTTAGATGGAAGTCTCCATTCATCATATGAGAATGGGGTTATGCTCTTTAATCCTGAGCAGATACATGACGGTAGGGCACATGATAGTACAGGGCTTGATTATGTGATGCTATATATTGAGCCAAGGTTATTTTTGGAGATACTTGGGAAAAGGGATATAGTTCGTTTTGCGACCCCAATTGTCTATAATCAACCTCTTAGGAATAGTATCTTAAATCTATCAAATGCAATTCTAAGAGAAGAAGATGAAGCCTTGTGTAGTGATTTGCTCATATCCCTCGTTGACAAGTTTAATACAACTAATATTTTTACAGAGTATAAAAGAGATAACAAGCTAGTTAAAAAAGCAAAAGAAATGATTCATTCTAAATTAGAAGATGTACTGAGCCTTGATGAAATTTGCAAAGAGCTTGCCATGTCAAAGTTTCAGTTTATCAGGTTATTTAAAGCTAATACTGGAATTTCACCATATCAATATTTTATATTTTGCAAGGTAAATCGTGCAAAGCAGATACTAGAAAAAAGCAAAGATATTTATTCGGCTATAGCAGAATGTAGTTTTGTTGATTTATCTCACCTAAATAAGCATTTTAAAAGAATCTACGGAATAACAGCGTTTGAATATAAATCACATTTGAATTAGAAATAACAGTATTTAAACTTATAAGAAAAGTAATTTGGCGGACTCAAAAGTGGCTTTGATACACAAAAGGGTATAAGGGATTGGGAATGGCAAGGTTCGACGAAGCGAACCTCTGTCCATGGCTGGTTTATACTTCGCGGCTGATAGTGGAAAAGATTAATCACGGCTTAATCAACTATGATGTTGCTGTGGTTAATCTTTTTTATAGTGCTTATTGAGGTGTGCAAAAAAAGTAAATTATTGCAAGGAAAGAGCCGTGAGGGCGGAGAAATTAGTAGGAAGGTTATGGAAAAAGGTTAAATGAGCGGTGTCGTTATAAGGGAGCTTTGGCGGATGTTGAACGGCGCTAAGAATTAATTAGGTGTAGACAGTGGAAAGTCTTAAGGGGAGCGTGGCGAAATGTTGACGGAAAAGGGACGGTCTCTGACCCACTTAGTTGAGAGAAACTGCATCGTCGGAACCGTCACTGCGAGTCTAGAAATGTTCGCTTTTCGTTGACATTTATAAAGCTAGATGGTAAAGTACGTAAATATGCTACCAATTAAATACCGAACCTCGTATGAAGATAATGGGAGAGAGATTTTATAATCCGCCGAAGATGTTACGCTTTCAGGCAAAAGGACCATTATTGGACGAAACTCTGGAGAGCCTCAATGGAGCACCGAAGGAGCAAGCTGATTATATTTTAAATCAGTGAATCTCTCAGGTAAAAGGACAGAGCTAATTAGCTGCTTTATTTTGTGAGGCCAGATTTTATAATTTGGCCTCTTTGTGTATTTTTTGAGGAATTTTTTCGGGGAAGTATGTCAGTCAATTCAATAGCAAGTTATATCTCAATAACCAAACTAACTCTAGAAAATTGTGATCGCAGTAACACAGAGTAAAAACAGTAACATTTAGAAAGGCGGAATATATATGTCAGAAAATCAAAATTTATCGAGAGGACTAAAAAATCGTCATGTTCAATTACTTGCGATTGGAGGTGCAATTGGTACTGGATTATTTCTAGGTTCAGGCAGGTCCATTCACTTGGCTGGTCCATCTATTTTATTTGCGTATATGATAACAGGGGTAGCTTGTTTTTTTATTATGCGTGCCCTTGGGGAATTATTGCTTTCTAATTTAAACTACCATTCCTTTGTAGACTTTGTATATGATTATCTAGGAGAAAGAACAGCATTTATTACTGGATGGACCTACTGGTTCTGCTGGATTTCACTTGCTATGGCTGACTTAACTGCTGCTGGACTTTATATACAATACTGGTTCCCGAATATAGCGCAATGGGTTCCAAGCCTTATAGTTCTTGCAATTTTACTAATTATGAACCTTACCACAGTAAAGTTATTCGGTGAAATGGAATTTTGGTTTGCCTTAATAAAAGTGGTTGCAATTCTATCACTAATTATAATTGGTATATTTATGATTTTTAAAGGATTTTCTACAGATGCTGGTGTATCTAGCTTTACAAACCTTTGGAGTCATGGCGGCTGGTTCCCCAATGGAGTAAGCGGTTTTATCCTTTCCTTCCAAATGGTTGTATTTGCTTTTACTGGAATCGAATTAGTTGGTTTAACAGCTGGTGAAACTGAAAATCCAGAACATGTTATTCCAAAGGCTATTAACAACATTCCAATTAGAATTATTATTTTCTATGTTGGAGCACTTTTTGTTATTATGAGTATATACCCATGGAATTCAATTAATCCAGATAATAGCCCATTTGTACAGGTATTTGCTGCAGTGGGAATCGCAGCAGCAGCAAGTATTGTAAATTTCGTTGTACTAACATCAGCTGCATCTGCTTGTAATAGCGGTATCTTCAGTACAAGCCGGATGGTTTACTCTCTTGCTAAAGAAAATAATGCACCTGAGTCAATGAAAAAATTAACTTCCAATCAAGTACCCGCTAATGCGACAGTGCTCTCGGCAATTGTTGTCTTGATTGCGGTTATTATGCAATATATTATGCCGGAAGGGGTATTTGTACTCATTACGAGTATTTCAACATTCTGCTTTATCTTCATTTGGGCAATTATAATTGTCTGCCATCTAAGATATCACAAAACGAATCCTGAACTTGCTGCTAAGAGCAAATTCAAAATGCCACTGTACCCAATCGCTAACTATATAATTTTAGCATTTTTTGCTTTTGTTATAGTTGTATTGGCACTTAATGAGGAAACTCGTGTAGCCCTATTTGTAACACCTGTATGGTTTATAATGCTTGGTGTGATTTATAAGATACTTAAATCAAAAATGAAAAATGAAGAAGATGTCGAAAGCAATTTAGCATAGGTTAACACTAAAAGGGATTTGTCCCGATTGTTCATTAGTGGGTACATAAGTGTGCTAACAATATTTTCAAAGCATTATTTAGTAATGAATTAAATGGGTAGAGGGGTCGCGAGTTCGAATCTCGTAGTCCGCTTCCGTAAAATCAAGGCCTACAGGCAAACGCCTGTAGGCTGTTTTCGTGTGTAAAACTGCGAACCTCTGTCCATGACTGGTTTATATTTAGTGCTGATAGCTTTGCTGTTTGTTTAAGATGAGGTGTAAAAAAACAATTTTCGCAAGGAAAGAGTCGTAAGGGTGGAGAAATTAGTAGGAAGGTTATGGAAAA
>Ga0316604_10002102_pt1 | contig 15944 bp, 19 predicted proteins | sample OWC_soil_day20_C_FD_207650 | JGI IMG/M metagenome (GOLD analysis project Ga0316604, IMG submission 207650) | Wetland soil microbial communities from Old Woman Creek delta, Ohio, United States - OWC_soil_day20_CT | ecosystem: Environmental > Terrestrial > Soil > Wetlands | place: USA: Ohio... | reverse complement strand
TGGCGAAATAGGGGAGGAAAATATAAATGGAAAGTGCAACTTCTAAAGCTGTAACATTGATGATTATTGCTCTGCCAACTATGTTTGCCGTTATCGGCGTATTCATAGCGGCAACCAAAGCTCTTCATGCTGCCTTCCCGGCACCTGTTGAAGAAGATGATGAAGAATACGAAGACGATTAATCTTCGTAAAATAGCTTAAGATTTTATTCATGAGTGAATAAAAATTCTTTCTATAGCTGAAGATACAAGACGGGGGAGAAGTAAGATTCCCTCCCTCGTCTTATAATTTTGGCCTAAATAGTTAAATTTTTATCAATTCATGTCTAAATTTTGGTTATTATATCACCTTTCGGCATTTGTGTTGTTCAGATTTTTTATGCATAATTTCCAGATAAGTGTGTATATGATGAATTATTATGCAAAAAAATGGATGTTGCAATATTAATTCAATAAGGTGAAATAGTAAAAAACGTAAATAATCAGTACGGAAAAACTATGTGATTAACGTAAAGAGGAGGAATCGTAATTGGAAATTTCAATGGCCGCAATAATGTCAATGGTTGCACTGGCAATCGTTGTAATTATCAGTTGCATTAACGAAGATCTGAACGTTGGTTTTCTCAGCATTGGCTTTGCAATCATTGTTGGTGGTGTATGGGGCGGTTTAACCGGTGCTAAGGTTATGGGTTCATTCCCGCTCAGCTTATTTATGATTTTGGTTGGTGTAACCTTTATGTTTGGTATGGCACAAACCAATGGAACTATGGAGAAGCTGACTTCATATTCTGTTAGACTTTGCAAAGGCAACACTGCTCTCATTCCCTTAATTGTTTATGCATTAACAACCTTTGTAACAACTATCGGACCTGGCAACATTGCAGGTTGTGCGTTGATGGCTCCTGTAGCTATGGCAATCGCTTCCCGCGTTGGTATGCCTGCGTTTCTGATGACCCTTATCGTTGTTGGTGCCGCTAATGGCGCTGCATTCTCACCGTTTGCTCCTACAGGTATTATTTCCAACGGTATTATTGCTAAAATGGCTCCTGGTCTTGGTATTGCCGCTGATCAACTGAACGGCCTAGCCTGGAAAATCCATTTTAACTCAACCTTAGCCCAAGGCCTTATCAATATTGGTGGTTTCTTCGTTCTTGGCGGTTGGGCCTGGATTCAAAAACAACGTGGTGCTAGCCTGGATATTGATGAGTTGGCTCCAAAACCCGAACCTTTCAATAAACATCAATGGCTGACTTTAGGTATGGTTGGTCTCTTGATTCTCATGGTTATCTTCCCAGGGTTGCCTGCATTCAAGCCTTTCTTCAAAGCTAATGCTTGGCTTGCTAACATGCTTTCTAATGTTGGTTCAGTTGCCTTCGTATTATCCGGCGTATTGATGCTGACCGGTTCCGGCGACAGCAAAGCATCTGTTAAAGTAATGCCTTGGGGCGTTATTATGATGGTTTGCGGCGTATCTGTTCTGATTGACGTAATGGACCAAGCCGGTGGTTTAAATGCCATGGTTAAGATGATTGGTGCAATATCCAATACAACAACCATTAACTTCTGGTTGGGACTTATCCCTGGTATTATTTCGGCCTACTCCAGCTCTTCAGGTGTTGTAATGCCGATGTTCCTGCCGATGGTTCCAGGTCTTGTAAAAGAAATCGGCGGTGGTAATCCAATTGCAATGATTTCAGCTATCAACGTTGGTTCCCATATTGTTGATACTTCACCGCTTTCCACTCTTGGCGCATTATGTATTGCTTGCGCTGGTGAACATGAAGACAAAGCTAAATTATTCCGCAAACTGCTGATGTGGGGCTTGGCAATGTCAGTAGTCGGTGCTGTTGTCTGCTATGTTTTCTTTGGTCTGCTTGGTTTCTAATTATTGCAGTAAGATGGGCCGGGATATCTCCCGGCCTATTGTTTTCTGGAGACAGGTTTGATTTTTTATAAACCAACAGGAATTTGTCGCTTGTAAAGAGAATAAACCAAAGTAAAGTTCCCAGGCATAGAAAACATAAGTATAACGGAGGATTTGATTAATTTGGAAAAGTTGGTAGCACAGTCTCAGGTGACAAAGAAAAATGCTATGATAATGGCAATAGCCGTGGCGATTTTTACGGTTCTTGTCATTTTTTCGCTTTACAAGTGGTTCGCTCTCGGTATATTTCAGCCCATAGAGTTGATGTCAGAAGCTCTGGTATTGTTTGTTTTGGTTGAGCGCATGGCTGCCAAGTACACCTATGAGATGGATAAGAAAGTGCTTCGACTCACGAAACGCGGCTTGTTAGGCAAGGTTGTGCATGAGGTTCCTTATCGCGATGTTTTTGGCATATATCGCTACAAACCACAACTTATTGGTGTGATCAAATTCCGCCGCACCTATCGGTTCAACTCAGCAATAGATGGTCGGGATGTATGGACTATGGCCTATACGGCGCCAGGCTATAAGGGGAAGATGGAAAATCGCCGTTTTTATTTTAAACCCGGCAATGAGTTTTTGGCGGTCCTGCAGGAAAAATTGCCCGGGAAAGTTATGGTTCCCGAAGAAGAAGTTATTAAGACTGTACTTACGAAAGAGAAAAAAGAAGAGGAACTTAAGCAAGGCGCAAGTGAAACTAAAAATTAATAAAGTAGTTACTTAATCTAAATCTGTAAAATATATCCGAACATACAATAAGTATGTTCGGATTTTTTATTCCAACAGAAAATATAACTTTCTTAAAAACAGGATAAGGGCAACAGCGGCTTGCGCTTATCGACAAAGCTTGGCGCAAGCCGTGTTTACTTTATTGCAAATAGGACAATAATTTTGTACAAAATTTCACAAAAAACTATAGTAATTTTTCTCAAAATCTGGTATTGTAAATACAGTTGGAATTTTTTAAATATACCGAAAGCTAATATTCGAAATAGTGAAAAAAGTAATTTGTTATAAATGGCAGGTAACCACTCAATGAAAGCGAATATATTTCGTTTGTAGCAATAAGATATGTAAACTCTATCCGAGTTGAGGGGGGATACCACTGGAAAAGCAGCAAGAAGGCATCGTGCTTGACGTATTTGATGGAATGGCGAAAGTACAGGCCAGCCGGCATAGTGACTGTGAAAACTGCGGCAGTTGTCCTGGCAGCAATGCTATAGTGGTAGATGCCCTAAATCCACTGGGTGCTCAGAGAGGGCAGCGGGTAGAAATTGAAGTAAAACAAGTAAATATGTTAAAAGCCGCTTTTATTGTGTATATGTTGCCGCTTATTGCGGCTGTTGTCGGTGTCATTGCCGGAACGTATTTGGCAAACAGTCAAATGACGCTTGACCCGGTGTGGTACCAGATTGGCGGCGGAATTGTTGCTTTTGGTTTGTCTCTGATTTACATTCGGTATTTTGATCGCAATGCCAGGACTAATGAAAAAATGCGACCGGTTATTACTCGCATTTTGTCATAGGACGGCTTAAGATAAGCGATTAAACTGCACCAAGCAAAAGGAGTGAAAGTATGGCAAAAACCTTTCGCGGGGGAGTTCATCCCGACGACCGCAAACGGTATACGGCTGCTAAGCCGATTGAAGTGGCAGCAATACCGGAAAAAGTCATCATTCCTACCAGGCAACATATAGGTGCGCCTTGCGCGCCGGTAGTCAAGGTGGGTGATTTGGTCAAAAAAGGACAGGTAATAGCGGAAGCCCAAGCCTTTGTTGCCAGTCCTATTCATGCCTCAACCTCAGGGAAAGTAGTTGAAATTGCTGAATATCCACACCCGGTGTTTGGTACTTGTCAGGCCGTTGTTATTGAAAGTGATGGCCAGGATGAGTGGGCTCCAGGTCTGCCATTAAATCGTGACTGGCAGACAATGGACACTAAAGAACTTAAAGAAATTGTTCGTCTGGCAGGTCTTGTTGGTATGGGGGGCGCTACGTTCCCGACACATGTCAAAATGTCGCCGCCGCCGGAGAAACCCATTGATGCCTTTATTTTAAATGGCGCTGAGTGTGAACCGTATTTAACGGCTGACCACCGGGTCATGTTAGAACAAACCGAGCGTATTGTTGTCGGTATGAAAATTGCCATGAAGATCTTAAATGTCAGCAAAGGTTTTATTGGCATTGAAGAAAATAAACCAGATGCTATCGAAATTATGCGTAAAGCCTGTGGCGGTTCCAGTATTGAAGTAGTACCTCTTAAAACCAAATATCCGCAGGGGGCAGAAAAAACATTAATTAAGGTAATTTTGGACAGAGAAGTGCCTTCCGGCGGTTTGCCTATGGATGTTGGTGTTGTTGTACAGAATGTAGGTACACTTGTAGGTATTGCCGATGCGGTAGAAAAAGGTATTCCACTGATTGAGCGTGTTGCTACCGTTACCGGTGGCGCTATTGCTGAACCAAAAAATATTCTGCTTAGGGTAGGGGCGACTTTTTCCCAGGCGGTAGCTATGTGCGGCGGCTTTAAAGAGCAGCCGATTAAAGTCATTATGGGCGGCCCGATGATGGGGATGGCTCAAAGGACTTTAGACGTGCCTGTTATTAAAGGAACTTCCGGAATTTTGGCGCTTAGTGCGGCCGATGTTAATATTGGTCCTGAACAGCCATGTATTCGCTGTGGACGCTGTGTGGACGCCTGTCCCATGGGGCTTGTCCCCAGTATGCTCAGCATTCTTGGTCAACGCAATGCCTTTGCCGTTGCCAAGGAAGAGTACAGTCTTCTTGATTGTGTAGAGTGCGGCTCATGCGTATATGTATGTCCGGCCAAACGTAATATTGTTCACTATATTAAATTATCTAAAGCGCAGAACGCAGCAGCTGCGGCTGCAGCGCAGAACAAATAGGAGGTGGGCGGTATGAGTGCAGAAGTAAAGCTTGACACAGGTACCCTAACAGTTTCGGCATCGCCGCACATCAGGTGCGACGAGTCTATTGCCAAAATTATGTGGGCAGTTAATCTGGCATTAGCGCCTGCGGCTTTGTTTTCGGTATATCGTTTTGGAATGCCGGCACTAACTACAATGATTCTTTGTATCGTTTTTGCTATGGCAACAGAATACCTTATTCAAAAATGGCAGAATAAGCCGATTACAGTTAATGACGGCAGTGCCTTTTTGACCGGTCTTTTACTGGCTATGAATATTCCCGCAACTTTGCCTTGGTACATGCCTGTATTTGGTACTGTAGCAGCTATTGTCATTGCCAAACATACTATGGGTGGTTTAGGTTACAACATTTTTAATCCGGCACTGGTAGGGCGTGCCATTCTCCTGGCTTCTTGGCCGGTAGCAATGACAACTTGGCCGGAAATGACCAGCAAAATTGATGGAGTTACTTCCGCTACTCCGCTAGGTATCTTAAAGCTGCAAGGCTATGAAAGTCTTGTCGCAATTTTTGGCGACAAGATGACTATGTATCAATCGCTTTTCATCGGCTCACGCAGCGGCAGTATGGGTGAAACCTCAGCACTGCTCCTAATTTTGGGCGGTATATTCTTAATTTATCGTGGCTATATCAATTGGCAGATTCCTGTATGCATGATTGCTACTGTTGGCATTCTCACCGCCGCTTTTGGGCATGATCCGATTATGCACATGATGTCAGGCGGACTTATTTTAGGTGCTTTCTATATGGCCACAGATATGGTAACCATTCCTATTACCATTAAAGGACAGATTATCTTTGCTGTAGGCGCAGGTGCCTTGACTGTGTTAATTCGCCTCTTGGGCGGTTATCCGGAAGGTGTTTGCTATGCTATTTTGCTGATGAACTGTGTAACCCCGCTAATTGACCTTTTGGTTAAGCCTGCAAAATTTGGGGCAAGGAGGTAATAACGATGTCACATGATGCACATGACGACAACAGTAACAGCATTTTTAAGATAACTCTGAGTTTAGCCTTAACCGCTTTGATTTCAGGAGTTATTCTTGCTACTACGTATGCTATTACCGAGCCGGCTGCAGCTGCGCAACGGGTTAAAGCGAAAAATGATGCCATGCGGGAATTGGTAAAAGATGCCGAGAGCTTCAAAGCCATTGATGGCAAAGAAGGCTGGTATGCTGGTATAAAAGGCGATAAGGTAATTGCCTATGTGGTGCCGGCTAACAGTAAAGGCTATGGCGGCACTATTGAAATGCTGGCAGCCGTGACTCCCGAAGGAAAAACAATGGACTTTAAAGTCCTCAAGCATAATGAGACCCCGGGTTTAGGCGATAAAATGGTAGAGTCTAAATTCCGCAATCAGTTTGCCAAGAAAGAAGCGAAAGATTTAGAAGTTGTAAAAGTTCCTACTGATAAGAATATTCAATCGCTGACTGGCGCAACCATTACCTCTCGAGCTGTCACTAAGGGCGTAAAAGAAGCTGTAGAAGCGGTTGCCGCGTATTCGGCTACCCAGAAAAAGTGAGGTGTGCGAATATGAATTATTGGGATATATTTAAAAAGGGTATTTTTGAAATGAACCCCATATTCCGCCTTGCATTAAGTCTTTGTCCCGCGCTGGCGGTTACGTCAACAGTATTTAATGCATTTGGTATGGGTATCTGTGTATTGTTGGTAATTACCCTAAATAATATGGTCGTATCTGTTGTTAAGGATTGGGTTAACCCGAAGGTTCGGGTACCAATGTTCATTACAATCATTGCTACTATTGTTACATTAATTATCTTAACATTAGAAGCGTATTTCCCGGCAATTTATAAAGAACTAGGCCTGTATCTGGAGCTGGTTGTAGTATTTGCCATCATCTTAGCACGGGCTGAAGTATTTGCTATGAAAAATGGTGTGGTGGCTTCTGCCATTGACGGTTTGGGTATGGGGGCCGGCTTTACGGTGGCGATGCTGTTTATCGGCGCTTTTCGTGAATTGTTCGGCACTGGTACTATTCTCGGCGGTACTTCACTGGCAATGCAAATTTTCCCCCAAAGCTATAATGGCCCAATGATTATCATACTTGCTCCTGGTGCTTTTATAGTAATTGGCCTGATGATTGGCATGTTTAACGTAATTGGCGAATACCAGGATAAGCAAGCGGCCAAAGCTAAAGCGGCAGCGCAACTTACTGTACAAAGGAGTGAAGCTGTATGATGGAATATTTTACTCTGTTTATGGGTGCGGTAATTGTTAACAACTTTGTACTTACCCGCTTTCTCGGTCTGTGTATCTTTTTCGGCGTCTCTAAGAGCTTAAGTGCATCAGTAGGTATGGGTATGGCAGTTGCGTCCATCCTTACTGTATCTTCTGCTCTTGCGTGGGTTGTATATAATTTTGTACTTGTTCCCTATGATTTGGTGTTCTTAAAAATTGTCGTGTTTGTTGTGCTGATTGCCTGCTTTGTGCAGTTTCTGGAAATTGCAATCAAACGCTATGCGCCTGCTCTTTATGAGATGTGGGGTATTTACCTGGTGTTAATTGCCACTAACTGTGTTGTACTTGGTGTGCCGCTTATAAATGCCAGCGCAAACTTTGATTTTATCAAGAGTGTTATTAACGCTTTTGGATCAGGTGCAGGTTTTGCTCTTGCTATTATCCTTATGGCCAGCTTGCGGGAAAAACTCCAGTATGCCGATGTTCCCAAAACGCTAGAGGGACTTGGTATTGCTTTTATACTGGCAGGCATGCTTGCCTTATCCTTCCTGGGTTTTTCAGGTATGATTCCGCTATAAGCTGAATAGAAAGGAGAGTGAGAAGTAAATGGAACATGGAATTGTTCAACATTCGCTGATCATTGTGGCGATTATGACCAGCCTGGGCATTATTTTTGGTCTTGTCCTGGCTTATGCTAATAAAAAAATGGCTATTGAGGTTAATCCGTTAATTCACGTTGTAGAAGACGTATTGCCAAAAGGACAGTGTGGTGCCTGCGGGTTTGCTGGCTGTATGGCATATGCGGAAGCGGTAGTTAATAACCCTGATGTTGCACCTAATCTGTGTATCCCTGGCAAAGCAGCGGTGGCTAAACTGGTTGGTGATTTGACAGGTAAATCGGCTGCCGAGGTTGAGCCGCGGATTGCTCAGGTGCGTTGTGCCGGCAATCATACTAAAGCTGTTAAATCTAATGAATATCATGGTGTAGAGGATTGTGTAGCTGCCAATCTACTGTTTGGTGGTCACAAAAGCTGTAAATACGGATGTTTAGGTTTAGGTACCTGTGTGAAGGGCTGTCCGTTTAATGCTATGACCATGAGTGAAGACGGCTTGCCAATTATTGACCCTGATAAATGTACCGGCTGTGGCAAATGTGAAACGATTTGTCCGAAAAAAGTCATTGCCATGATGCCAATTGGCGCATCTGTGCGCGTTAACTGTAACTCACACGACAAAGGCCCGGTTGCCAAAAAAGCGTGTGGAGCTGCCTGCATTGGCTGTACTTTATGCATGAAAGAGTGTCCTCATGGTGCCATTAAGATGGATAACAGCTTAGCGGTTGTTGATGCCAAAGTCTGTATGGAAAAATGTAATGATCCTGTTTGTCTGGCCAAATGTCCGACAAAAGCCATTAGAAAAGCGGTGCTGGGTGTGGTGCCCGGGAATGAAGAAACTGAAACAGTAGCATAAGACTTAAATCACTGCTAAAAGAGGAGGGAAAGTCCCTCCTCTTTTGCTATGAGTGTGAATGAATTTCAACAAGGTATTATTTGCATAAACCTATAGTTTAATGTAAAATATAATAGAATATGAGCAGGGTGGCAAATTCATGTTTACAAAAGCCGACAAGTATTTAGCTGTTATACTGATAACACTTGCATTCTTAGGTATTGGCCTTAATGTATATTATATTTCCGGGGACAACGGTCGTGAGAAAAGTGTAGCTGTTATTGTTGACGGTCAAATCGTCAAGACCTTTCCGCTGCGCCCGGGTTATACCGGCGAGTTTAGAATTGATGGCCCGCACGGTTATAATGTTATTGAATATAAAGATGGGCGGGTGCGTATGAAAGAGGCCGATTGCCCAGATAAAATATGTATATTATCAGGTTGGATCAGTACTCCGCCGCAGCAAATTGTATGTTTGCCCTATCGGGTAGTTGTTAAAGTCATTGCCGAGAATGCTACTGATGTTGATGATATTGTGAGGTAGCCATGGATAAAACTAAACGCTTGGTTTTGTTGGGTTTATTAGTTGCTATGGCTGCTGCTCTTCATGTGGTGGAAAGTCAGTTGCCAATGCCTGTACCTGTACCGGGAGTAAAGCTGGGATTAGCCAACATCATTTCATTAATGGCAATTGTAATGCTTGGCTGGCAGGACGCCGTATATATTGCTGTTGCCCGTGTAGGTATCGGCTCGTTGTTTGGCGGCTCGTTACTGGGACCGGCATTTTTTATGAGTATGGGCGGTGCGCTTGCAAGTATCGGTATTATGGCTTATATCTGGAATAATTATCGGGGAACATTTTCGCTTGCTGGCGTTAGCTTGTTTGGTGCGGCCGTTCACAATATAACCCAGGTAATTTTGGCGGCTGTCCTTGTGCATAGTTTGGGACTGTTATGGTATTTACCTTATTTGCTTATATTTGCTGTACCTACCGGCTTGTTTACCGGTTTCGCAGCAAACTATTGTTTTGCTAAAGTGCCAGGTGCATTTGGGTTTAAAAATTAGTATTCTTTTTGTCCCAAAGGGGGAATTACTGTGAGAACTGGTAGTAGTAGAGGGAATTCAGCAGGAAAAAGTATAGGAATGATGATTTTATTTTTGATAACTGGGGCGATTGTTGGCGGCATTTTGGGTGAACTTGCTGCTAATTCCAGTTTGCTTTCTGGAATAGCTCCTTATCTTATTAAGCCATTTCCTGTGTTTGACTTGCCACCTGTTGCAATTAACCTTTATGTGATAAAATTGGTTATTGGTTTTGCGTTATATCCGAATTTGATGAGTATCTTGGGAATTATTGCCGCTATTATGCTTTTCCGGCGTTTTTAGGAGGACATACAGTATGGAAATAATCCTAGCGTCGGCATCACCTAGACGCCAGCAGTTGTTAGAATTGATTGGCATTGATTTTACTGTCATAGTCAGCGATGTGGAAGAAGACAATACCAAAGACATGCTGCCGCAAGAACTGGCTGTGGCTCATGCTGTTGATAAAGCAGTTGATGTTAGCAGGAAAGTTCATAAAGAAGCTGTTGTTATCGGCGCTGATACTATTGTAGTAGTTGATGGCAAGGTATTTGGCAAACCACAAGATGATCTAGAAGCCATTCATATGCTGACTGTCCTGGCCGGCCGGGAACATATTGTGATTTCTGGGGTGGCAGTTGCTAAAGGGGAGACGCTGGTTAGTGGCAGTTCGGTTACTACTGTTAAATTTCGTTCATTATCGCAGGATCAGATAAAACGATATGTTGCTTCCAAAGAACCGATGGATAAAGCCGGAGCTTATGCCATTCAAGGCAAGGGTGCATTGTTTGTAGAGAGTATTACCGGCTGTTACAGCAATGTTGTGGGTTTACCGCTTGTTACACTTTCGGAATTGCTTGGGCAAGTGGGAGTACATATTGTATGAGCATGGACAAGCAGTTAATGATGAAGGAATTGCCTGATACCGAACGGCCGCGCGAAAAGCTGCTGGAAAAGGGTGTTAAGGCAGTAAGTAATGCAGAACTGCTCGCAATACTGCTGCGGACAGGTACGAAAAATGTACCGGTTAATCGTCTCGCAGAACAACTTTTGGCAAAATATGAACTAGCAGGTTTAGGAAATATATCGCCTCACGAACTAAGTAAAACAACAGGTATCGGGTTGGTTAAAGCTGTTACTGTAATTGCCGGCATTGAACTAGGGCGAAGGTTAAGCCAAAAAGGACCTGAGGAACGCCTGGTAATCAAGTGTCCACGTGATGCTGCTGATTTGATGATGGCTGAATTACGGTATCAAACCAAAGAACATTTTGTGGCACTCTTATTATCGACCAAGAATCATGTTATTGCCCGGGTAATTATTTCTGTGGGCAGTTTAAATGCCTCGATAGTGCATCCTCGGGAGTTGTTCCGTGAGGCTATTAGCTATAGCGCTGCTGCTGTTATTTTGGTGCATAATCACCCAAGCGGTGATCCCATGCCAAGCCAGGAAGATATCAATCTTACCAAGCAGTTAATCGCAGCAGGAAATTTACTTAGCATTTCTGTGCTTGATCATGTAATAATCGGTGATGGCAAGTATGTTAGCTTCAAAGAAAAGGGAATAATATAATAGGTTTTTAAATGAAAGGGGTTAAAATCGATGTTTAAATTATTTGGGTCACTATCACGTGACATGGGTATAGACCTTGGTACAGCCAATACATTGGTGCATGTAAAAGGCAGAGGAATTGTTCTTAGAGAGCCGTCGGTAGTTGCTATCCAGCGCGATACCGGAGAAGTACTCGCAGTGGGTGAGGAAGCCAAGCAAATGATTGGACGTACACCGGGAAATATTGTGGCAATTAGACCCCTTAAAGACGGGGTAATTGCTGATTTTGACGTAACACAGGCCATGCTTAAATATTTTATTAGGAAAGCCATGGATTCTAAATCATTTATTAGACCACGCGTAATTGTCGGTGTGCCTTCCGGGGTTACCGAAGTAGAAAAACGGGCGGTTATTGATGCAACTATTCAGGCTGGTGCCCGGGAAGCGTATTTGATTGAAGAGCCGATGGCAGCAGCTATTGGTGCCGGTCTGCCTGTGCATGAACCAACAGGCAATATGGTTGTAGACATTGGCGGCGGCACTACAGAAGTGGCTGTTATATCCTTAGGCGGCATTGTTACCAGCCGCTCTATCCGCATAGGCGGCGATGAAATGGATGAGGCCATTGTTCAATATGTTAAACGTACTTATAATCTAATGATCGGTGAACGTACAGCAGAAGAAGTGAAAATAAAAATTGGATCGGCTATTTTGCCAAAAGCCGATGAACAATTTGATGTACGAGGCCGTGATTTGGTTAGTGGTTTGCCTAAAACGCTTACAATTAAAGCCAGTGAAGTGCAATTGGCTTTAAGTGAGCCGGTTTCAGGTATCATTGAGGCCGTGAAAGTTACTTTGGAAAAAACTCCTCCGGAATTAGCTTCTGATATTATGGATAGAGGTATTGTAATGACCGGCGGCGGATCACTTTTGCGGGGCCTTGATTTACTCTTAAGCAGGGAAACCGGTATGCCGGTACATATTTCTGAAGATGCGTTGTCCTGTGTGGCAGCTGGTACTGGCGGCGCGTTAGACAGCATAGATTTATTAAAACGGGTACTGATGACCACGAAAAAACTCAATTAATATATTACCCTAACATAACGCTATGTTAGGGTGCGATCCATACTTCGGATTAATTATTGTAGGGAAGGGGCACAGAAAGTGCGATTTATTCACAAAAAGGCGGTTATCCTTGTTGTGGCGGTACTAACCGTCTTTTTGCTGGCTAGTACAGTTGCGCAAGGAAAATATCAATTTGTTTTTGTGGAACGGGTTGTAGCCACGCTATTAACACCGGTTGAATATGTTCTAGGGAAAATTGGTTACGGCGTACGCCATACAGGCTCTTTTACCAGCCAAATTATGACTGTATACCGCGATAATCAGGCGCTAAAAGTTGAAAATGAGGAACTTCGCCAGAATATTGTAAATACTACGGAAATTCTGGCAGAGAATGCGAGACTGCGGGCGATGCTTGATTATAAAAGAGGAGCTCCGCAGTTTGATTTTGTTGCTGCCCAGGTAATAGCCCGTGATCCTGGAACCTGGACGAGTATCATTATGATTAATAAGGGCGCTGCCGATGGCTTAACTAAAGATATGACAGTTGTGGCCGCGCAAGGACTTGTCGGCAGTGTTGTCAGTGTATATAACAATTCTGCAAAAGTACAGCTTATTTTAGATCCGCGCAGTGCTGTCGGTTCCTTAGTACAAAGGCCTGAATCGCGGGTCGCCGGTATTGTTGAAGGCAGTGGCGCCAATCCACAGACACCGCGAATGGTGAATATTGCACGTGATGCCGATGTTATTAAAAGTGATAAAATCATCACCTCCGGCTTTGGTGGGATTTTCCCAAAAGGGCTGCTGGTAGGTGAAGTTGTCGACGTTGTTAATGACGAAGGCGGCTTGCTAAAATATGCTATTTTGAAGCCATCTGTAGATTTTGACAGACTGGAAGAAGTATTGGTCATTATCAGGTCGCGTGAACCGCTGCCTGAACCGCCTGCGCCGGTTACCCCTGGGAAAAATGCGCAGCCAGGGCAGCAGCCTGCAGGGCAGAAAGGGGTAGGACGATGAGAATGACACTTCTCTGGACGGTTTTGCTATTAGGCGCAGTTGCCTTGCAAGCTGTCATACTACCCATTATTTTTACCCCAGGAACGAAGCCTGATATTATTTTAATTATTGTGGTTGCTTGTGGGCTGTTGGCCGGACGGGAACGAGCCATTGGAATTGGCTTTTTCGCTGGTTTGCTGCAGGATTTTGCTTCTGGCAATATTTTTGGATTAAATACTTTATCCAAGATGGCAACAGGCTATGCAGCCGGCTTAGCCGAACGAAAAATATTTAAAGAAAGCGTAGTTTTGCCGGTGTTGGCAATCATTATAGCTACGTTTTTTAATAGTGCGATTATGCAGGCACTGCTTTTTGTTTTAGGGTACAAAGTTGAAATAGCAGCTATGCTGAAAAATCAGCTTTTGCCTTCACTCGCCTTTAATATTTTATTTTGTATTCCGGTACATAGACTGATTTATCGTCTTACTTTTGGTGATCGCAGTCAGTTTTAATTATCGGGTTAATTATGTTGAAAGGAGGTTGCCGCATGCTTGTTAAACGTGCAAATGGACGACTGGAAGTTTTGAGTATGGTTTTTGTCTTGATCTTTTTTGCTTTAATCAGCCGTCTTGCCTATTTGCAAATGGCGCAAGGTAATTACTATGATCGCCTGGCTGACGGCAACCGTATCCGGTTAATTCCCATCATGTCGCCACGCGGTGTTTTTTATGATAGAAATGGTGTGGTGTTAGTATCTAATCGTCCCGGTTTTACCGTATCAATATTACCAATAACCGGTCCTGTTTCGGAAGAAGTAATCGCTAAACTGGCAGCTATTCTTGGTATGAATGTCGAGGAAATAAAGACAAAAATATCACAGCATACCGGTTCTTTTGAACCTTTTCGGATCAAGACAGATGTTGGCCCTGATATTGTTACTAAGATTGAGGAACGACGTGCCGAGTTACCCGGAGTGGTTATTGAAATTCAGCCGCTTAGAAATTATGTTAATAATGAGCTTGGAGCGCATGTCTTTGGCTATGTGAGTGAAATAAATGATGTCGAGCTTGAAAAACGCAAGACCGATGGCTACAAAGCCGGTGACATTGTCGGAAAATTCGGGTTGGAAAATTTGTATGACAAAGAAATTCGCGGCACTGACGGCGGCAACCAGGTGGAAGTTGATGTTAATGGTCGACCAAGTCAGGTAATTGGAAAAAAAGATCCGGTGCCTGGGCATAATCTGGTATTGACGCTTGATTATCGGATACAAAAAGCCGCTGAGACTGCGATTGATGAGCAGCTTGCCTACTTACAGACCAAGACGGAATTTATCAAAGCCAAGGCAGCTGCCGCGGTTGTGCTGAATCCTAAAACCGGCGAAGTTCTAGCGATGGTAAGCCGCCCGGCCTTTAATCCCAACTTATTTAATGGAGGGATATCCTCCAAGGACTGGAAAGCTCTTAATGAAAATCCCTATCATCCTATGGATAATAAGGCTATTTCCGGTGAGTACCCGCCTGGTTCGACTTTTAAGATTATTACCGGTGCAGCGGCACTGGAACTTGGCAAAGTAACACCTGAAGAAAAAATTCTTGATACCGGAACCCACTGGATTATTCCTAAAGGCAATGCCGGTGGTGAGGTTTTGGGTTGGATTAACTTCCGGGAAGCATTGGCTAAATCCGATAATGTGTATTTTTACGAAATGGGTAACCGTTTAGGGATCGATAATTTGGAAAAATACGCGCGGATGTTTGGAATGGGCGCGCTTACAGGCATTAATTTGCCGGGTGAATCAGATGGCTTAGTGGCTAACCGCCGGTATAAGGAAAAAGTATATAATGAAGACTGGTATTTATCCGAAACCTTTGATGCTGCTATTGGACAGGGTTTTCAGTTAGCGACACCGCTGCAAATGGCTGTGGTAATTTCTGAAGTTGCCAACGGCGGGCATCGGTATAAACCCAATCTGGTTAGCCGGATAACCGGTGCAAACGGTGAAACTATCAAAACCTTTGTACCAGAAGAAGTCGGACAAATTTCTATTTCTAGTAATAATTTGAATCTTATACGGGATTCACTGCGCGAGGTAGCGCAAGAAGGCGGAACCGCATCTACAACATTTCAGGACTTTCCGGTTGCTATTGCTGGTAAGACTGGTACTGCCGAGAATTCACACGGCAGTGACCATGGTTGGTTTGTTGCGTATGGACCTTATGAAGATCCACGCGTGGCAATAGCGGTTATTGTTGAACAAGGTGGCTATGGTTCTTCGTCTGCGGCGCCGATCGCGAAAAAGATTTTGGAGGCGGCCTTTAACATTAATCAGCCTCCTTCTGAATCGGCAAAGATCCATCGGCCGCAAACAGCATTATAATTGGGTAATAGTAGAAGGGGCTATCGCGCTAAGTAATTAGTGCGATAGCTTTTTGAATTTACGAGTTTTGGGAATCGTGGAGGTATTATAGTCAAGAATTACTATAAGGGGGGGAACCGCTTTAATCTTAGTTGAATTATCCAGGGCTTTTAGTCGTTCGCCTATGCACGTAGGGGTAATACTTTCCGCTACTGAGGACGGAGGACGGCGTAACTCCCGTACCCCTTCGGCCATTGCCGGAAAAAGCGTTCCGCAGGAGAAAATTGAAGTGAACCCGAAAATGGGAAGATGAAACAGAAAGCCTCCTATGGTAGGATGAAAATAACCTACTTTAGGAGGTTTTGCTATGCCTGG
>Ga0316604_10002101_pt1 | contig 15945 bp, 15 predicted proteins | sample OWC_soil_day20_C_FD_207650 | JGI IMG/M metagenome (GOLD analysis project Ga0316604, IMG submission 207650) | Wetland soil microbial communities from Old Woman Creek delta, Ohio, United States - OWC_soil_day20_CT | ecosystem: Environmental > Terrestrial > Soil > Wetlands | place: USA: Ohio... | reverse complement strand
GAGTCGACACGCGAACTGCTCGCAGCGGCGCGCGCGGCGGCGCCGGAGGAGGTCACGGCGGAAAAACGCAGGACCGACTTCAACAACCGTTACGAGAGCACCAAGACCCTGCTCGCCGCACAGCAGCGGATTGCCAAGGAAAAGGGGGTGGGCCCGGAGGCCGCCGAAGCCGCCCGCCAGATCGAGGCCCTGATGGCCGAGGCCTCGCAGCAGGCCCAGGCCGGCAGCATCGACCGCGCCCGCGGCACCGTCGATCGCGCTTACCTGCTGGCAAAGGCGTCGATCAGTTCGATGCGCCGCGGCGATACTCTGGTGCGCTCGCTGAATTTCGCCACCAAGCGCGAGGAATACGACTACGAACTCGACCGCAACGACACTCACCGCATGCTGGTGAACGTGCTGCTGGACGATCGCCGCGCCAGCAACCCTGCGCTCGACAAGTCGGTGCAGGGCTTTCTCGACAGCGCCGCGCGGTTGCGCAGCGAGGCCGAGGAGCAGGCGCGCAAGGGCGGCTTCGAGGCCGCCATAAAGACGCTTGAAGACTCGACACGCGAACTGGTGCGCGCGATCCGCGGCGCCGGCGTCTACATACCGGGGTGAAGCATGGTGCGCTTTGCCCGGTGGCCACGCCTGACCAGCGCGCTGCTGGTCGCGGTGCTTTCACTGCCGCTGGCAGTGAGCGCGCAGACGTGGCGCGGCCTTGCGAACGACGGCCTGCATGATCCCCGTTCGCCGGCGATCGGCCAACTGCAGGAGCCAGGTGCTGCGCTGTCAAAGCTGCCGCCGGACACGGCGGGCAACTATGTGCGCTGGGTCGAGGCGCTGGACAAAGGCGTCATCAGTCCGCGCACGGCGATCAAGCCGGAAACCCAGGTGCGCCTGCGCGAAGACTCGATCATCGTCAGCAAGTTCGGATCGATGCCGGCTGTGCTCTTTCCGCATCGCGCACATACGCTATGGCTCGACTGCAGCAACTGCCACGAGAAGCCGTTCACATCGAAGTCCGGAGCCAACAAGTTCTCGATGCAGAAGATCCTCGACGGCGAGCAGTGCGGCATCTGCCACGGGGCCGTCGCGTTTCCGCTGACCGAGTGCAACCGCTGCCACAGCGTGTCGAATGCGTCACTGCAGCGACAGGGGAGCGGCAATGTGTCGCGCTGAAATCGCCATCTGCGCTGGCATCCTTGCCATTGCACTGGCGGTACACGCGTTGCCGGTGCGGGCGGAGTACGGCGACGTCGTTCTGAATCGGCGCTCCGATGCCAACGGCGTGCGGCCGGTGATATTCCCGCACTGGTTCCATCGCATCCGCTTTCGCTGCAAGGTCTGTCACAGCGAGCTCGGATTCACCATGCGGGCCGGCGCTAACGACGTGAAGATGACCGATATCACCGAGGGACGCTTCTGCGGCATGTGCCACAACGGGACCGTGGCCTGGGGCCCGGATCGCTGCGACCTGTGTCACTCGGGACTGCCGGGCCTGAAGAGCGGCATTGCCGGCGGCCACGGCACCTCGGGGCCGGGACGATGGTAATGCGGCGCGCAGCGATCCCGCTCGCGTTCCTGGCCATCGCGGCGGTGCTGGCGGGTTGTGCGTCCGAGCCCACCACGGCGCGGCTCGTGTACGGGGTGGGGACCGCCTTGCCGGGTGCGAGTCCGCTGTGGCCGTCGCCCCCGGAGGTGCCGCGCTACGCCTATGCCGGCGTGCTGACGGGCGAGGAAAACTTCCAGGTCGACGGCGACAAGCGCGGCCGCTCGGCGACGTTTTTTCGTTGGCTGGCGGGCCTCGATGAGCGCGATCCGCATCCCGTCGTGCTGCAGCGTCCGGTGAGCGGCGTCGTCGACGAGCGCGGACGGATCTATGTCACGGATGCCAGCCGGCAGGCCGTGTTCGTGTTCGACGAAGCAGCGGGTCGGCTGGACGTCTGGGATCGGGCAGCGGGGCTGCGCCGCTTCACTTCGCCCGTCGGCGTGGCGCTGGGCCGTGATCGCGAGGTCCTGGTGACCGACTCCGAACTGGGCGCCGTCGTCCGCCTCGGTGCCGATGGCAGCCCGCTGGGCCTGATCGGCCAGGGCGTGCTCAAGCGGCCGACAGGCATAGCGCGCGACCCGGTGTCGCGGCAGGTCTTCGTCGCCGACACCAGCTCGCACGACATCAAGGTCTTCGACGATGACGGTCGCATGCTGCGGTCGATCGGCCGGCGCGGCGAGGCCGAAGGGGAGTTCAACTATCCAACCTTTCTGAGCCTGCGGAACGGCGAACTGTATGTGACGGACTCGATCAATGCGCGCGTGCAGGTCTTTGCTGCCGACAGCGGCAGCTTCCGTCGCGCGGTCGGCACGCGCGGCCTGTTCGTCGGCAACCTGGTGCGCCCCAAAGGCGTGGCCGTCGATGGCGAGGGCAACCTCTACGTCGTCGAGTCGTACTACGACAATCTGCTGATCTACGGACCCGCCGGCGAGTTCCTGATGCCCTTGGGCGGCACCGGCAGCGCCGTCGGGCGCTTCTTCCTGCCGGCCGGTGTCTGGACGGACGAACGCAACCGCATCTTCGTGGCCGACATGTTCAACGGCCGTGTGGTCGTGTTCTCCTTCCTGGGTGGTGGTTGATGCGGTCGGGCCTCGTCATGGTCGCGCTCGCCGTGGTGGCCGCCGTGTTGCCGGTGCAGGCACAGCGTGTTTCCGATGTCCGGCAGACGCGGCACAACCTGTCGACGACCGGGCCGGGGTCGACCAAGGCGACCGCTGAAAGCCAAGTCTGCGTGTTCTGCCACACCCCGCACGGCGCGACGCTGACTGACCAGAGTGGCGCCGGCGTGCGGGCGCCGTTGTGGAACCGCCGCATCCCCGCGGGCAGCACTTACACGCCCTACACCTCCTCGTCGCTGGATGCCAATGTCATCCAGGGCCAGCTCGACCAGCCCGGAGGCAGTTCCAAGCTGTGCCTGTCCTGCCACGACGGCACGCTGGCGATCGGCAACGTCAACGTGCTCAACGGGCAGGCGAATGTCACGATCCCGATGACTGGCACGGGACCCGGCGGCACCATGCCGGCCGGAGCCGGAGCGAACACGGGATTCACGCGCAATCTCGGAGTCGATCTGCGCAATGATCATCCAATCTCGGTCACCTTCACTGCGCAACTGGCGAACCGCGACGGCGAACTCCGGCTGCTCGACGCCAATCAGCGCTTTCCCAGCGGCACCGGCACCGTGATCGCGGTGCGCGAACCCGGGGTGAAGCCTCTCGTCCCGCTCGAGCCCACGGGTGTGGCGGCCGCCGGACAGGTGCAGTGCGGCTCGTGCCACGACCCGCATCTGCACGAGTCCGATCCCACCAAGGGGATCCAGAAGTTCCTGCGCGGCCAGCGTTTCCAGGAAGCCACGCCGAGTCCGGCCGGTTTCAACTCCACCACCGACATTCTGTGCATTTCCTGCCATGACAAGAATCTAACGTCGGGCGCGTGGGCCAACTCCGCGCACGCCAACCCGCTGGTGGCGGACGAGACCTATACCGCGGCCGCCGCCACCCAGCGCGAGTTTCCGGCATCGATTCCCGTGTGGCGTGCCGCCTGCCTGAACTGCCATGACACGCACACCGTGCCCGGATCCCGGCGCCTTGCGCGCGAGGGCACCGACAGCACCGCCAGCCCGAAGCAGGGCGGTTCACCGGCTCTGGAGCAGACCTGCTACCAGTGCCACACGACACCGGCGCGCTCGGTCCTGGCCAATAGCGCGCAGGTTCCCAACATCGAAACCGAGTTCCTGCGTGCGCGCCGCATGCCGATCACCAGCGTCGACCAGGGAGCAAGCACCGAAGCGCATGACATCGGCGGCCTGTTCAATGACACCGGGTACGTCGACTGCACCTCGACCAGCAACCGCTGTGGGTCGGACTTCATCGAAGCCCGCGCCGTACTGGCCCAACGCCATGCCGAGTGCACGGACTGTCACAACCCGCATCGCGTCGTGCGCAGTCGCCTGCTCACCGGGGGCGCCGTGCCGGACCCCGCCGGGACACACCGGCACGACGACGTCGCCGGATACACGCACACCAACATCGCCTCCGGTGTGCTGCGCGGAACCTGGGGTGTCGAGCCCGTCTACAGCTCGGCATCGTTCCAGACGATGCCGTCGTCCTTCCTCGTGAAGCGCGGCGACCCCGGCTCCAGCATTGACGTGACCGTGGGTGCCCCTTACGTGACGCGCGAGTACCAGGTGTGCCTCAAGTGCCACTCCAACTACGGCTACGCCGACAACAACATCTACCCGACAGGCACGCGTCCACTCTTGGGCCACCCCGGGGGCACGCCGAGCGGCACCAACAACCTCACGCAGTACACCAACCAGGCGAAGGAATTCCAGGCGCCGATCGCTCACCGCGGGCAGGTCTCGACCCCGGACTCCGGTGCGGGAAGCCTCTACATGACCAACAACCACCGCTCGTGGCACCCGGTGATCGGCCCCACCGGGCGCACGCCGGGGATCCGCAACATATCGATCGGCAATCCGTGGCTGCTGCCCTGGTCGAATGCGGTCGGTACGCAGACGATGTACTGCAGCGACTGCCACGGCTCGGACGTCGTTTCGCCCGCGTCGGTCATTCCCAACGGCGGCGAGAACGGCGAGCCGTGGGGGCCGCATGGCTCCGACAACAACTTCATCCTGAAGGGAGCGTGGAACAACAACTCGGCGACGCTGTGCTTCAAGTGCCACGATCGCAACGTCTACTCACCCGTGAACGACACGCGCAAGGCCGATCGAACCACGGGCTTCTGCTGTCGCAGCGGTGACCAGCTCCACTGGTACCACTGGAACAAGATCACGGGCAGCAGCCCCGCGCAGATCCTGAAGTGCAACTGGTGCCACGCGGCGGTACCGCACGGCTGGAAGAACAAGGCGCTGCTGGTCAACCTGAACGACGTCGGACCCGAGGCGGGCCAAGCGGGCAACGCGGAATGGCGCATGGGGGCTGGCGCGCAGGCCTACAACCAGGAACCTTACTACCTGAACGCCAAGCTCAAGGTGCTCACGTTCGCCGCGAGCGGAAGCTGGACCGACGCCAATTGCGGTTCGCGTGGCAGCGGCACCGTGTTCGGGTCCAACACCAACAACGCCAACACCGGCAAAGACTGGATGAAGGACGTATGCAGCAACCCACCGTGATGTCGGCCAGCGCACGATCCCTGCGGTGGTTGGCCTCGATGCGGCTGACCCAGGTGCTGCTCGGCATGCTCGCGCTCGCGACCCTGCTGTCGTACCTTGCGCGCGGCATCGACCCGATCACGCTGGGCGTGCCCCTGGCGCTGCTGGTCGCGAACCTCGTCGCCGCGGTGATCACCAACGCCGCCTTCCGCCGCCAGCCGGCCCTGCTGATGTTCCACCTGGCGCTGGTCGCGGTCGTCTCGCTGCTCGGGCTGGGACAACTCACAAGCGTCAACGGCCGCTTCGAGCTGACCGAGGGCGTCGCGTATGACGGCACGCTGCTGGGCGGAACGCGCGGCTACCTCAGCCGCCAGCTGATGGACGCGTCGTTCGTCCACGAGGGCTTCACGATCGAGTATGCGGCTGGCATGCGGCGCGGTCGCACCCGCAACCCGGTAAAGTGGATCGATGACCGCGGTGTAGAGCGTCACGACGCGATCGGCGACCAGAAGCCGCTGTCCATCAATGGCTATCGCTTCTATACGACCGCCAACAAGGGATTCGCGCCACTCCTTGACTGGAGCGGCGAGGGGGCGGCGCCGGTCCGCGGAGCGGTCCATCTGCCGAGCTATCCACTGCACGAGCACGAGCAGCTGCGCGATTGGCAGCCGGCCGGTTTGAGTGTGCCAATCCGCATTGCGCTGGTCCTCGAAGGACCGATCATCGATCGCGATCAGGCCAGCGTGCTGAGCCTGCCGGCACGCCACACGATCGTCGTGCAAGCCGGTGGCGTCCGGGCGGAACTGCGGCCAGGCGACACGGCGGTGCTGCCCGGCGGGACGCTGCGCTACGTAGGCCTGCGTACATGGATGGGCTATCGCGTGACGTACGACATGACATCGATCTGGCTGCTGGCGGCCTGTCTGGTGGCCATCGCTGCGCTTCTGTGGCACTACGTCGCGAAGTTCCGCGGACGGCCATGGTGAGTTCGCGGACGCTGGAACTGCTGCTGGTGACTGGTGCAACAGGGGCCCTCGCTGTGGCGATGTGCATCGCCGCGGTTGGCGCGCGCTCGACGATCGTGTTGCTGCTGATCCTGGTGGGCGTCGCGCTCCAGACGATCGGCCTGGCGGCACGCTGGTCGGCGCTCGGCTACGGTCCGTTCACCACGATGTATGAAGTCCTCGCCAGCAGCGTCTGGAGCCTGGCGCTGATCTTTGCGGCGGCGTACACGGCGCTGCCGAAGATCCGTCCCACGGCGACGCTGGTGCTGCCGTTCATCGTGCTGCTGGCGGGCTGGGCGCTGAGTACCGACCCGGAGCCCGGGCACCTGCCTCCGACCTTCAGCACGCCGCTGCTGTACGTGCACAGCATCTTCGGCAAGCTGTACCTTGGCTTCCTGATGCTCGCGGTGGGCGTCGCGGGCGTCATACCGGCACGCCGGACGGTACTTGCCAACCGGTTCGTCGAGATGCCGGGCGATGACGACCTGACCGAACTGTCCTACCGGTTCGCCGCCTTCGCATTCATCTTCGACACCGTGATGCTGATCGTCGGTGCGGTCTGGGCCCAGGACGCATGGGGGCGCTACTGGGCCTGGGATCCGCTGGAGACATGGGCGTTCCTGAGCTGGCTGGCGCTGGCCTTCGGTTTGCATCTGAAGATCTGGATGCGACCGTCGCCGGGAATTTGGACAGCCCTGGTCACCCTGGTCTTCGTCATTGCGTTCCTGACCTTCTTCGGAGTGCCTTTTGTCTCAGATTCTCCCCACAAGGGCGCGTTCTAGGGCCCCGGCGGCGCGCGGCCGGCGCGATCGGCGTTGGCTGGTGGCGCTGGCCACCGTGCTGTCGATTGCCGTGGTCGGCATTGCCTTGCAGATGCCGGGTTCGACAAGCGCGGACGCCGACGGCGGCCGCATCGATGGGCGGACTGCGCCGGCCCTGCACGCCGCCCAGGCACGCAACAGCGAAGTGCAGGTCCGATTCGAGCAGGCCGTGGTGATGCTGCATGCGCGCCAGTATTCGCATGCCGTCGCGGCACTGCACCGCGTGATCGAGCTCGAACCGGCGATGCCCGAGGCACACGTGAACATGGGCTACGCGCTGCTCGGCATGGGGCGGGCACGGCAGGCACGCGACTTCTTCGAGGGAGCGACGGCACTGCGGCCGGCGCAGGCCAATGCCTACTTCGGCCTTGCCATGGCGCTGGAAGCCGGCGGCGACATGCCTGCGGCCATCGGCGCCATGCGAACCTTCGTGCACCTCAGCGCGCCCGACGATCCCTTCGTCCGCAAGGCGAGGGCGGCGCTGTGGGAGTGGCAGGAGGCGCGCCTGTCCGACCGGTCGGGCACACCGGCGTCGCGATGATGTGTCGGCCGCCTTTAGGGCATTGGCCCGCGTCTCGCTTCCGGGAAAGATTCCCGGAACCGGGAACCCTGGAAGGCCGAATTGATGCTGGTCTGCCTCCTTGTCGCGCTTCGCGATGGCACCGAGCCCGCGAGTTCGGTCGCGACCGAGATCCGTGCCCGTCGCCGCAACTTCCGATGCGGTACGAGCGCCGCCGCGGGCCGCACCGCATCGTGCGTCCGGCCGCGAGGTGCTGTGCGATCATCAAAGCGGGGCTCGAGGGAGCCCGGGGGGAACGGCCGATGAGATCAGCTATCGCGATCGGACTTGGAATGCTCGTGCCCGCGGTGATGGCAGCTGAACATGTCAGCGATGACGTCCTGCGACGCTTCGTCGAGCAGAGCCGGAAGGTCTCGACCCAGCTGATCCAGCAGATCGGCGGCGAGATGCGCAAGGAAGTCGAGGCCACCGGGCCGATGCGCGCGGTCATGGTGTGCAAGTACACGGCACCCGAAGTCGCCTCATCGATCTCACGGATGAACGGCATGCGCGTGAGCCGGGTCAGCCTGAAGCCGCGCAACCCCGCCCTCGGTTATCCCGATCCGTGGGAGCAGAACGTTCTCGTCGAGTTCGAGCGCCGCGCGGCGAAGGGGGAGAAGACCGACGCGATGGAGTTCGCCGAAGCCGTCAGCGAACCCACGGGAATCTTCCTGCGCTACATGAAGGCGATACCGACCGGCAAGGTGTGCCTCGCCTGCCACGGTCCGGTCGAACAGATGTCGGAGGCCGTCAAGGCGCAGATCGCCAACGAGTACCCGCACGATCGTGCGGTCGGCTTTGCCGAAGGATCGATCCGTGGTGCTGTCACGGTCAAGAAGCCACTGTAGGCGGGCAGCGTGCTGCGGCTTGCCGCATGCAGCCGTGTCAGCGGCTGACGTAGCGCCGCGCGTCCTCGTGTCCCTGGTCCGCCGCGCGCCTCATCCACTTGTCGGCCTCGGCCTCGTCCCGTTCCACGCCTTTGCCCGCGAGGATGAGTATCGCCAGCCCGTACTGCGCTTCGCGATGGCCCTGGCGCGCGGCTTCGAAGTAGTACAACGCCGCCTTGCGGTCCACCTCCAGGTCGTTGGCCGCGACCCCGAGGCCGTACGCGTACATGTTGCCTGCCTGGAACTGGGCCTGCGCCAGTCCCTGCCTGGCGGCCCGCTCGTACCAGCGCAGGGCCTCCTCGTCGCTCTCCTTCACCCCGTGGCCGTGGTAATAAAGGTCGCCCATCTGCAGCTGTGCCTGCGCGCTGCCGGCTTGCGCGAGCGGCATCAGCAGGCGCACCGCGTTGTAGTAGTCCTTCTTGCGCACTGCGCCGATGCCGTCGGCAAGGTCGTCGGCATACACGGCTGGGCTTGCGGCGATCATGGCTGTCATGAGTAACCAGGCTGCTGCGCGCATGGCAGAGTCTCCCCCGTTGGACTCCGTCGAACACAAGCAAGGCGCGTACCGCTTTGCGCCGACTGCCGCCGCGGGCGACGGTGCGGAGGCGGCCGCCACTGGCCGGCACGCTCCCGCGCGATCCCTGCTTGTGAAGGGAGTGCTCGTGTTTGCCCTGGTGGTGGCCTACGTGGTGGCGACCGGCGCCGGCATCGGGGTGCTGCGGTCGAAACTGCTGGACGATCTGTACGAACTCGAAGCGGTCTACCAGCGGACCGAGCAACTGACAAACGCGAGCGCGACGGCGACTCAGGCACTGCTGGACGTCACCCACGCCAGTTATGGCGCGACAGATCTGGTACTGACTCCGACACTGGTCGCCGCGGTGGAGACTGCCATCGACGCCTTGAAGCGAGCGGCGTCGACACACCCGCCGGCAGCGGCATGGGCGAACGACCTTCAAACAAGCCTTGCGACGTTGTCGCAGGCTCCGGCCCGGTCATCGTGGATTGCGCTGAGGGAGTCAGTGCGAACAGTTCGAAACGACATCCAGCGCGAGCTGGATGCCTCGGACCACCGCACAGCCGAGCTGCGCAACGCGTTCATCCGGACCAACACCCAGATTACCGGCGTGTGGATCATCGCCGGCGGGCTGGGCTTGGTGGCCCTCGGGCTGATACTGACCGGCTTCTTCACACGGTTGACACGCGACGTGCGCCGACTCGAACAACGCGCAGGCGAGATCGTGCGGGGCTACCGCGGACCGGCGCTGGCCCTGAAGCGCTCGGACGAGATCGGAAGCCTGGCGGCCGCGGTCGACCGGATGGCAGAAGACCTGCGGGACCGCGAACTGCGCCTGGAAATGGAGCAGTTGGGTCGGGCCTACCGGGACAAGATGACAGCGCTCGGCGCCTTCGCCTCCGGCGTCGCGCACGAGGTCAACAATCCGCTGACGTCGGTGGCCGCCCAGGCGCAGTCTCTCGCGGCAACGCCGTATGCCGAGACGGCACGCACGATTCTCGAGGATGTGGCGCGGGCGGCGGCGGCAACCCGCCGTCTTGCCGCCATGGCAGCGGTGCAGCCGGGCGAGTACGAGTGGATCGAACTGGGCGATCTGCTTCGTCGCACCGTCGGACTGTTGCAGTACGACCGCCGCTACCGCCTGGTTCGATTCGAGACCCATCTGCAGCACGATCTGCCGGCGGTGCGTACGGTCCCGGCGCGACTGCAGCAGGCGCTGTCGGCGTGCATGGCAGCGGCGGCAGATCGGTTGCAGGACGGAGGCGGACGCGTCACGGTGTCTGCAAAGGAGGCCTCGGGCGGGGTCGAGTGCGTGGTCACAGATGCGCGCACAGTGCCCTCCGTCGGGGTCGAAAGACCGGCCGCCGAGGCCGGGGCGCCTGACAGCTCGGACGACAGTCCCCGTGCGATGGCACTGGCGCGTGCAGTCGCAGAGGAGATCGGCGGAACCTTCATCGTCGAACACCATGATTACGGAGTGCGCGTAGCCGTGCTCCTGCCGCTGGATTTCAGACCGCAGGGATCCAGCGAATGAGCGGGCTTAATGTCCTGATCGTCGACGACGAGCCGGCGATCCGCCAGGTGCTGACCGCGGTGGTGCGCAAGGCGGGGTACTCGTCAGACACCGCCGGCTCGGCCGCGGAAGCGATGTCGAAGCTCGCCAAAGGTGATTTCGATGTCGTGCTGTCGGACATCTTCATGCCTGTGATGGACGGCATCGAGCTGCTGAAGCACACGCGTGCACAGAACAACGATGTGCCGTTCATCATGATCACCGGCTTTGCGTCGGTCGACTCCGCGATCCACGCCATCAAGGCCGGCGCCAGCGACTACATCACCAAGCCGGTCCATCAGGATGAAATCCTGCACCGGCTGGCGCAGATCGAAGCTCTGGGCGGGCTGAAGGCAGAAAACAAGGCGCTGCGCGCGCTGACGCGAGCTGGCGACGAACTGCAGTTCCGCTTCGCCTCGCCTGCCATGCTCGACGTCGAGCGACTGGTCACCCGGGTGGCGCCGACCGTCAGCACGATACTGATCACGGGCGAATCCGGTACAGGCAAGGGGCTGACGGCACGCCGGATCCATGACCTGTCGGGCCGCGCCAGCGGGCCGTTCATCCCGGTCAACTGCAGTGCCATTCCTGAGAATCTTCTCGAAAGTGAGCTTTTCGGGCACACCAAGGGCGCATTTACCAGCGCCGACAAAGCCCGCAAGGGTCTGTTCCTGCAGTCGGACCGGGGCACGATCTTCCTTGACGAGATCGGTGACCTGCCGCTGTCGATGCAGACCAAGCTGCTGCACGTGATCGAGGAGAAGGCGGTCCGTCCGCTCGGTTCAGAGGAAGTACGGCGGGTCGACACGCGCATCATCACGGCTACCAACCGTGACCTCACGCAGATGGTTGCCGACGGCCGCTTCCGCGAAGACCTGTACTTCCGGCTGTCGGTGTTCCAGATCGCCCTGCCTGCCTTGCGCGAGCGCCGGGCCGATATCGTGGGATTGGTACGGTTCGTGCTCCGACGTCTCGGGGAGGGCTCGGGGGCCTCGACGCTCGGCATCGATCAGGACGCAGAAGAAATCCTTGCGGCCTATGACTGGCCAGGCAATGTGCGGCAACTCGAGAACGTCCTGCAGCGGGCGGCAATTCTGGCCGACGGCGGCAGGATCACGGCTGCGGACCTCCCTCCGGAAATCGCGCCGAAGCCAACTGGCAACGAAAGGTCGAGCGAGCTGCCGATGCGTGGAGGATCGCTGCGAGAGCAGGTACGTCGCTTCGAGCTGGCACTGATCCAGCGGGCGATCGAGGAGGCTGGCGGGGACCGTCGCGCTGCAGCGATGCGCCTTGGCATTGGACTTTCAAGTCTTTACCGCAAGCTCGAGGAGTTCCAACCCGAGGTGACCGGCGATGCGTCGGCGATGCGCGACAGGACTGCTTAGCGCGCTCGTCGTCGCGGGGCTCGTTTGCGCAGCAGCAAGCGCGGCCGCCAGCCCGGACGACGATTACCGCGAAGCCTCGGCGGCCTACCGCCGCGGTGACATGAACACCGCGGTTGCGACGCTGCAGCGCGGCAGCGATGCAGGTCATGTCCCGTCGATGCTGCTGCTCGCCTACATCTTCGAACAGGCAAGTCTTGACAGTCAGGCGGTCGCGGTCTACCGCAAGGCGACCGCGGCCGGCTCGACCGACGGCGCGGTCGGACTTGCCGGAATGGTTGCCGCCGGCAAGGGAACGGCGCGCGACACTGCCGAGGCCCTGCGACTTTACGAGGGCGCTGCTGCGCAGGGCAATCCGACAGCGGTCAATGCGCTGGCGCAGGCCTATATCAGCGAAACCCTGGGTCTGACGGCAGCGGCGCGCGACAACACCAAGGCGATTGCTGCGATCCGGCGCGCCGCCGAAGGGGGCTATGCCCCAGCGTCCGATGCCCTGGCACGCGCCTATACGAGGGGTGATTTCGGAGTGACTACGGATGCAGCCGAGGCTGCGCGCTGGCAGACGAGAAACGGAACCGGGCCAAAGGCGTCCGCAACCACGCAGGCGCCGCGATGATCCAGTGCCCGACAACCCTGTCTGTCCTGCTGCTTGCGCTCGGAGTCGCGTCCGCTCCGGTCGAGGGCGCCGACGTCGTCAAGGGCCGGAAGATCTTCGCTCAGCACTGCGCCGGATGCCATGGCGCAGGCGGTGTTCCGGTGATGCCGGGCGCACCGAATCTGACGCGACCCGAAGCGACGATGCGTCCTGATGGCGCGCTGGCCACGGTGATCCGCAATGGACGCGCGACCATGCCGGGTTTCCGTGGGTTGCTTCAGGAAAGCGAGGTCTACGACGTGATTGCCTTCATGCGGACGCTGCTGAGATGAGACGAATCTGGCTCGTCGTCGTGCTCTTCCTGTGTACAGCGGCGGCTGACGCGCAGAAGCTGGAGGTCAAGGACGTGTTCGAGGTTGGTGCGCCGGTCTATGTGCGCGCGCTGACGATCGAGTCGAAGCGCAATGCGCTCTGGGTCGGAACCTCCACTGGTGTCCATGAGGTGGATCTGCGCTCGAACCAGTTGAAGAACACGTTCACCCGCAAGGATGGCCTGGCGAACGAGTACGTGTTCGCCGTGGGCATCGATCACGATGGCTACAAATGGTTCGGCACCAATGCCGGTGGCACCTCCCGCTACCGCGACGGGGTGTGGAAGACGTTCTTTCCGATGCACGGCTTGGCCGACTACTGGATCTATTCGTTCGCGAGTCAGAAGGACGGCACCTTCTGGATCGGCACCTGGGCCGGGGTCAACCGCTATGACCCGAAGCGGGCGAAGTTCACGACTTACATGAAGGAACTCGTCAACGAATGGGTGTACGGCATCAGTGTCGACGCGAATGACCGGGTGTGGTTCGGTACGGAAGGCGGCGTGTCGATGTTTGACGGCAAGCAGTGGCACTCGTGGACGCACAAGGACGGACTGGGCGCTCCCAATCGCGAGAACCTCCCGGCCAGTGCGAACACCGGGCTGGGTACGCGGGCCCGGCATGATCTCTCGGTGTCGACCGACGGCACCGCGACGTACAACCCGAACTACGTGTTCTCGATCCTGGCGGCGCGCGACGGCAGCATCTGGGCCGGCACGTGGGGCGGCGGCGCCGCCCGCTTTGACGGCAAGCGCTGGGCCAACCTTACGGCGAACGACGGCCTGGCCGGCAACATTGTCTACAGCATGGCGCAGCAGCCGGACGGAGTGCTGTGGTTCGGGACCAATCGCGGCCTGTCGCGGTATGACGGCAAGACGTGGACCAGTTTCACTCGACTGGACGGCCTCCTCGAGGACCACGTGTACGCCGTGGCCGTCGCGCCCGGCGGCGACATCTGGGCCGGCACCAAGCGCGGCGTGGTTCGCATCGGCAGGTAGGAATGACCGTGTGACCGACCCGGGGGGAGGCATGGTGGTGAAGCAGAGTGCAGTGGTGATCGCAGTGGCCGGGGTAGCGCTGGCAGGGGCCGTCACGGCGGCGTATTTGCTGGGGCGCCAGTCCGCGCATGTCGTGCCGGGTGCGGCCAATGCCGCACCCAAGCCGATGCCCGTGCAGCACCCGCCGCTGCCGAAGGCGGGCAAGGAGGCGGCGCGCGAAGGGAAGGTCGAGTTCGACAAGTCACGGCAGTTCGTGCACTACCGCGTCGGCGCCAAGAACGTGAAGCGCATCTACGCCGACGGCGACACTCTGTGGGTCGGCACGTCCGGCGGCCTGATCCGCTACAACACCCAGAGCGACGAATTCAAGCTGTTCGACGTGAAGAGCGGCCTGCTGTCGAACGGTGTGTTCCATGTCGGCCGTCTCGGCGACAGGATCGTGCTGGGCACCTACGGCGGCGGCATGGCGCTGATGGACCCGCGTACCGAGGCGTGGGAGACCTACAACATTCCGGAGGGGCTCGGCGATGCGTTCGTCTACGACGTGCTGCAAGCGTCCAATGGCGACGTGTGGATCGCGACGTGGTCCGGTGCGAATCGGGTCCGCAGGGGTGAGCTGAAGATCCGCGGCCGTTGGGATCTCTACACCGTCGAGAACACCCGGGGCGGACTGCCGAATGACTGGGTCTATGGGCTGGCCGAAGGCAGGGACGGCGTGATCTGGATGGCGACCGAAGGGGGACTCGCGCGCTACAAGGACGGTGCCTGGACCAACTGGAATCATGCCAAGGGGCTCGGTGCCGACTACGAGATTGTCAGGGGCGACATCCAGTACAAGAGCGACCCCTCAAAAGTGTCGCAGCATCATGCCAAGCAGAAGGAGGAGATGGGCCTGCAGAACGTCGACGTGGCGTACAACCCGAACTACATCGTTTCGCTCGTGGTGGACCGCGACGGGGTCGTGTGGGCAGGTACCTGGGGTGGTGGCCTCGCGCGTTTCGATGGCACGAAGTTCACGAACTACACGGTAGCCAACGGCTTGCCGGGCAACCACGTCTTCATGCTGCATCTGGACCGCCAGGGGAGCCTCTGGATCGGCACCAACAACGGCCTCGCGCGACGGATGCCCGACGGCACGTTCTCGGTAATGAACACTCACGACGGACTGTTCGCGGATGCCGTGTTCTCGATGGACACGGGGGCCGACGGCACGCTGTGGGTCGGAAGCTACGGTGGCGTGGCGAGGATTCGCGGCGCAGCGACAAAGGACACGCGGTAAGTAGCGGCCACTTCAACCGGAGCGAGCGCCGTGCGCAGTGAGACTCCGGAGAGGGTCGGCAAGGGGAGACGGCAATGGACAGACGGGCGCGGATCGCCGAATTGCACGGCCAGGACATGCTGAGTCTGCCGGCTAGCCTGTTCTCGACCCTGCTCGAAATTGCCGACGACGCGGTGATCGTGATCGACGAGAGACAGACGATCGTGCTTTTCAATCGCGGGGCCGAGCGCGTCTTCGGCCACCGGTCCCACGACATCCTCGGCGAGTCTCTTGCCAGACTGCTGCCGGAGCGGGTCGCAAGTCGCCATGGAGATCACATCGAGGCCTTCGGCCGTCAGGCGGTGGCAACGCGGCGCATGGGTGAGCGCTCCGAAATCGAAGGCAGGCGAGCGGACGGCACTCTCTTTTCCGCGGAGGCTTCGATCTCCCGTGTCGACGTCGGCGATCTGCGCTACTACGCGGCGATCGTCCGCGACATCAGCGAGCGGAAGCGCGCCGACATGGCCCTAGCAGCCAGCGAGACTCGTTTCCGCACTCTGGCGGAGAACGCACCGGTCGGCATATTCGAGACCGACGCGGCCGGTGCGTGCGTGTACGTCAACCCGCGCTGGTGCGAGATCGCCGGCATGAAGCCACAGGAGGCGATGGGCTACGGATGGTCACGCGCAGTGCATCCGGACGATCGCGCCGTCTTCCAGACGGCATGGCGTTCTGCCTGCCAGGCACAGCGGCCGTTCGAGCTGGAGTATCGATTCCTGCGTCCTGACGGGCAGGAAACGTGGGTGTTCGATCATGCTGTTGCCGCGCGACCGGGAGGACCCACTTCGGATGGATAC
>Ga0316604_10002100_pt1 | contig 15946 bp, 13 predicted proteins | sample OWC_soil_day20_C_FD_207650 | JGI IMG/M metagenome (GOLD analysis project Ga0316604, IMG submission 207650) | Wetland soil microbial communities from Old Woman Creek delta, Ohio, United States - OWC_soil_day20_CT | ecosystem: Environmental > Terrestrial > Soil > Wetlands | place: USA: Ohio... | reverse complement strand
GTGTTTTTTCAGTCGCCAAGAATCCCGTACCAGCCAAAGCCGATACTGAAGGCGCGCGAATCCTGTGCGCCTGCCACACGCGAAGCGGTGAAGTCGATCCCGAGTTTTTCCGGAATGGCCCACAGGCGCAGCCCGGTGGCTTGGGTAGTGCCTGCACGCTGGGTATTCTGTGCTTCGACAAAGAACAGCACGCGTTCATGCGGCGTATAGGTCAGTGCCAGGTTGGCGAGGCGTGCGCTTTGGTGCGCGATGCGGTCGCGTGCGGTTCCCAGATTGGCGTGAGCATTGAAACCTGCGCCAATGTCCCAGCTGGCCAGTGCCAGCGCACCGTTTTCCGAGGCTTGCCAGCCATCGTGTTCATCTTCGCCAGCCGGGCTGAGTTTGCTGCGTCCGGTCCAGGCTTTGGCGCCCAGACCAACCGGGCCGAACTTGAAGATCTCGGGCGCCCATTTCAAGGCCAGCGTCTGGCTGTTCTCCTTTTGTGCTTCAGGCAACTTGTTCCAGCCGAATTCGACGCCGAGCTCGAATTCACCCAGGCCACAGGCCGGGGAGGCTACCCAACCGCGTGAGTCGTGGCTGCGTTCGCGCCAGGCTTCGAACTGGCATTGCTTGTCACCGACCGTACCGGCGTCGTCGGTTCCGAGTGGTCGTCCGGCCAGTGCGGGAAGGCTTGGCAGCATGAAAGCAATCAGGACAAGTGCTTTTTTCATGGGAGAAAGTCTCGATAGGAAGTTTCAGTCAGCATAGTTTGTGTAAATGCAAACCATTCTCAGTTGATCAAGAACAAAAAACCATGATTCAAAGAGGGGTTCGATTCTTTTTGCGGACTTTCCAGGCGTGCCGCAGATGAATTTCCCATAAGCCCTTTACGCCGAAATAGCTGAGTCCGGCGAGCAGCAGGGCAAGCAGTGGCAGACCGATCAGCAGGGGGTGACCAAGCGCGAAGAGCCAGTGCGTCCAGGCGTCCAGGGTTGCGCCCAGTGCTTGCCAGTCCGGTTCTGGCGGCAAGACAAAGTGCGCTTCGCTACGGGTTACAAAACGGCCAATCATGAACGCTGCCATATACAGCGGCACGATTGTCAGCGGATTGGAAAACAGGGTGCCCAGCAAAGCCAGTGGCAGGTTTGCGCGCAGGACAATGCACAGGATTGCAGCCCCCGGCATTTGCAGGGGGCCGGGAATCAGGCTGCAAAAGAGGCCGATGGCAACGCCCAGCGCAGCAGAGTGACGATTCAGATGCCATAAGCGTGGATGCAGCAGGGAGTTGCCGAGCAAAGCAAAAACCTTTTGCTTGCACAAAGTATCGGGGTGAGGCAAATGGCGGCGGATGAACTTGCGCATGCCTGGTCACGTAGCAGGGTGGATAGGACGGCTGGCTGGCAATGAGGGTAGGACAATCCTACACGCGAAAGGTGCTGGCGATAATCCGCGCATGCCCTTACTCATCCTCTCCTTCGCCGCAGGCGTCTGGCTATGTCAGCAGCAGGCCGTGTTGTTGGCGTGGTTCATTCCGTTGTCGGGCAGTCTGGTTTGTCTGCTCGCTGCGTTTGGTCTGATCCGGCGTTTCGGGCGCAGTGCCCTGATTCTGCTGTCGGCCAGCGCCTTTCTGGCGGGGCTTGCTTACGCGGGTGGGCGCGCCGAATGGCGTCTTGCGGATCGCCTTGCGGAAGCGCTTGAGGGCCAGGATGTCGAAGTGCTGGGCCGCGTAGCCGATCTGCCTCAAAGCTTTGAGCGTGGTATTCGCTTTCAATTCGATACCCTGGCCGCACCCGCCGGAATTCCCGAAAGACTGGCGCTGACCTGGTATGCGCGTGGCAACACAGTGGCCGCGGGCGGCGAATCCTCAGGCTTCCCCGTACTGCATGCCGGTGAGCGTTGGCGTTTGACCGTTCGCCTGCGGCAGCCGCATGGCAGCATCAATCCGCACGGCTTCGACTATGAAGCGTGGATGTTCGAACGTGGGGTCGGTGCGACCGGCTACGTCCGTCCTCAAGCAGGCAACACACGGCTGGCGATTCGCGATGCGGCGCCGATGGCCCATATCGACCACTGGCGCGAAACCATCCGGGCGCGGTTCCAGCGGGTGCTGCCGGATTCTCCCTGGCGTGGTGTGCTGGTCGCGCTGGTAGTGGGGGATCAGGCGGCTATCCCCAAGGATCAGTGGCTGCTATTTCGCCAGACAGGCGTTACACATCTGATGTCGATATCCGGTTTGCATGTCACCTTGATCGGGGCGCTGGCCGCTTTCGCCGTGGGGGGGCTGTGGCGGCGCGTGCCCGCACTTGCATTGCGGTTGCCGGCACAAAAAGCGGCCGTACTGGCTGGCGCGTTAGCGGCGGCAGCATATGTGCTGCTGGCTGGATGCGGGGTGCCTGCCCAGCGTACGCTGTACATGCTTGGCGTGGCCGCACTCGGCCTCTGGCTGGGGCGTGGCGCCGGCGCGGTGCGGGTGATGACGCTGGCCTTGTTGCTGGTGCTGTTGATTGATCCCTGGGCTGTGCTGGCCGCAGGATTCTGGCTTTCGTTTGGCGCGGTCGGAGCCTTGCTGTTGATGGTCAGTGCAAATCCCGGCACGGCAGGTCGCTGGCATTGGCTGTGGACATGGTTGCGCGCGCAATGGGCGGTGACCTTGCTGACGCTGCCGGTACTGCTCGGGATTTTCCAGCAGTTCTCGCTGGTCTCGCCCCTGGCCAATGCATTGGCCATTCCGCTGGTGAGCATGCTCATCACGCCGCTGGCTTTGCTGTTCGCGCTGCTGCCACTGCCTTCCCTGGCAGAGTTTGCCAACTGGTTGATGGGGTGGCTGATGAGTTTTCTGCAATGGTGTGCAGCACTGCCTCTGGCTTTGTGGCAACAGGCAGCACCACCACCCTGGCTGGTACTGGTCTGCTGTGTGGTCGCGCTGTGGGCTTTGTTGCCGCGTGGCGTGCCGGGGCGTTGGGTGGGCTTGCTGAGCTTTGTTCCCTTGCTGGTCTGGGGGCCGCCGCGGCCGCTACCCGGGTCGGCCCTGTTGACCGTGCTTGATGTGGGGCAGGGGCTGGCTGTGCATGTGCGCACGGCCCGGCATGAATTGCTGTTCGATACCGGGCCGCAGTATTCACCCGAGAGCGATGCCGGTCAGCGCATCGTGGTGCCCTACCTGCGTGCCGAAGGCGTGGCACGTCTCGATATGCTGATCGTATCGCACGATGATATGGATCACGCTGGCGGTGCGGATTTGGTCCTGGCGGAATACCCGGTGCGCGAGTGGCGCGGCAGCCTGCCGGATGACAATCCGCTATTGGCTGCGCGCGTGCCCTATCAGCGCTGCTTGCGTGGGCAATCCTGGGAATGGGATGGCGTACGCTTCGAAATGCTGAACCCCACTTCCGAATGGGTCGGGCGTGGCAATGACGGCTCCTGCGTGCTGCGGGTGAGCAATGCGACTGCTGCCGTCTTGCTGACCGGCGATGTGGAAGTCGCCGCTGAAAACGCAATGCTGGCGAGCCTGCCCGATCAGCTCAAGGCCGATGTGATCGTGGCACCGCACCATGGCAGCCGCAGTTCATCGCAAGAGGCCTTCGTCTCGGCCGTCGGTGCGCAGCATGTGGTTTTCACTGCGGGTTACCGGAATCGTTACCACCATCCCGCCCCCGAGGTACTCACGCGCTATCTGCACAGCGGGGCGCAGGCCTATCGTTCGGATGGCGATGGTGCCGTGCGCTTCGATCTTGCCCAGGATGGATTGCGGGTGAGTCGTGCGCGGGTGGAGCAGGCACGCTACTGGCATGATCGTACTTACTGACGCGCGCTTGCGCCGCACAGATCCCTGGGGCATGCTTGCCCAATCATTTATCCGTACGCATCCACCATGAATTTCTTCAGCTTCTTCACCAAGTTTTTCTGGGCCGACTGGCTTGCGCTGGGCTGGTTCCTGTTGTGCTGGTTCGGGTACGAACGGCTGGTGGAAAAAGGCTGGAAGGGGCATTCCACGCTGCTCGTCGAAGGCCATCGCCTGCGTGTGCAATGGGCGCGACAGATGCTCACGCGCGAGAACCGCATCGTCGATTGCGCCCTGGTCAGCAACCTGATGGGCAGCGTCAACTTCTACGCCAACACCTCGATCTACATCATTGCCGGTCTGTTCGCGACACTCGGCGCGCTGGACCGCTTTCTCGACACAGCTGCCGAACTGCAGTTTGCGCGCAGTTTTTCGCGCGAGGCCATGGAGCTCAAACTCGTGCTGCTGATCGCGATCTTCGTGGTGGCGTACTTCAAATTCACCTGGGCGCTGCGCCAGTTCAACGTGCTCTCGATCACCACCGGGGCGGTTCCTCCCAGGGGCTCCGATCCTGCAACGCTGGAACGTTTCGCGCAAAAACATGCTGCGGTGAACACCTGTGCGGGAGACGATTTCAACCGCGGCCTGCGCGCCTACTATTTCGGTCTGGCCGTACTCGCCTGGATGCTCTCGCCTTGGCTATTCATTTTTGCCACGGCAGTGGTTGTGTACGTGCAGGCACGTCGCGAGTTCGATTCGCCGGTGCTGCGGGCCTTGCGTGATGTGGATGAGATGGGTGAGTAAAAAAGTGGTTGCGGCAGAAGGCGGCCAGGAGCGCCAATCATCGTTGCTGCCCAGCGGCCATATGAATGACCGCTGTACTTTGATACCTGCTGGATGGCAATTCACACTACTCGGCCCAAGCGGATGGAGAAGTTATTGTCCGTGAACGACCGCTGCACAACGGGTGCAGCCCATCGCTTCTGCGAGGCCGAGCTCACACTACTCGCACCAAGCAGTCGTTGGGTTTCGCTGTGCTTCCGTTTCATGTTGGAATAGACAGCACACTTGAATTTTGGCTCAACGGCGCGTTTCCGGTATCGCATACCAACTGCGCTCATACGGACTAATAGGGAGGACTTGCTATGGCATTTCTGAAAGGACTGGACGATCTGCAGAGAACTTTGGCGGAGGCGCAGAGAGCGCTTGAGGCCGTCAACGGCGAGCTCGGAACATTGTCCTTCAATCCAGAGGATCCAGAGAGTGTCGAGGCGGCAATCGCTGAGTCCGAGCGGTTGGTCGACGAACGATTGAGCAAGTACGCCAACAACTCAATCGTCGGTCCGCTGATCGTTCAGATGAAGGACTCGTTCAGGACTGCCGTGATCGAGAAGGCAGCCGAGGCACGGCTGAAAGGAGAAGCGTCAGATGGCGAATAGAGAGGTCCTGTTTAAACGGATCAACAATGCCTTGTTCGACATGCAGGCGGCAACATCGCAGACCTTCGAGCAGCACTTCCTGACCTACGCCCGACTTTTTTCGGATTCTTCCCTGCAACTCCTGAATCAAAAGCTAACGGCGAATCTAGATGTAGAGCGTTTTCTGGAAGCTAGTTCAAAGTTGCAAGGCCGCATGGGGGGGCGGCGCGTCTCGCTTGGCCTGAAAACGCGGACGAGGTACTCGGCCTGCAGTGGCTATTGGTTCAAAAGTTCGCGCGTGAACCGCGAGGTCTGTTGAACTTCGCGCACACATACTACACGGTAGGGCGCAACCTCACTGGTGAGCTGCATAGCCTCACACGTCAGTTGCTGATCCCGTTTGCCCGCGACTACAAGGACTATGTGATTGCCATGGAGCAATCGGAAGTGGCCGAGTCCGTGAGCAGCGTTGCGGATGGCATCGGAAGTCCCCCTGCTCATATCACGTACCACATCAACGGAAACAACGCTCGAGTGAACCACCAGTCGATCGACAACTCGATCAACTCGGTGACGATCAACAGCACTGTGATGAACTACGTCCGGGAGCTACGCGACGAGATTCAAAGGGCTCCGCTCTCCGAGGATCAGCGCGGCTCAGCAATGGACTTGGTTGACGAGGTCGAGGAACAGATCGTGTCTGGAAAACCCAAACGTGCGATCTTGGCCGCGCTTGTGGCGTCGCTGCCAGCCATAGACTCGATCACGTCGATTAGCAACAACCTGCTCGAAGCTCTGAAGACGACTGGGATGCTGTGATCGTCAAGATGCCCGCCGCGCCACAAGGCCGTAACCCGGAATACATGCCCAAATCGTAGGGCGGAAAAGCGAAGCGCCTTCCGACTTCTGGAGCGCTTCACGACCGCCCTTGTTGTCTGTACCGCTAAGCGTCGGAAGACGCCTGCAGCTTTTCCGACCTACTGCCGCTACGATCCGAACGGCCGCGTCCCCAGAGTCCGAGCCAGGTAGGGCGGGTCAATGAAATGACCCGCGCGGACAAACCGTCCGAATCGGGATGATGGTTGTTGCGGGGCTGGATGGTGCTGCGCGGGGAATTTTGTGTGGCGGCGGGATGTGTGCCATCACGCGCGGGTTATGCCTTCGGCTAACCCGCCCTTGCGCCTGAACATCCGCTTCTGGATTTTCCGACTGGCCGCATCGGGTCGCCAGCTGCCTGCATGAAAACTTCCCCGCAGTGTTGCGCTCCGGAATATTTTTCCGCAGGGCAGATCCGGGCGCTTACTTGGGGTCGAGCTTGATCGATGCCGAGTTGATGCAATAGCGCTGGCCTGTGGGGGCTGGTCCGTCATCGAAGACGTGCCCCAGGTGGGCGCCGCAGTGCTGGCAGACGACTTCGATGCGGTACATGCCGTGGCTGAAATCCTCGATTTGCCCGACATTTTCGGGAACGGCTGCGCTGTGAAAGCTGGGCCAGCCGCAGCCCGCGTCGAATTTCGCGTCCGATTCGAAGAGTGGCGCGCCGCAGCAGCGGCAGCGGTATTCGCCTTTGCTCCACACATTCCAGTATTCGCCACTAAACGGGGCTTCAGTGCCTTTCATGCGGGTAACGCGAAACTGTTCGGGGTCCAGCATTTCGCGCCATTCGGCGTCGGTCTTTTGGATTTTTGTGGTCATGGCGGCTCTCTGTCGGGTATTGCTGATTTCAGGTGATGTCAGTCATCTTGTCCCGGCGGCAAGTATTTTTGGCAGGGTGTCCAGATCGTCGCATACAAACAGAACCGCCGCTTACTGTGGATAACACGGATGTGCCGGGCTCTGGCGTGCGGCGCGCAGGTACGCGCTGCATGCCGGTAATCCCTGAGAAGCGGGTTGCAACGGGCAGGTGTGTGTTTGGCAAACCTGCCCGTCGTTTTCAGCCAGCCTTTTTCTCGGGGATCAGGCGGATGGAAGCGGAGTTGATCCGGTAGCGCAGTCCGTTCGGCAGCGGGCCGTCATCGAAAACAAAGCCCAGATGTGCGCCGCAGTGGGCGCAGGCGGCTTCGACGCGATAGCTGGCGTGGCTGAAATCTTCGATCTGCTCGACGTTTCCGGCGGTGGCAACGCTATGGAAGCAGGGGTGACCGCAACCGGCGTCGAACTTGGCGTCCGAGTGGAACAGTTCGGCGCCGCAGCAGCGGCAGTGATAGGCGCCTTTCTCCCAGGTGTTCCAGTAATTTCCGGCGAAGGGACGTTCAGGGCCTTTCAGGCGGGCGATCCGGAATTCCTCGGGGTCGAGTTCTTCGCGCCATTGGGCTTCGGGCTTTTCAATCGTGTGAGGCATGTTGGTTTCCTCCACTCAGGTTGAAGAGATTCAGCGTCTCCTGTTCCTGTTACGGCATATTCGGGCGGCTTTGAAGGGGTTGATCCGGTATAATCGCGCCTCCCTCAGACCGGGTTTTGCCGGTTCCAATCCAGAGTGCCTTCCATGTCCGACATCCTCAGCCTTCGCGGCGCACCGGCCTTCTCGGCTTCGCGCTTGTCCCGCTTTTCCGAATCCCTGACCAGCGCTGGCGTGAAGCTACGCGGGCTGGCTGCAGAATTCTGGTATTTCGTGGAAGTCAAAGAAGCGCTGTCGGCGCAGGAACTGGAGCGTCTGGTCGATCTGCTTGATGCGCGCTCGGCCACGGCCGCTGCGCCCACCGGCACGAATCTGCTGGTGACGCCGCGCCTGGGCACGATCTCGCCGTGGTCCTCGAAGGCCACAGACATCGCCCACAACTGTGGTTTCGCCAAGATCGTGCGCATCGAGCGCGGCATCCAGTTCTCGCTGGATGGCACATTCGCCCGCGAAGTCGTGCTGCCGCTGCTGCACGACCGCATGACCGAGTCGGTGCTCGATTCGGTGGACGCTGCCGCCGGCCTCTTCGCCCACTATGCGCCGCAGCCGCTGACCAGCGTCGACATCCTTGCCGGTGGCCGTGCCGCGCTGGTCGTTGCCAATACCGAACTGGGTCTGGCCCTGTCGGAAGACGAGATCGATTATCTGGTCGAGAATTTCAGCAAGGTGAATCGCAACCCGACCGACGTCGAGCTGATGATGTTCGCGCAGGCCAATTCCGAGCACTGTCGCCACAAGATCTTCAACGCGGACTGGATCATCGACGGCCGCAAGGAAGCGAAGTCGCTCTTCGGCATGATCAAGGACACCCACAAGGCGCACCCGGAAGGCACCATCGTCGCCTACGCCGACAATGCTTCCATCATCGAAGGTTTCGAGATCGACCGTTTCTATCCGGATGGCGAAGGCCAGTGGACGTACCGCAAGGAGCTGACCCACATCCTCGCCAAGGTGGAAACCCATAACCACCCGACCGCGATCTCGCCTTTCCCCGGTGCATCCACCGGCTCCGGCGGCGAGATCCGCGACGAAGGCGCCACCGGTCGCGGTTCGCGCCCGAAAGCCGGGTTGGCGGGCTTCACGGTGTCGAACCTGAACATTCCGGGCGCCACCCAACCTTGGGAAAAGCAATACGGCAAGCCCGAGCGCATTGCGTCCGCTTTGGATATCATGATCGAAGGCCCGCTCGGCGCGGCCGCCTTCAACAACGAATTCGGCCGCCCGAACCTGACCGGCTATTTCCGCACCTTCGAGCAGGAAGTCGAAGGCGAAGTGCGCGGCTATCACAAGCCGATCATGATCGCCGGCGGCCTCGGCAGCATTCAGGCTGAGCAATCCTTCAAGACCAAATTCGCCCCCGGCACGCTGCTGATTCAGCTTGGCGGCCCCGGCATGCTGATTGGTCTGGGCGGCGGTGCTGCGTCCTCGATGGCGACCGGCAGCAATGCGGTCGATCTGGACTTTGCCTCGGTGCAGCGTGGTAACCCGGAAATGGAACGCCGCGCGCAGGAAGTCATCGATGCTTGCTGGCAGCTCGGCGACAAAAATCCGATCCTCGCCATGCACGACGTGGGCGCGGGTGGCTTGTCCAACGCCATGCCGGAGCTGGCGGACTTTGCTGAACTCGGCGCGCATTTCGAGCTGCGCAATGTGCAGATCGAAGAGCCGGGCATGAGCCCGCGCGAGATCTGGTCGAACGAATCGCAGGAGCGCTACGTGTTGGCGATTGCGCCGGAGTCGCTGCCCCTGTTCGAATCCTTCTGCGCCCGCGAGCGTTGCCCGTTTGCGGTGGTCGGCACGGCGACCGGCGATGGCCGCCTGCAGGTGACTGACAGCCACTTTGGCAATCACGCGGTCGACATGGATATGCAGGTGCTGCTCGGCAAGCCGCCGAAGATGACCCGCGACGTGGCTACGCGCCCGATCTATCTGCCGCCGTTTGACGTGTCGGAGATCGACGTGTCGGAAGCCGCGCTGCGCGTGCTGCGCATGCCGGCCGTGGCGAGCAAATCTTTCCTGATCACCATCGGCGACCGCTCGGTGGGCGGCCTGACCGCGCGCGACCAGATGGTCGGCCCCTGGCAGACTCCGGTGGCGGATGTGGCTGTGACGGCGATGAGCTTCCACGGCTATAACGGCGACGCCTTCGCCATGGGCGAGCGCACGCCGCTGGCTTGCGTGAATCCGGCTGCTTCGGGCCGCATGGCGGTGGGCGAGTCCATCACCAATCTGCTGGCTGCCGACATTGCTGACATCGGCGACGTGAAGCTCTCCGCCAACTGGATGGCCGCTTGCGGTCAGCGCGGCGAAGATGCGCGCCTGTTCGATACGGTCAAGGCCGTGTCCGAATTCTGTATCGGCGCCGAGCTGTCGATTCCGGTCGGCAAGGATTCGCTGTCGATGCGCACCACCTGGAAAGAGGGTGAGGAAGCGAAGTCCGTCACCTCGCCGCTGTCGATGATTTCCACCGCCTTCGCACCGGTGCAGGACATCCGCAAGACCCTCACGCCTCAGCTGAAGATCGAGGAGGGCGTCGAGACCGAACTGGTGCTGGTTGATCTGGGCCGCCAGAAACATCGCCTCGGCGGTTCGGTGCTGGCCCAGGCCTACAACTCGGTGGGCGAGCAGGCGCCGGATATCGACGCCGCCACGCTGAAAGCCTTCTTCAATGGCGTGACCGCCCTCAAGCAGGATGGCCTGCTGCTGGCCTACCACGACCGCTCCGACGGCGGCCTCTTCGCGACTCTGGCCGAGATGGCCTTCGCTTCGCGCTGCGGCCTCTCCATCGAGCTGGATTCGGTGTGCTACGACGACATGCTCTCCGATGTGGATGGCAGCGAGAAGCGTCCGGACATGCTCAAGGGTCGCTTCACGGACCGCGTGTTCGGCGCACTGTTTGCCGAAGAACTCGGCGCCGTGGTGCAGATCCGCCGCAGCGACCGCGAGCGCGTGCAAACCATGCTGCGTGAAGCCGGGCTGGGTGCGGAAACCCACTTCATCGGCTTCCCGAATGATCGCGGCGCCTTGCGCATCCGTCGCAACGCCAAGACCGTGTTCGAAGCTGATGTTCATGAGCTGCTGCAGGTCTGGTCTGAGGTTAGCCACGAAATCGCGCGCATCCGTGACGACGCGACGAGCGCCGATCAGGAATTCGCCGCGCTGGCCGACAAGGCCGATCCGGGCCTGTCCGTGTCACTGAGCTTCAACGCCGCCGAAGATGTGGCTGCGCCGTATATTGCCAAATCGAGCGCACGTCCCAAGGTGGTGATCCTGCGCGAGCAGGGCGTGAATTCGCAGAACGAGATGGCCTCGGCTTTCGAGGCAGCTGGCTTTGCCCCGTTTGACGTGCACATGTCGGATCTGATGGCGGGCCGCGTGAATCTGGCGGACTTCCATGGTCTGGCCGCTTGCGGTGGTTTCTCGTATGGCGACGTGCTGGGTGCGGGGCAGGGCTGGGCCAAGTCCATCCTGTTCAACGACAAGCTGCGCGAACAGTTCTCGGCCTTCTTTGGCCGCAGCGACACCTTCGCGCTGGGCGTGTGCAACGGTTGCCAGATGATGAGCAACCTCGCCGAGATCATCCCGGGTGCAGATGCCTGGCCGCGCTTCCAGCGCAACCGCAGCGAGCAGTTCGAAGCGCGCACTGCGCTGGTCGAGGTGCTGGAGTCGCCGAGCATCCTGCTGGCCGGCATGGCTGGCAGCCGCATGCCCATCGTGGTCAGCCACGGCGAAGGTCGTGCCGACTTCGCGCTGCATGGCGATCAGACTCAGTTGCAAAATCAGGCGCTGGTTTCGCTGCGCTTCATCGCCAACAACGGCGAAGTGGCGAGCAGCTACCCGGCCAATCCGAACGGCTCGCCCGCCGGTATCACCGGTCTGACCACGCCGGACGGTCGCTTCACGATCATGATGCCACACCCGGAACGCTGCCGCCGCACGGTGCAGATGAGCTGGGCGCCGGCTACGCTGGGTGAAGATTCGCCGTGGATGCGCATGTTCCGCAACGCGCGGGTCTGGCTGGGCTGATTCAGCCGGAAATCATCAAAAGGCGAGCTTGCGGGCTCGCCTTTTTGTTTCAGGAATCATTGTTTCCTGGGCAGGACGGGCCAGATCAGGCGGTCGATGCTGTTGAGCGTGGTGGGCTGCTCGGTGCCAAGCAGTTTGCTCATGGCGATGATTTCCTGCGTATTGAAGCGGGTTGCCGGTAGTTGAGCAACTACATTGGCATAGCCACCGCCGCCGTAGGCCCGTTCGGCACGCAGCATGACGGAAAGGGCCAGTTCAGTCTCAGGCTTGCCTTCGAGTTCGGGGTAAGGCCAGGTTTCCGGCTTGGCTGCAAACTGAGCCAGATAGTTGATTGCGTTCTTGATCCCCCGCGTGGTATTGCGCCGTTTCCACACATCTACCTTGAGCTGCTCGCCATAGCGCGCGAGGTTTTCCATCGCATCGAGGTTGAACGCGGAATAGTGAAACGGCGTGGTGCGTTCCAGTTCCGCGTATTGCTTGCCTTCTGCGGAAACCTGAGCCGCGATGCGCAGATCCTGCGCACGCAACACGGCCTGTCTGGCAGTCTTCAGGTCACCGGCAAACAAGGCGTAATTGGCGATCTGCATGTCGTAGTAAGTGCCGTGATTGTTGAACGCGTTGTATTCTTCGATGCCGGTCTCGCTGGTCAACATCCAGGTACCGAAATCCTTGAACCAGGTCTTCAGTTCGGAGACTTCCGCTGGCGTCAATATGCCGGCAGGTTCGATCAGGGCTACTGCATCGATCACCATCCAGAAGTTGCGCGTGTCGATCAGGCCGGTACCACGCCCATCCACACGCCCCATGACGGCCTGGCCGAAGCGCAGGTTCGGGTTCATGCGGGTCTTCGGGTCAAGGAACCATGTCCGGATGAACGCTGCCGTTTTTTCGGCATAGCGCTTGTCGCTGCTGAAGTAGTAAGCCAGCGAGAGGTTTTGGGTACCCAGACACATGATCTGCATGCGGACGGAATCACTGTCGCCGTTCTTGGCGGAAGGATTGAATTTGCCGTCCTTCTGGATGTAGGGCAGGCCATCCGCCTTGGATGGGTCTGGCCACCAGTAAGGTGCCAGACTCATGTAATCGTGCTTGTCACCGCTGGCCGGGACGATCTTCTTGTAAGTCACGGACTCTGGTGCGACCTTGAGTAACGCCTGAGCATCCTCCATCAACTTGGCATACGCCGGGCGTAACCCCGGGTCTTCTGCAGCAATCCGCTGTTTGGCGTATTCAAGATAGGCCGCATCCATGGTGATGACCTGGGGTGCTGCAAAGGCATGGCCATTGATGCCCAGGGCACAGGCCGCGATGGCTGCAAAGTAAGTGAGAGGGGATCGTGCGCGCATGGTGTCTCCATGGTTTGGGTGGACGACCGGAAGCGTTCATGAAGCCAGACGCACCGGATCTGTATTTCTAGGTTAAACGATTACCTTGGCGTTTTGCAAGCTTCGCAGACAAGGTTGTGAGAAAGTTGATGCGCAGGAATCGGCAGAAACGGCTGCTGCTCGAAAAATACCCCTTGGTCGGTGTGCGCAAGCGGGATGCCTCCGCTTACACTCGGGGGCAGTCACACGAGGTCGTTTCTGGCGCGTGCTGGCATTCTGCGCAAGCGTTCAATAACGGAGAGTTCAAAATGAAAAAAGCACTTTTTGCAATGACCTTGGGCTTGCTGGCTGCCCCGGTCTTTGCGAACCAATCTTGTGACGAATTGAAAGCCCGGATCGAATCACAGATTCAGGGGCATGGTGTCAAGGCTTACAGTCTGGATATCGTCGCCAAAGGCGAGACCAAGGATGGCAAGGTGGTTGGCACTTGCGAAGGCGGTACGAAGGAAATTGCTTACAAGAAGAAGTGAGTGTTCCTGCTGCCCATGAAAAAAGGACCGCAAGGTCCTTTTTTCATGGCGGAACGAAAGCGCAAGACCCGCGTCAGTGATAGCCCTTGAAGCCCTCCAACAGGACGACACGGGCCTGACGTTGCAGTCCGGGTTCCACATCCACAGAGATCAGGGCCAGCACTTCCTGGTGCGTGAAGTGGGAGGCTATGTCGGCGTAGTCACTCTGGGTAACAAGGATCAGCGGCCGGCTGCTGGGCTCCTCGGTCAGCGGAGTGGTGAGCTGATAGTGATCTGCCGGGTGCGGATGGGGCGCCCAGGCCAGGTGATCAGGGTTCAGGTCGCGCAATTGATAGAGCAGGTGAGCCATCATCGTGCGGTCCTTGGTCAGCAGGATCGCGCCGGGATGTGCCCCCAGTATCGGGCGGACTTGCGCAGCGAGCCTGTCCCAGCCTTTGGCGCGTTTGAGCGGGTCGAGTCTGGCGGGTTGGACTTGCCCGGTCAGCACGAAGTAATCGCCCAGATGGTAGGCCGCAAGCATCACGACAATGTTCAGCCCGAGCGCGGCAATCCACCAGCGCGAGCGAATGCGTGAGAGCTGCACCACGCCGAGCAGCAAGGCCGTGACCAGTGCGGGGGCTGCCCAGTTGCCATTGGCTTCCGAGCGCAGCGCCTGCAGGAAGACGAGCGCGAGCAGGGGCAGGCTGAAACACAGCAGGAACTGGTAGCGGGCATCGCGCCACTTGCGCTGGGCCAATGCCAGTCCGGCGAGAAAGGCCAGTGCGAATCCTGGCCCGAGTGAGCCCGCCTGGGCCGCAAGAAACTCGCCAAGGTTGCCATGCTTGTCATTGAAGCCTTCGACATGCGTGATGTCGGCGGTGTGGCGCAGGGTCGGGAAATCATGTGACCAGTTCCATACAATGTTAGGCAGCACGATCACACAGGCCAGGGCAATTGCAGCCCACAGGCCCGGGTGCGCGAAAATGTGGCGGCGGCGGCGATCCAGCAAGAGATAGAGCATGGCCGAAGCACCGAATGCCGCCATCGTGTATTTGGCCATGATGCCCAGGCCCACCGCAGCGCCCAGCCACAGCCAGTCGCTCATCCGGTCCGATTCGATGGCGCGCAGCAAGAAGAGCATCGCCGCAGTCCAGCAGAACAGCAGCGGCGCATCGGTGGAAACGGCCAGACCGAGTGCCGAGACTATCGGGATCAGCGCGAACGCCACACCGGCACGAAAACCGATACGGACATCGAAGAGCTTCTGGGCAAGCAGGAATAGCATCCAGGCCGTGGCGGGATAAAGCAGCAGGGCGGGGAGTTTCACCGCGAGCAGGCCGTTGCCAAGCAGGCTGGTTGATAGCCAGATGAGCCAAGCAATCAGGGGCGGCTTGGAGAAATAGCCCCAGTCCAGATCCTGCGCCCAGGTCCAGTACTGCGCTTCATCGATGTAGAGCGTTACGCCCAGACGCGGAATCACCCACATGCGATAGACCGTCAGCAGCAGCAGGATGACCAGCAGTAATACAGCCTGTGGCAAGCGCGTCGTCGGTTGGGGCTCCTCGGGCGTGAGGCGGATGCGGGTCCAGTCTTCCATGAATTCAGTGGCTTGTTTGAGTGATTCTATTGGAGATGCTAACCCCTCCTGACATCCCTTTAACAGGGACGGCTGAGGAGGGGCTGAAGGAGGTCGAAGTTTTACTTCATTCGAACCAAAACCACGCCGCCTTCCTTGTACAACACGTCGACCTTCGCATCGGCCGGCAGCCGGTCTATGCGTGTCAGGGCGATCTGGCCCGGTCGGGCCTGTTCGGTGGGTGTGACTTGCCCACGATAGATGGAAAAGCTCGGCGCATGGAAATTCCACAGCACGCCGGGCTCGTTGAATGCGCGTGCGGCAATTCCGGCGCGCTTGACCGGTCCTTGCAGCACTTCACCCAGGAGCGGTGACACGGCCAAGGCAATCAGCAAGGTCTGCAGGATCGCAATCGTCAGCACGCGTGACCAGACCTCTCGCTGCCGGAAGGCCAGCGCCAGCGCCGCGCATAGCACGAGCGCACAGCCCAGGATGTAAGTCAGCGAGCTTGCTGCGGGCACTCTGGTCACTTGCGCCAGGTAATACGCATCCTTGATCCAGCCCGCACTGGCGGCGTGCTGCAACAAGCCGGGCAGCGCGATGAAAGCGATGATCAGGACGAATGCAGGGGCCACTCCCAGCCAGATCGATTTCACCCGTTCGCGATGAATCGCCAGCAGCGCGAACAGCGGCGTGCAGCCATACAGCGCGTAGTGCGGCAGCTTGGTGCCGGAGAGCGAGAAGAACACCGTCACGAAGAGAAACCAGATCCACAGGAAACGCCGCTCCGGCAGCTTCCAGTCCGCTGGCAACTGGCGCACCGCAGCCACCAGCCAGGCCAGCCAGGGCAGCAGCAGGGCCGGGATCATCAGCACGTAATAGAACATGCTGCCGGAATGCCCCTCGAGCGAACCGGAGAACCGCTGCACGTTGT
>Ga0316604_10002095_pt1 | contig 15969 bp, 13 predicted proteins | sample OWC_soil_day20_C_FD_207650 | JGI IMG/M metagenome (GOLD analysis project Ga0316604, IMG submission 207650) | Wetland soil microbial communities from Old Woman Creek delta, Ohio, United States - OWC_soil_day20_CT | ecosystem: Environmental > Terrestrial > Soil > Wetlands | place: USA: Ohio... | reverse complement strand
AGCCTGCTTTTGGATCCGTCACGCTGAAACTGGGGAGCCCGTTGATGATTGCTACACGCAGCTTGCCGGCAGCCTTGATGTCGGAAAGCTGATCCGCCTGAGCCATGGAGGGCAACATACTTGCACACAGCACGAATGCCCATGTGACAAGGGTTCCCGCAAGGGTTTTCATATGCCTGTCTCCTTTTTCGGGCAAGTATAGGGATTTTTGAATCCTCGCGCTGTGCGCGTATGCCCGGGCTCTTGATCAGCGATGGGCGCGGTCACAACTCGCAATGAAAAGCGGAAAAGTCCCGTTTCGGGAGAATCCTGTTGTGTTACCGCGCTGGCTCGATGTGCGTGAGCGACTCATTGACCTTACGGTCTGACGGCCACCAACTTGAGCTCACGCAATTTTTGGAAAAGGTTTGAATCGCGAGGTTTGAGTGTCATGCCCCCTCTGCGGTATCATTCGCTTTTCCAGCTCCTGTACTTCCATGACCAAGTACGTTTTCGTCACGGGCGGTGTTGTGTCCTCACTGGGCAAAGGCATCGCGGCAGCATCCTTGGGGGCCATCCTCGAATCACGAGGAATCCGCGTCACCCACCTCAAACTTGATCCCTACATCAACGTCGATCCGGGAACCATGAGTCCCTTCCAGCACGGCGAGGTCTTCGTGACCGACGACGGCGCGGAGACCGACCTTGATCTTGGCCATTACGAGCGCTTTACCAGCGCCAAGATGACCAAGCGCAACAACTTCACCACGGGCCAGATTTACGACAGCGTGATCCGCAAGGAACGGCGCGGCGAATATCTGGGCAAGACCGTGCAGGTGATTCCGCACATTACCGACGAGATCAAGCTATCGATCAAGCGTGGGGCGGAAGGGGCCGACGTGGCCATCATCGAAGTCGGCGGCACGGTCGGCGACATCGAGTCCCTGCCTTTCCTGGAAGCCATCCGCCAGATGGGCTTTGAAGAAGGGCGTTCCAACACCTGTTTCGTCCATCTCACGTTGTTGCCGTACATCGCTACAGCGGGAGAGCTCAAGACCAAGCCGACCCAGCATTCCGTCAAGGAATTGCGCGAGATCGGCATCCAGCCTGACGTGCTGTTGTGCCGCTGTGATCGTTCTATCCCGGTGGAAGAGCGGCGCAAGATTGCCTTGTTCTGTAACGTCATGGCCGAGGCCGTGATCGAAGTGATGGATGCGGATTCGATCTACAAGATTCCGGCCATGCTGCATGAACAGATGCTCGACGAGATTGTCTGTCACAAGCTCGATATTCTGGCGCATGCGGCAGACCTGTCGGTGTGGGACAAACTGGTCCACACCATGGAAAACCCGCAGCACGAAGTTGATATCGCATTTGTCGGCAAATACGTCGATCTGACCGAATCCTACAAGTCGCTGATCGAAGCTCTCAAACATGCAGGCCTGCATACCGAGGCCAAGGTCAATCTGCATTATCTGGATTCCGAAGATATTGAGAAGAACGGCTGTGCCGCGCTTCAGGGAATGGATGCGATCCTCGTGCCTGGCGGGTTCGGCAAGCGTGGTACCGAAGGCAAGATCGCCGCAATCCGTTTCGCGCGCGAAAACAAGATTCCTTATCTGGGCATCTGCCTGGGCATGCAGTTGGCGACCATCGAGTTCGCGCGTCATGTGGCTGGCCTGGAAGGCGCCAACAGTACCGAGTTCGAGCCGGACGGCCCGCACCCGGTGGTGGCGCTCATCACCGAATGGCTGGACCGCGAGGGACGTGTCGAGAAGCGTACGGAAGACTCCAACCTGGGGGGCACCATGCGCCTGGGCGCACAGCGTTGTCCGATCAAGGCGGGCACCCTGGCCGCCAGCATCTACGGCAAGGATGTGAATGAACGCCATCGGCATCGCTACGAGGTGAACAACATCTATGTGCCCAAGCTCGAAGCAGGCGGCATGATCATCAGTGCCCGGACGCCGACCGAAAACCTGCCGGAAATCATGGAGTTGCCGCAAGATCAGCATCCATGGTTCGTCGGCGTGCAGTTCCACCCGGAATTCACCTCGAACCCGCGTACCGGGCATCCGCTCTTCATCGCCTATGTGAAGGCGGCGATTGCCAAACGTGAGGGCAAGCAATGAACCTGTGCGGATTCGAAGTCGGCCTGGACAAGCCGTTTTTCCTGATTGCGGGCCCCTGTGTGATTGAGTCCCGCGAAATGGCCCTGGAAACCGCTGCCGAGCTGAAGGCCATCACCAGTGCGCTGGGGATTCCCTTCATCTACAAGTCCAGCTTCGACAAGGCCAACCGCTCCTCGGGCAAGAGTTTTCGTGGCCCGGGCATGGATGCCGGGCTGGAGATTCTTGCCGAAGTGCGCTCGACGCTGAACGTGCCGGTGCTGACCGACGTGCATAACGAAGCCATGATTGCCCGTGTGGCATCCGTGGTGGATGTGTTGCAGACGCCGGCCTTCCTGTGCCGCCAGACCGATTTCATCCATGCCGTGGCAACCTGCGGCAAGCCGGTGAACATCAAGAAGGGCCAGTTTCTGGCGCCGGGCGACATGAAGAACGTGGTCGACAAGGCCCGCGAAGCCAATGGCGGCGCGGACAACATCATGGTCTGCGAGCGCGGCGCTTCCTTCGGTTACAACAACCTTGTCTCTGACATGCGTTCGCTGGCCATCATGCGCAACACCGGCTGTCCGGTGGTGTTTGATGCGACCCATTCGGTTCAGTTGCCGGGCGGGCAGGGTGACAAGAGCGGCGGCGCGCGTGAGCATGTGCCGGTGCTGGCACGGGCAGCGGTGGCTGTCGGGATCTCCGGCCTCTTCATGGAAACCCACCCGAATCCGGAATGCGCGATGTCCGACGGTCCGAACTCCTGGCCCCTGGGCAAGATGCGCGAGCTGCTGGCCACGCTCAAGGCGATTGATGCGGTGGTCAAGCAAGCAGGCTTTGCCGAGCTGGCCCTGTGATCACGCACGTCGTCCTGTTCAAATGGCTGCCTGGCGTCTCTGCGGAGACGGAGGCGGTGCGCGCCTTCCATGCCGCCATGCTGGAACTGCCGGGCCAGATTCCGCTGATCCGGTCATGGGACTGTGGCTTCAACATCACGGGTGAAGATTCACAGGCCGCAGACTATGTCCTGGTTGCCGGGTTTGATAATCAGGACGCGTTGTATCAGTATTTCGAGCATCCCCTGCATCTTGACGTGCTGAAGCGTCTGGATGGTCTGGCGGAGCTGGTTTTTGGCGATATTCCAGCCTGAACCTGCGAGGAATCTGTGTCCGGTCAACCGGATGTAATCTTCCTTGCGTAGAATTACGCAGTTTTTGGCGTTTGCCGCACTCCCCTGTGTGTGCAGCGCAGTCCGGCTGAAAATGCCGGGCGAGACAGGCTGCCTTGGTGGCCAGCTCATTGAATAGATTGACTAACAAGGGATAAACACATGAGTGCTATTGTTGACGTTATTGCTCGCGAAGTTCTCGATTCTCGCGGCAACCCCACTGTTGAAGCCGATGTACTGCTTGAATCCGGCGTGATGGGCCGTGCTGCCGTGCCGTCTGGTGCCTCCACCGGTTCCCGCGAAGCCATCGAACTGCGTGATGGCGACAAGAGCCGCTATCTGGGCAAGGGCGTGCTCAAGGCCGTCGAAAACGTCAATACCGAGATCTGTGAAGCGCTGGTCGGTCTGGATGCTGAAGAGCAAGCCTACATCGACAAAGTCATGATCGAACTCGATGGCACTGAAAACAAGAGCCGTCTGGGCGCCAACGCCCTGCTGGCCGTGTCGATGGCAGTGGCCAAGGCCGCGGCTGAAGAAGCCGGTCTGCCGTTGTATCGCTACTTCGGCGGTTCAGCCCAGATGACCCTGCCGGTGCCGATGATGAACATCATCAACGGTGGTGCGCACGCCAACAACAGCCTGGATTTCCAGGAATGCATGATCCTGCCGGTGGGCGCCAAGACCTTCCGTGAAGCGCTGCGCTGTGGCGCCGAGATCTTCCACAATCTGAAGAAGATCCTCGACAAGAAGGGCTACCCGACGACCGTGGGTGACGAAGGCGGTTTTGCCCCGAACGTCTCCGGTGCTGAAGAAGCGCTGACCCTGATCGTTGAAGCCATCGGCGCTGCCGGTTACAAGGCGGGTGAAGACGTGTTGATCGGTCTCGATTGCGCTGCTTCCGAGTACTACAAGGATGGCAAGTACGTTCTCGAAGGTGAAGGCAAGACCCTGACGTCGGCTGAAAACGTGGCTTTCCTGGAAGGCCTGGTTGCCAAGTTCCCGATCATCACCATTGAAGACGGCATGGCCGAACAGGATTGGGATGGCTGGAAGCTGCTGACCGACGCCCTGGGCAAGAAGGTTCAGCTGGTGGGCGACGATCTGTTCGTCACCAACACCAAGATCCTGGCTGAAGGTATCGAAAAGGGTATTTGCAACTCCATCCTGATCAAGGTGAACCAGATCGGCACCCTGACCGAAACCTTTGCCGCTGTCGAAATGGCCAAGCGTGCCGGCTACACCGCCGTGATCTCGCACCGCTCCGGCGAAACCGAAGACAGCACCATCGCTGACATCGCGGTGGGCTTGTCGGCAGGTCAGATCAAGACCGGTTCCCTGTCCCGTTCGGACCGCGTTGCGAAGTACAACCAGATCCTGCGCATCGAGGAAGATCTGGGCGACATCGCCGTATATCCGGGCCGTGCGGCCTTCTACAACCTGCGCCTGAAGTAATCCAACGCAGGTACAATCTGGGCGCACCAAGTGGTGCGCCCTTTTTGTTTCCAGACTGCCCATTACTTTCCATTCATCATGCGCTGGCCTGCCATCCTGTTTTTTGCCTTGCTGCTTGCCTTGCAGTATCCGCTCTGGATTGGCAAGGGCGGCTGGCAGGATGTTCGCGAAGCCGAGGCCAAGCTTGAGACCTTGCGTGCGGAAAATCGTGAACTTGAAAAGCGCAATGCGGAACTGGCCTCCGAAGTGAAAGACCTGAAGTCAGGGTACGAGGCCATGGAAGAGCGGGCCCGTCTTGAACTCAATCTCGTCAAACCGGGCGAGATCTTCGTACAGATTCCCGACACCATCCCGACAGGGCGTCGCTAGTCTTTTCCTGTGCCGATTGCATCCGGGCCAGGCCTCTTTGCCAGGAGACCTGTATTTGCCGTGATGATCAGTCGATCAGACGCCTCAACACACCAATCGGCGGCGCCCAGCTGTCCGCCGGTTTCTTCTTGCGTGTGATCAGCGTGAGCTGCGCGGGCTGGAAGACGTTGGCATTGTGGGTGACCGGCGTGGTGATCAGATACTGCGCACGGGTGGCGCGCAGGAAGGCGCCGACACGGTCGATGTTGGCCACGTCCAGATGCGCGAAGGGCTCGTCGATGAAGACGAAGCCGCCGGGGCGGGCATCGTCCATCAAAAGCGCAATCAGCAGGATCAGCGACTTCATGACCTGCTGGCCGCCCGAGGCTTCACCATCGTTGAGGCTCTGCGCACCCTTCTGGTCGAAATCGAATGCTACTTCCAGACCGGCTGCGGCGAGGATCGCATCATCATTTTCCAGAACCGGCACCGGGCATTCCACGCCCACACCGGAAAGGTCGCCGAGTGCGCGCAGGTTCTTGCCGTACTGGCGCACGGTGGCGCGGAGCCGCGCGATGTAGGCGGCGCGGGCTTCATCCACCATGGTCTTGGTGCGCTCGGAATAGGCCATGCGCTGGCCGTAGTCGCTTTCCCGCTGGCTCAGTTCCAGCGAGAGCTTTTCCTTCACGATCAGGACGGCTTCATCCTGCGGCCAGTCGCCGTCGTGCAGGCGGCGCTTCAATCGCGTGAGTTCATTTCGTGCACCCGCCAGGCCACCATAGTGCTCGGCCAGCTCGGCGAGTGCATCGGTTTCCAGCCAGTGTTCGGGCATGCCGCGGCGCTTGCCGCGCAATCTCAACAGGCGGGCAGTCTGCTCCAGACGCTGCGGGCGCGATTCACCGGCTACGCGCTTGAGTACTTCGCGCGCTTGCGCCAGATCGCGGGCGCGGCGGTCGGCTTCGATGGCGATGCCGGCCAGACGTTCCTTGCAGCGATCGACCTCGGCGCGCGCGGCGGCGAGATCGGCTTCTGCGCGGTTGAAGGCATCCTGCAAGGCAGGTTTGTCCTGTACAGCGGCGTCGAATTCGGCGGCACGGGCCAGCATCAATTCGGCGGCCTGCATGCCGAGCAGTTTTTCGCGCGCAATCTTCATCGCGGCTTCATGCTCATCCTGTTTCTTGCGTGCCCAGTTGAGCTGTTTGTCGAGTTCGCTGATTTCCTGTTGCAGGCCTTCGAGACGTGCGCTGCGCGCCAGCTCGCCAAACCAGAAGTCATGCGGCACACCGAGGTGACGTGCCCCGCGGCGTTCGCGGTGGTAGCCCTCGCGGGTGATCCAGTCCTGATCACGCGGCAGCTTGGCAGCGGCTTGTGCTGTGTCGACACGGCGGATGCGGTTGAGCAGCTCGGCCAGCCACTTCGGCGGTTCACCGGCAAAGCGCACCACCTCCAGCAGGCTGCCGGGCAGGGCATCCGGGCAGGGGGCGCGGTCGGCGACAATGAAGTGGCGGAAGTGTTCGCGTTCGCCCAGCGCCCAGGCTTCATGCCGGTCGCTGTCGCTCTCTAGCAGGATCAGCGAGCGATACGGGCGCAGGATGGCTTCCAGCGCGCCTTGCCAGGCCGGGTCGGTGATTTCGGTGATTTCTGCGAGGAGCTTGTGGGCGATGCCGGCCTCGTTCAGAACGCTGCGGAAGCGTTGTACCTCGTGATCCTGCGGCGAGCTGCCTTTGCCTTGGGCTTCACGGAGTCGCCCGGTGACATCTTCGAATCGCGCCGTCAGCTCGCGTACCTTGGTCCGGGCGGCCTGCCAGTCGTTGTAAGCGGTGGCCGCAGCGTCTTCGGAATCCAGCGCGGCCTCACCATGCTCCTTGGCGACGCGTTCGCGTAGGGCGTCGCGTTCTGCCAGTTTCTTGTCGATATCGCGTAGCGCATCGCGGGCGGTGAGCCAGTTGCCATCAAGTTCCTTGAGGCGGACATTGGCATCACTCAAACCCGTTTCGGCCTGGGCTTTTTCCCCCGCCAGCGCAGCCATGCGCGTATCCGAGCTGTTGAGCGTGTGTTCCGCTTCATAGACGTCCAGGCGCGCGCGCCGCAGCTTGTCGCGCCAGCTGGCGATTTCGGCTTGCAGTTCGGCGACTTCCAGACGCGGGATGGCTTCCGCTTCCAGATCGGTCGCTTCCTTGTGCAGCTCGCGCCATTCGAGAAAACGCTCGGCTTCCATGCGCTTGCCCTCGGCCTGCGCCTTGAGCTTTTCGAGGTCCAGCGCCAACGCTTCCAGCTCGCGCTGGGCCGTCTTCTGTTCCTCGCGCGCGGCCTGGTAGTTGTCCAGCACTTCCTTGTCGCCGAAGACGTCGAAAACCAGATCGAGCAGCGCACGTGGCGAGTATTCGCAGAGCTTGTCGGTGTCGCCTTGCTCCAGTGACAGCACCTTGGCGATCGCCGGGGTCAGGCCGGCGTAGGCCAGGCGCGACTGGTAATCGCGCAAGCCCACGAACTGGGCGGTTTCTTCGAGCTGTTCGACCGTGACGAGGCCATCCTCGATACAGTATTCGCGCGTCCAGTCGCCGCCTGCGCGCTTGATGCGGCAGGCCAGCGTCACTTCGTCTTTCAGGCAGGGAAAAAACGGGCGCTTGCCGGTGTTGCCAGGTTTGTTCGACACCGTGGTGCGGATCCAGGCGAAGCCGGCGTTGGCTCGGCGCACATAACGGCGGAAGTCGCGCTTGCCCGAGCAGCGGAGCGCGAACAGGGTGCGCATGGCGTCCAGCAGGGTGGTCTTGCCCGAGCCGTTGGGCCCGACGATGGTGATGATCTGGGCGTCCAGCGGCAGCGTGAAGCGGCGCCAGAAATCCCAGTGAACAAGTTCGATATCGCGGATGTGGAACATCGTGAGTCCTGAAAAGGTTGGGCCGCTTAGCGGCGCGATTCCACTTCGTCGTCCAGATCGATGTCTTCTTCGATCTCTTCTTCTGTGAGGCTGGCGGGCAGTGCCCGGCCGGCAGCGGCGAGCACATCGGCCAGCGTGCCGTTGATGATGCGGTCGGCCAGCACGCGGTAATCCAGCAGCACGTCGAGCAGTGGGCCTTCGACGATGTAGCCGTTGTGGCGCTCGATGAAGCCCAGACGGGCGAGCTTGCCCAGTGCGAAGTTGCGGATCTTGGTACGACCACCGAGCTGGCTGCCGAAGTCGGCGAGCAGCGAAGCTTCGGATACAGCGCCGGAGACTTCCTCGCCATGCACGATGGGTTTTTCCTGACCGAACATGTCGTTCTGGCCGTCGTCTTCCACCGTGCGGCGGCCGAGCTGGCGCTCGCGCTTGGGCAGGATGATCAGCGCCCAGATGACGATCAGCAGCGCGATCTCGTCGCGCGTGAGGCCCATGGTGCTGGCCTGATAATCACGTCCGCCGAACACTGCATCGGTGACTTCATTGCGCAGGCCGACGGCGACGTGTTCGGCAAAGGGGTTGTCCAGCAGTTCCAGGCCGACCGCCGCAAGGCGGGCTTCCAGTTCGCTGCGAAAGGCTTCATCGACCAGCGCACGGCGCACCTGGCTGTCTGCGCGCGGCAGCCAGCGATGCGCCAGCAAGCGGGCGGTGAGAGAGGTGATTTCGTGATTCAAGGTTTGGGCTCCACATGCGGGGCTTCACGGCGGACGACGTTGCCGGCCGAGATATGCGAGATTTCGTCTTCCATGACCTCGACCAGCCAGTCCTCCAGCATCAGGTCGTAAGGCATCTGGGTTAGGTCGGCCACCGGACCGGAAGCGTCGGCCTCTTCGTTGCCAAGCAGCGAGAGCAATGACAAGCGATAACTGGCCGGACCAAAGCCGCCGCCGCGCACCAGTCTGGCGGCAGGCGCGGCCGTCGGGATTTCTGCCAGACGCTCGCTGAGGCGGATCAGCAGCCCCAGGTCTTCGGTCGGCGGCGCTTCATCCTGCGGGGCATCGGCAGCCGGTGGCAGGGTCGCGTCGGCTTCCATCTGGCGGACTTCTTCGGATAGCGAACTCTCTGCACGGTCGAGCAACTCGTGCCCACCCGCGACAAACTGCATCTGGGGCCCGGCGCCCAGCGCGCCATCGGCCAGCGCGGCGATCCGCCGGATATCCAGGCTGCGCAGCCAGGCGGCGGCATCCGAGGACGACACGCCCGAGGCGCCGAGCGTCACACGTTGCGCTTCGATCTTGTTCAGCGCACGCTGGAAAGCCGCGTCGACGCGCGCCAGGCGGCTCTGTGCCAGACCGATGGCATGTGCGATGCGGCTGGTCTCTGGCGTGATTTCCTCGGTCGACAACAGGCCGCGCAGGACATTGGTGCCTTTCTCCAGCCAGCGCATGTTGCCGGACAGACGCGAGCGCGCATCCAGGATGCGGAATTCCGAACCCGAGGCAATGGCTTCTTCAAAGGACGTGCTCAGCGCATTGAGCTTGGCCAGCAGGTGCTGCAGCAACTCGGGGGTAACTGTCCCCGTGGCCTGCATGCCGGCGAGCTGGGTGGTGAGGAAGCCCAGCTCGGCGTCTTCGTTCTCACCGAAGCGCAAGAGCACTGCCATCGCGGCGACAGCGTTGCGGCCGGCATCGGAGAACTGATAGGCGCCGTCTTCACCGTAGATCAGCAGATCGTTGCTGCGCAGGCGCCCGAGCACCGTTTCGAGCTTGATCGGGTCGATGTAGGCGAAATGGCGGCGCAGCTCTTCGGGCAGCCAGCGCGGGTGATCGGCGCGGCCGCCGATCTCGCGCAGCACGTGGAGGCGGATGAACACTTCTTCCTCACCGCCACGGAAAAGCGTGATGAAGGTGTTGATCAGCGCGCGTGAACGGACCAGCGACCAGAGCGCCGGGACGTCGTCGGGTTCGACGCCGGGCGTCAGGAATCCGGCGATGTCAAAATCAGGGTGCTCGGTCATCGGCCTTCTTCATCGGTACAACAGGGCTCAGACCCGGCGCCGGGCAGATCATCCCAGTGATCATGACGCTGGCGGCGTTCTTCGCGGTAATTGGTGATTTCCAGACGGATGCCATCTGGATCGGTGAAAAACGTGGCGACGTAATCCGGTGCGTAATCCGGGTAGTGCCGGGCCGGCGAGGCTTCGATGCCGCAAGCATTGAGGTGGCGGGCCAGACGCTCGACTTCTGCCGCCGTGTCAACCCGGAAGCAGAAGTGGTGAAGGCCCGGTGCATAGGAGTCATGCGCCTGCGTGCTGCGGGCAGGGCGCAGCACGTAGCCGAAATGCCGGTTGTAATACTGCACATGTGCTTCGTCGTTCAGACAGAAGGTGTTCTTCCGGAAACCCAGCATGGCAAACACCTTGTCGTAGAAGATCTCGGCACGGGCCATATCGGATACGGCAATGTAGAGGTGATCGATGCCGATCACCTCCACGGGCAGGTCTTCAACCGGATTTCCGGTCATACCGGGCCGATGCCTCAAACGCCTTGCTTCAGGCTGGCCTGGATGAAGTCATCCAGATCGCCGTCGAGCACGCCCTGGGTGTTGCCGACTTCGTAATTGGTGCGCAGATCCTTGATGCGGGACTGGTCCAGCACGTAGGAGCGGATCTGGTGGCCCCAGCCGATGTCGCTCTTGGCGTCTTCGAGCTTCTGCTGCTCGGCCTGGCGCTTGCGCAGTTCGAGTTCGAACAGGCGCGCGCGCAGCATCTTCCAGGCTTCGTCGCGGTTGCGGTGCTGCGAACGGTCGTTCTGGCACTGCACCACGATATTGGTCGGCACGTGGGTCAGACGCACGGCAGAGTCCGTCTTGTTGATGTGCTGGCCACCCGCGCCGGAAGCACGGTAGGTATCGGTACGCACATCGGCCGGATTGATGTCGATTTCAATCGAATCATCCACTTCCGGGTACACGAAAACCGAGACGAAGCTGGTATGGCGACGCGCGTTCGAATCGAACGGGCTCTTGCGCACCAGGCGATGCACACCGGTTTCGGTGCGCAGATAACCATAGGCATATTCGCCGGTGATCTTGATCGTTGCACTCTTGATGCCCGCCACGTCGCCTTCGGATTCTTCCATCAGCTCGACCTGGAAACCCTTGCGTTCGCAATAGCGCAGGTACATGCGTTCGAGCATCTGGGCCCAGTCCTGCGCTTCAGTGCCGCCTGCGCCAGACTGGATTTCGATGAAGGCCGGCTGTGGATCCATCGGATTGTTGAACATCCGGCGGAATTCGAGCTGGGCAACGCGCTTTTCGACTTCATCGACGTCGGCTTCGACCGAGGCGAAGGTTTCTTCATCGTCTTCCGCCGCGGCCAGCTCGAACATGTCGGCGCAATCGGCCAGCATCGCCCGGACGCTGTCCAGCGTATGGACCACGCCTTCGAGTTCTTTCTTTTCACGGCCCAGATCCTGAGCGCGTTTCGGCTCATTCCAGACGGCGGGGTCTTCCAGCTGGGTACTGACTTCGATCAGCTTTTCTGCCTTGTTGTCGTAGTCAAAGATACCTCCGCAAGTCCTGATCCCGAAGCTTGAGCTCGGACATCTTGTTGGTGACGGCGTTGAGGCGTTCTGCTTCCATTGTGGGCTTTCCGTGATACTTTCGATGATCAGGGCCGGGATTATACCTCCTGTGCTTGGGGAACCCAGCGCTGCCGGGCTATCCTTGTCCATCTTGACCGACCGGGGGGCGCATGCGACCCGCAACCGACTGGATGAACATGACCTTTGCTTCACTGGGCTTGCGCGCAAAGCTGGTGCTGATCTTCGTGGCGATCAAGCTTGTGCCCCTGGTACTGCTGGCCTGGCTGGCCTGGTCCGCCGCCCAGCAACTGGGACTGGCCTTGGGCTCGCAGGCGGCCGGGATGGCCGACAACATGGTCGGAGCGATCCGCGAGGTGGGGAACAAGGTCACGACCGATGCGATCAAGGCGCTGGATGATCGCTCGCGTGAAGGCATGGAACGTCTGACGACGGACATCGCCCGTTCCCTGGCAGCGTTTCTCTATGATCGTGACAACGATATCCGTACCGTAGCCCAGCTGGAACCGGCCGAGGCCGTCTATCGTCAGTACCTGAACAGTCAGGTGCGCGAACATTTTGCCCATGGCGCCTGGAAGCTCGCGGCAGATGGCAGCAAATGGGAGCCCGTCACTCCCGGCAAACCCGACCCGCTCAGCGTAGCGGATGCGCATCAGGCGCTGCCGGACAATGCGCGATCCTTCAGTGCGCGTCCGCCGGAATACCTGGGGGAGCGTACCTTGCGCCCCTTGTACCTGGAATTGAGTTTCATCGATCCCGACGGGCGGGAGCGGGTGAAAGTCCAGACCAGCAAGCTGCTCCCGGCCGGTTTGCGGGATGTGAGCCAGCGTGGCAACACTTTCGTCAAGGCCGAAACCTACTGGCCTGAGCTCAAACGGTTGAAACCCGGCGAGATCTATGTCTCCGAGGTCATCGGGGCCTATGTCGGAAGCCATGTCGTCGGGCCTTACACGCCGGCAACGGCAGAGAAGGCCGGGATTGCCTTTGAGCCAGAAAAATCGGCGTATGCCGGGACCGAGAATCCGGTCGGGCGGCGTTTCCATGGCATCGTGCGTTGGGCGACGCCCGTTGTCCGGAATGGCCGCATCGTCGGTTATGTCACCCTGGCGCTGGATCACGACCACATCCGCCAGTTCACGGATCGGGTCATGCCGACCGAGGCACGCTATACCCCGATCATCGATGCCATTGCTGGCAACTATGCCTTCATCTGGGACCACAAGAGCCGCTCGATCGCCCATCCGCGTGATTACATGATCATTGGCTACGATCCGGCCACTGGCGAGCAGGTACCGCCTTATCTGGATCAGAAACTGTATGCGCAATGGCAGGCTTCAGGCTTGTCATGGCGGGAGTTTTCGCGTGACTTGCCTACGTTCAAGGGTCAATCACTTGAACTCAAGCCTGCTCTGGAACAGCGCAAGGCCGGAACCCTGGGGCTGGATTGCCGCTACCTGAATTTTTCGCCGCAATGTTCGGGCTGGAACCAGCTGACGGAAAAAGGGGGCTCCGGATCGTTCGAAATCAATTTCAGCGGTCTGCATAAACTCACCACGGCTGCGGCGATCCCGTATTACACCGGGCAGTATGGCAAGAGCCCGCAGGGTTTCGGTTTCGTGACCATCGGCGCCAATGTCGAGGATTTCCATCACGCCGCGACTGAATCCGCAAGCCAGATCGGGGAGACCATTGCCGAGAAGGACAAGGACTTCCAGCGCGAGCGCCAGCGCATGCTGGATTCGGTCGGAGCACACATGCGGAGCATGACCAGCAAGCTGACGTGGTCAACCCTGGCGATGATCTGTGTGGTGATCGGTGTGGCGTTCTGGATAGCCAGCTTCATCACGACACAGATCCGCAATCTGGTGGCGGGCATCCGGCGTTTTGAAACCGGGGATCTGAGCCAGCGTTTTGCCGTGCGTTCGCATGACGAGATGGGCGAACTCTCCGAGGCACTCAACCGCATGGCCGACAGCGTGGAAGAATCCTTCCGGCTTTCCGAGGAAGCGCGCGAGAAAGCCGAGGACGCCAATCGCACCAAGAGCGATTTCCTGGCCAGCGTGTCACACGAATTGCGCACGCCGCTCAACGGGATTCTGGGGTTTGCGGAGTTGCTGGAGCTGGACCTGAAGGATCCGGCCCAGCGCGAGCATGCGCTGACCATCAAGAGTTCTGGCCGCCATTTGCTGGGGGTGGTCAACGAGCTGCTTGATCTGGCCAAGGCAGAATCGGGCAAGATGATCCTGCATGTGGAAGCCATCGATCTGGCGCCTTTCGTGACCGACGTGGTGCAGGTGCATCGCGCCCACGCCGCGACCAAGCGCCTCGAATTCCACCTCGATCTGGGGCAGGACGGCCCCTTGCCGGTGATCCAGTCCGATCCGGTACGGCTGCGCCAGATGATCAATAACCTGATCAACAATGCGATCAAGTACACGGATGCGGGGAGCGTGCGGGTTGCTGTTGAACGGGTCGATATGGAAGTGTATTTCGAGGTATCCGACACCGGCTGCGGGATTCCGCCCGAGCATCAACTGGCCGTGTTTGAAAAGTTCGGCTGGGTTGGCGGAAAAAAACAGCGGGACAAGGGCGGGACCGGACTCGGCCTGTCGCTTGTACGCAATCTGGCAGCCTTGATGGGCGGGCGCATCCTGCTGGAGTCGGAAGTCGGCAAAGGCTCCATCTTCACGCTGGTGATCCCCATCAATCCGCCCCAGAGCAGTCTGTTCGCAGCCCAGAGCGAAGTGCAGATCTGATCAAGCCTGCCGGCGCAGACCGGCTGCCCACCAGATGTGACAGGCGCCTTCATCCGAGACCATGCAGGGGCCGACAGGTTGCGAAGGCGTACAGGCGCTGCCATAGAGGCGGCATTGGTCCGGGCTCTTGCGGGCGAGCAGGACGGCGGCGCAATCACAGCCCGGCGGCATCGCACCGGCGCGTTTGCGGTCGGCGTGCTGGATCGGGAAGCGGGTCGCGGCATCGCGCCGGGCATGATGTGGCGCGAGACGGTAGCCGGAGTCCGGGATCATGCCGATCCCGCGCCAGGCCGCGTCTTCTACCGAGAATGCGGCGGCGATCAATTTCTGCGCCTGGAGGTTCCCTTCGGGTTTGACGACTGCCGCATAGGCATTGTCGAGCGCCGCGACGTGCGCCAGCTTGCGCGTCAGCACCGTGTACAGCGCGCACAACAGGCTGTCAGCCGAAAAGCCGGCGACCGCGACCGGCAGTCCGAAGCGTTCGGCAACGAAACGCCATTCATTGGCGCCCATGATTGCAGCGACGTGGCCGGGGGCAATCATCGCTTCAAAGCCCGCATCGCCGGCGCTCAGCAGATAGGCCACGGCGGGCCAGGTCAGGCGGCCCGCCAGCAGCATGAAAAGATTTTCCGGCAGGCGCGGGTCGGCGAGCATGGCCGCGACTGGCGCCATCGTGGTTTCAAAACCGGCGGCAAAGAACACTACCGGACGGGGTGCGAGCTGCCGCGCGAGTTCGATGACTTCCAGCGGTGAGGCGATCGGGCGGATGTCCGCGCCTTGTGCGCGGGCCGCGGCAAGCGAGTTCGGTTCGTTCCGACCGACGTTGACGGGCACGCGCAGCATGTCGCCAAACGCCACCAGCGTGACCGGATGCGCCAGGGCAATATGGATCGCCTGGTAAATAGCTTCCTCTGGACAGACACAGACCGGGCAACCCGGGCCGGGCAGGAGTTTGACCCAATCCGGCAACAGGCTGCGCAGGCCGATCTCGGCAATGCTGCGTTCGTGACCTCCGCAGACGTTGAGCACGCGCACCGCGGTGGCCGGTGCCGGCAGCTGGCGGATCAGCTCAAGATAGTCGGCCGCCTTGGGCATCAGACCGCTTTCCAGGCATGCGCAGGCTGTTTGAGGGCGGCGTGTTCGCGGACCAGCCAGTCCACCAGAGGTGCCAGCGTTTCCGGCTGCATGCTGGAAATCGTGAGACACGGTGAATGGTTGGCCAGTGCGCGCAGACAGGCTTCGCTGCGGGCGGGCTCGAACTGCGGCAGATAAGGCAGCAGGTCGGCCTTGGTGATCAGCATCAGATCGGCCTTGTGGAACAGTGTTGGGTACTTGGCCGGTTTGTCATCCCCTTCGCAGACCGACAACAGCGCAATGCGTCGGGCTTCGCCCAGGTCGAAACTGGCCGGGCAGACCAGATTGCCGACGTTCTCGATGAACAGGATGTCGAGCGCAGCCAGATCCAGCTGCGGCAGGACATCGGCGACCATCGTCGCATCCAGATGGCAAGCCTGGCCGGTGGTGATCTGGATGGCGTGGGCACCGGTACGGGCGATGCGCTGGGCGTCGTTATCGGTTTCCAGATCGCCGACAACCACCGCGCAGCGCAGCGGGATTCTGGCCAGCAAGGGGATCAAGGTTTCGAGCAGATAGGTCTTGCCGGTGCCGGGGC
>Ga0316604_10002093_pt1 | contig 15981 bp, 7 predicted proteins | sample OWC_soil_day20_C_FD_207650 | JGI IMG/M metagenome (GOLD analysis project Ga0316604, IMG submission 207650) | Wetland soil microbial communities from Old Woman Creek delta, Ohio, United States - OWC_soil_day20_CT | ecosystem: Environmental > Terrestrial > Soil > Wetlands | place: USA: Ohio... | reverse complement strand
CCATTACGTAAACTGCTTTACGCACAGGGTTTGCGCAACCACTGCTCGATACGCCTTCTACATAGTAGATCGCATTGGTTGTTGGTGTTACCGCATAGGTAGCACCGGTAGCCAGGGCTGTACCACCCGTAGGCTGGGTATACCAGCGGAAAGTAGTACCAGGACCTGTCGCCTTCAGGGTTGCTGTAGCACCCGCACATACATACACTGTATCTTTTTCTACAGTAGGCGTACCTGCAAAGATCTCTGCTGAATATACTTTCAGGGCTGTGAGTGCTGTAGCCAGACCACTCAACCGGATATTCACCCTGTCATAAGCAGCACCAGGAGCGAATGTATAAATCAGGTCTCTGTTACCATTCAGCAATTGCAGGTTCAGGAGACCACTGTTCAGAGTCACTGCATCGCTATTAGCAGTTGCATTGTTGGAAGAAGAGATCTCGATACCCGCTAATGCGTTCAGATCTGTCAGGCCTGTATTGAAGCCCAGCTTGATCCTGACGCTGTCTCCCTTCACACCAGGTGCAGGGAAAATAAGGGATTGCTGTACATAAGAACCTACCCCCAGGATAGTGTGGATCACAGAAGCAGTAGCAGTACTGTTGTCCACCGCAGAATCCTGTTTCTCTACATAGCAACCTACGCAGATACCACTGGTAGTAGATATCTGTGAGGTAGCACCACCACAATCAATATCCCCAACAGGGGTTGGACCACCTGTGCCATTCAGCGTGATAGCCACTGGTGTACGCAGGCTCTTACAGTTTGCATCGCTGAGCGATACAGCTTCTACATAATATGTAACATTCGCAGATACCGGAGGGGTAGTGAACTGAGATCCTACATATACAGGCGTACCACCGGTAGGCACTGTATACCAGTTATACTGGTAAGCAGCATTTGGCGATACAACATTGAAAGTAGGCGTTGCGCTTTCTGCTACGGCAGCAGAAGATGGCGTCACATTCACACTTGGCAAACCAACTTTCACCTGTACAGGTGTACGTTTTTCACTACCACAACTATCAGCACCAACAGCGGCTACGAAGTAGGTAGTGTCTTTAGTGACAACAGGTGTAGTGAAGGTCGTGCCATAACCTACCGGCGTACCACCCGTGTAGGAGGTATACCATTGATAAGTATAGCCAGTCGGACCTACAGCAGTCAATGTAGCAGATGAACCGCTACATGCATATATAGTGGATGCTGACACCTGAGCGATCGGAGTCACCACCTGTGCATAATAAATATTGTAAGAAGAGAGGGCGGCAAGTAAACCATTCAGGCGAATTTCGACCCGGTCAAAATCTTTGGTCGCCACAAAGGTGTAGGCCGATTGCTGTGCTCCACTCAGGAGACGAACGCTCAACAGCCCAGGAGACAATGCTACCATATCTGCATCAGCTGGACGCGCCCCATTCCCTGTACCTACGCTTAAACCAGCGAGCAAAGTTGCATCCAGCAGACCAGTGCTCGTACCAAGGCCAATACGGATAGAGTCACCAGCTTTTCCTGATTTAGGGAATACCAGATCCTGGTAAATAGTTGCACCCAGACCGACATTGATACGCATAGTAGCCCCTGTTGTTGCAGATGCATCTACTGCATTGCCAGCGTCAGACACACCACACAACAGGCAGAGTAAACCGGTAATGCCATTGTTCTGTGTAGTAGCGCCGCTACAGCTCAGGGCACCATTGCCGGTAGTATCAGTTACATCGACAGTAACAGCTGTACGTTCTATACTGATCAATCCATCAGTCGGAGACACAGCTTCTACATAATAAGTCTTATCTGCATAATTGGGAGGGGTCGTAAAGGTACTACCTGTATGTACAGGTGCACCGCCGGTAGGCACATCGTACCAGTTGAATACCGCATTAGGGATGCCTGGTATACTGGCAGTAAGCGTAGCCGTCTGACCTGCATTTACATTGGCAGGACTGGGGGTGACCGTTACCGGTATCATCGCCGCTGCTTCATAAATATACAGTGAGTTATCAGTAGCCACCAGGCTGCTGAGGTCTATTGTTGCTGCATCAAAATCCTTAGTAACAGGGATTGCCACGCGCACGCTACTGATTGTATCTTTTGATAAGAAATCCAATGTTAATAATGGAGAGTTCAATGCCGTACGATCATTGTTGCTCACATTGTTCAGGGAAGTGGTTACCCCGATATTACCCAGCAGGGATACATTGGCAATCGGATCACCTTTCACACCCAGGATCAGGATAATGCTGTCACCAGGGTGATAAACACCAGGGAAGGTGATCTTCTGACCTACAGAAGTAGCTACACCCAGTGGCAGAGAAAGACGGGAAGCTGTAGTCGTATCACCGTCAATAGCCAGCAGCGGATTCTGTACACTACAGAGTGCACAGGCTACGCCGGTAGTAATAGGAGAAGTCTGGTCAGTGCCATATGTCCATAATGGGCCATTGCCGCCACCTATAGTGACAGGAACTGCGGTACGCACAAAACTGGTGGTGCCGGCAGGATCAAGTGCTTCTACATAATAGGTTGTATTGCGGATGAGCGCAGGACTTGTAAAGGCGCCAGCACCGCTGAATACCGGTGAACCACCGGTAGGAGTAGTGTACCAGTTGTAAGTAGGATTGGAGATCCTGATAGAAGGCGTTAAAGTAATGCCTGTGTTATAAGCAGTTTTTGCCGGATTAGGCGTCACTGATACAGGGATCATAGCCGCTACTTCGTACAGTTTGAGTGAACCGGATATACCCAGCAATCCGCCAAAGTCAACTTTCACACCATCGAAAGTATTGGTAGCAGGAATAGTGACTTTGAACTTGCGTGCGTTATTCAATCCTCCGCCGAGTACCTGCAATTTCACAACAGCATTGTCCAGTGTTCTGGTATCATTGTTAGATACCGCAGGACCCGCAATGCTATTCTGGTAAGTGGTTACAGTTACTTTAGGCAGTACTACCGTCGCAAGGTTTTCAGTAGGCGCTTCCAGGAAGAGGACGATGCTATCGCCAGCCTGATATACACCTGGCATTTTTACCAACTGGCCTATGGTAGACAATATACCTAATGGTACAGTCAGGGTAGAGGCAGTAGTGGTATCGCCATCTGCAGCCGATGCTGAATCTGTCACAGTACAACCAGCACAGGCCACGCCACCGGTGATAGGGCTTTCCTGATCCTGGCCATAACTCCAGATAGTTCCCGGACCGCCTGCTACCTTGATAGTGACAGGTGTTCTGACATAGCTGCTCAGGTTATTATTAGGATCATAGGCTTCTGCATAATAAGTAGATGTTCTGGACAGGGCAGCCGTTGTAAACGGATTACCAGTAGATACGGGAGCACCGCCAGTAGGAGTAGTATACCATTTAAAGGTTGGCGTGCTCACTCTTGAATCGATGCTGGCAGTCAGGGTTTCTGTGTTGCCGGCTGTGATAGTAGGTGCCGCAGGAGAAATAGTTACCGGAATCACGGCAGCTGCTTCATAAATGCGCAATGCACCAAAAGCAGTAAATGCAGTACCAAGATCGATTCTTACACCATTAAAATCTTTAGTAGCAGGAATCGTAACTCTGACTTTAGGTGTATTGCCCAGACCCAGACCGGATGCCTGTAAATGTACCAGACTATTATTGAGCTGGATCGCATCATTATTAGGAGTAATACCCTGATAGGTAGATATCTGGATAGCTGATAATGCAGCGACAGATATTAACTGGCCAGGTACGTCCAGGTCCAGCACGATATCATCACCGGCTTTGTAGTTGCCAGGAAATGCAATGTACTGCCCTACAGTGGACAATGCACCTACCGGCATGGAGAGGGTAGAGGCAGTGGTGGTATCACCATCTATTGCATTGTCCGGGTTGTCAACTACACAACCAGCACAGGCCACACCATTCGTCAGTGTGCTGACTTGCCGGTCGCCATACATCCAGAGCAAACCAGCGCCGCCACCTACCAGTACTTGTACGGGTGTGCGTACAGGGCTTACCAAACCATCTGCAGGATTGGTAGCTTCTACATAGAAAGTAGTTGTGCGGTTTAATACAGGGGTTGTAAAATTAGTGCCACTGCCAATCGCAGTACCACCATCAGGTTCAGTATACCATTGAAAGGTAGCTCCTGGAATACGAGGCAAAGCCGCAGAGAGGGCGACTGTACCACCAGTGATGACTGCAGGGGTAGCAGATGTCACTGTTACAGGCTGAAATGCGGTTACTTCATACACACGTAGTGTACTGAATCCACTTACGACTGCAGAGAGGTTCAGCTGCACTTCGTCAAAAGTATGTGAAATGGGGACAACCACCCTGACTTTTGGTGTACTGCCGATGCCTAGTTCCAACAGGTTTAACCTCACCAGATTATTATTCAGCGAGATCTGATCGTTGTTACCCACACCTGCATTGAAGGTGCTAACAGAGATAGCACTCAGCAGGGAGAGGGAAACATTCTGGTCAGGAATTTCCAGGTCAAATGCAATCGCATCGCCTGATTGATAAGTACCGGAAAATGTGAGCTGAAGCCCTACACCGCCGACAACGCCGACAGGCAGGTTCATAGTTGCAGCAGTATTGGCGTTGCCATCTACAGCATTTGCTGCGTCACTCACACTACAGGTAGCACAGGCCAGACCAAAGGTGACTACATTCGGATTCCCTCCGGAACTCCAGAGGGGGCCATCAGCGAAATAAGTACCTGAAGTATACCAGGTTTGCCAGTGTGGTTGCTTTCGCAAAACAGGTGCATAGGGGTGTAGCGCTGCATACGCCTGCAACCATGACAGGGCGTTGTTGTTTTGAATGTCGTTGCTAAAGTCGGCAGCAACTGGCGTAGAAGTTTTCTTAGCAAAGGAAACTCCTGCCGGCAACCCAACCATGCAAAGACATGAAAAAATAGTAAGGATAAAAGCTCTTAGGGAGCCTTTAAGAGTAGCGTTAAGATGCATAGAAATCAATTGGTTCGGGTTATAAAGCGTGTATGTTTTTCACAGTTTTTGTTTTCACATTCGTTTTTCAAGGAATTCAGGTCAATTATGCATCACATCGAGTCTGGCGTCCATAGGCCACTCAGTAGGATACACAGCACACATATATTAATGTCTATGCATTGGCACGGTCATGAAGGGGAGTAGCAATAAATACGATATGGCTAAAACAGGGGTAGTCTGATTCGGTTGATATATACACGAACTCACATTTTTAAGAACCCATCGGTCAGAATACGGTACGAATGTAGGTTGATAGGGTGGGAAAGCAGCTGTTCTTTTCGTTCAGTATTTGAACGATATTCATTCTATTCATTTCAATATTTCATAAATCTTTTTATCCAGTTTTTTTCTACCAGACAACATATTTGTTGTAGTACTATGATTAACAACGTATTTAGTTGGCAGTGCTAATATGAAATCAAACCAATAAAATAAAAATTATTTTTAAATAGACATTGCCGCATTGTTATAAACAATTATTTTATATCCAATTTTAAATATCATTCATTTATATATGTTTCATTCATTTTGTTCATTTTTATAAGAAAAAATCTAAACTAAAAACCGCTACGTAAGTTTACCCTTGATTACCAAAATCCGATTACAAAAATCCATTTCTTGTCCCCGTATGATAGATCTCTCCTATGACTTTATCATAACTCTTCAGAAAGAAGTTTCGAGACGTTTTGGCGTTGACTCTGTAACGGCTAGTGACTGCAAACGATTGTCACTCGCTATATCCGATGTAACCGGCAAATTGGTTAGTGAGACAACTTTAAAGAGAGTTTTTGGGTTTGCTGTAACACAGCATAGTTTTTCGCGCTATACTTTGAATACCCTGGCGCAATATTGCAGTTATAAGGACTGGGAAGATTTTCAGACCAGACATTTCACGCAATCCACTCCCGGGGAAGTCGTAAAGGATGGTAAATGGGCAGAACTAAAAAGTAAAGGAGCTGCCGTATCCCATTATACCTTAGTAACACTGAAGAACCGCTCCGGCATTCCATTTCAGAATACTGTGTCAAGGGCATTCAGCGTTGCCCACATAGAGCGGTTCCTGGAAGGAACGTATCCTGCTACTGCCCTCATTGCGCCAAGCGGATGGGGTAAATCCACTACGCTTGTACACCTGGTAGAACACTTCTGGTATAGCAAAGAAGCAAAGTATCCACACGACATATGCTGGTTCATCCACGCACACGCCGCAGGGAGCTTATTTCTGCGTGGTCTCAATCTTAGTAACTGGCTGGATGATCAGCTCAGCCTCGGACAACGGGAAAATTTCAGGGAATACTTTAAAGCACATTTTGATAAAATAGGCGGTAGACTCATACTCATTATCGATGGCTTCGACGAAATCACGATGTCCAGCGATAAACTGAAACTGATGTATACCAAGCTGGAAGAATTTGTCTACTCCAATGATGAATTCCCGTGGATAAAAGTGATCCTCTCTGTTCGCAGCAATACCTGGTCAGAAATATTTCACAATGATCAGCGCATGCCGCCATTCGGTCGCTATTGGTACCTGGGTCCTGAAATGGATGAAGAAACCAATATCAACATCCCCCGTATGACGGAACAGGAAGTAAAGTCCGTGCTCTATAACCATCGCATGGATCCGTCTGTAGTACGTACTTTCAGCGAAAGTTTCCTGCAAAAACTGCGATACCCTTTTTATCTGCAACTCTTTTGTCAGCTCAATACAGGTGAGAACTCATTTATCAATGAACACCTGAGCCTTTATGAAATGGTCTCGCGATTCGTGCAGATGAAAGTATTCAGCACGAACAATAACAATTTTAAGATCAACATCATTAATAAGCTCCTGGAGCTGCTCGATTATGGCAAGAAGGGGCAATATGTCGACAAGAGCGCACTCCTGAATAAGAATGCAGAATTATTCTCCGCGTACAAAGAACTCCTCTCTGAAAATATACTGGTTGAAGAAAATCTTAGTCAGGACATTATGTTCTACGTGAAGGTTCGTTTTGCCCATCAGTTCCTGATGGAGTACTTCATGGCCATGCACTTTGTGGCGCAGGGTCAGCACCAGACAGGAGAAGGGGTATTTATGAATGTGATCAGCCATCTGCCATCCTCCACCTTCCGTACGGGTATCTTCAAGTGGATGCTGCGCTACGCCATCAACAACGGGCAGCTGGAGAGCATCCGGCAGATGTTCCACCTTTCCTTATCCAATATTGAGAAATCACAATTGCTGGAATACCTTGCTGTACATTATCAGCAGGAAGGAAACAGGGAAATGTCGCTGAAATCCATCTTCCCGATGGGTTACTTTAAAAGGTATCCACTCAGCAAAATCCTGAACGACAACTTTATTCATTTTGGTAAGCGGAAAGTGCTGGTCGCCTTGTTAGACCTGGCAGAACTGCCGGAAGATAAACTGAAGATCAGAAGCATCCTCTTCATTATGTCGCTCCTGCAACTGGATGCAGAGCAATGCGAACAGGAACTGCATTTCATCAAAAAAATCGTTCAACGCGAAATGACGGAAGAAGAGCTGTGGGTCACCCCCTACGACCTCTTCCTCTTTATATATGAATACCTGAAATTTGGTATCGTCAACGAAAGCATCAAAGATAAGCTCTACAGTTATGGACGATATCTGAATGGAAGTACCAGACAGACACCCTCTGTGTCACATGAACTGGTATTCAGGTTTTCAGGGTTTGCCTTCGCACTGCTGCATGATTATGGCCATATGGCTAATTATTCCAAACGGATCTTTGAATGCTATCCGGCACTGGTGTATCAGAAGCACGATCCTGTCAGGCTTTCTTTGCTGAGCTGGCAGACCTATGCCGCCATTGGCCACCATGATCTTACCAGCGCCCTGAAAATCAGCAGGCATGCCGAGCTGTTGTTAAAAAACTATTCATTTGATCATACCAATGGCAGACACCTGGAAGTATTGCACAAACTGATGCAGGGATATGCCTGTATGCTTGAAAATGAATTAAATAAAGCCATACGACTGACAGAGACAGCCATGGAGATTTCCCAGAAAATGGATTTGAAGTTACTGATGATGATGGCAGTGCAATTATTACAAAAAATCTACACGGCCCTGAAGGCCGAAAAACAATTACATATTACACGGCAACAGCTGCAATTAATAGGCACCAGCACGTCATTCAAGCAGCTGGATAAGCTGTGGGGACAATAGACATTCAATTCTGCTTTTCATTATCTGGCATAATTTTGCGTTATTGCATTCCGTAATGGCCATAGATGAAAGTAAATATTCTGCTTTTCAGCAATTTCTGCTCAACCTGCTGAGCCTCTTGACAATCCTTCCGCTGGCACCATATCTGAACCGGTATATACCACCGCTGGTTGAGGATGGCTGGCACCTGGATATGCTGTTGGCCGTACTCTCCTCATTCATGTTCACCCGTCTATTACTCTGGGTATTCAAACCGCTTATCATTCCTGCATTTGTATTAGTTGTCGGTATATTATCCTTCAATTATTTTGCTGATAACTATACCTTTACCAATGTGTTGAATGATTATAAAGGGATGGTACAAGGCAACTGGGGGGCAAAAAACTATAAACAACTGGATATCCTCAGTTTATACCCCCACCGCGTAGAAACCTACAGAGATAAAACAGTGCGTGGTATTCGTGACAAGGTCAACTATAAAGATTCCCTGGTACGTAATTTCTCCATTTACCATTCTGTAGAAGATTTTGATGAATATTTCCCAAAGTATGGGAAAGTAGCCCGTTATCTGGCGCTGTTCAAATACATCAATAAAAATTTCCGCTGGGTACCCGATACCCGTCGTGACGAATATTTTGCTACGCCACAGGAAACCATCCAGAATGGTATGGGCGGCGACTGTGACGACCATAGTATATTGATGGTATCCTGCCTGCAATCTATCGGAGCACGTTGTCGTATAGTACTGATTCAGGGACATGCTTATCCTGAACTCTACTGTGGCAATAAAGAAGATTTTGAAGTCATGAAGCAGGCAATTATTACACTGTTTCCTCATCCATCTATTAAGGAGGTCCACTACCACGAAATGAAAGGCGAATACTGGATAAACCTTGATTATTCTGCGCGCCACCCTGGTGGGCCTTATCTGAATGATAAGGTATATGCGTTGATTGAAATCTAATAAAAACCGATGAGTCAATTTAAAAACATAAAGAAGTTTCACTCGTTTTTGCGCTTTAAGCGCGATTTTGAGCGGTACAGTATGCGAAGGGTCCGAAGTTATGAGATCATCATTCACTGGCTGCACAGCAAAATGAACAGAAACCAGTTCCTTGTACTTTCAGGTATTCTGGTCGGCCTGGTCGCTGGTTTAGCAGGGGTGATCTTAAAAACCCTGGTCCACTATATCCACTATTTTATTACCTACAAAGTTCACTTTAGTACACAGGTCTTTTTCTACGCTATATTCCCTTTCCTTGGTATTGTACTGACTACACTCGTCGTTATCATATTTTTCAAGGGCCAGTCCCGCAAAGGCGTCGGGCTTATTCTTTACGAGATTGCACAAAACTCCAGCCTGATTCCACCGGTTAAAATGTATTCACAGATCCTGCAAAGTGCTCTGACAGTAGGTTTGGGAGGTTCCGCAGGTCTGGAAAGTCCTATTGCCGTAACAGGCGCCGCTATTGGTAGCAACTATGCACGCAATTACCACCTGGGGTATAAAGAAAGAACACTGTTACTGGCAGCCGGTGCCACTGCAGGTATTGCAGCATCTTTTAATGCACCGATTGCAGGGGTGATGTTTGCTTTTGAAATTTTGCTTACGGGAGTGGTGTTTTCAGATTTCCTGCCTTTGATACTGGCGGCGATATGTGGTAGTCTTTTGTCAAAGATCATTTTACAGGAGGAGGTGCTATTTCACTTTGAATCCAGGCAGGCATTCAATTATCACAACGTTCCATTTTATCTTATACTCGGATTATTAAGTGCTTTTTACGCACGTTACTATATCGTCATTTCCCAGAAAGTAGAACACTTCTTCCATCGCCTTAAATGGAGTGCCCTCCAAAAGGCCGTACTGGGAGGACTGATCATTTCTATCCTTTGCGTACTGATGCCACCACTGTTTGGAGAAGGGTATTCAAGTATCAAACTGATGGCCAATGGACAGGCTGATGAAATCATCCGGAATAGTTTCTTCCGGTATATACCAGCTAAAAACTGGGTTTTACTGGCATTTCTGGGATGTACCTGTTTACTGAAAGTATTTGCTTCCTCCATCACCATTCAGAGTGGTGGCAATGGTGGTAACTTTGCACCCTCTCTTTTCGCAGGTGGTGTATTGGGATTCTTCTTTGCTATGCTGTGTACACAGCTGGGATTTCAGGATGTTCCTGTTACCAACCTTGTAATCGTAGGCATGGCTGGTGTAATGAGTGGTGTGATGTATGCCCCGCTTACCGCCATCTTCCTGATTGCAGAAGCCAGCTCCGGGTATGACCTGTTCATACCACTGATGATTGTTTCCTCTACATCTTTCCTGCTGGCAAAATGGTTTTCCCCTATCTCGCCGGAACTCAAACAACTGGTAGATGAAGGCAAGATCTTTACAAAAGAACATGACCGGAATATCCTCTCCTTACTCCATACTGAAGAACTCGTAGAAAATACAATTCAACGAATAGATATGAACGCCAGTCTGCGTCAGCTGATTGAGCTGGTAAAAAGCAGCACCCGGAATGTGATTGCAGTCGTTTCTCCCGAAGGTAAACTGGATGGAGTCGTGACACTGGATCGTATACGTCCGATTATGTTCAACCAGCTGATCTATGACACCGTCACTGTGAAAGAAGTGATGCAGCAACCACCAGCATTGATCGGCCTACATGACAATGTGGTAGATGTAATTACAAAGTTTGATGAAGTCAAAGAATGGAACCTGCCGGTAGTAGATAATGATATACTGGTAGGATTTATCTCCAAATCAAATATCCTGAATCAATACAGGTTATTACTACAGGAATATTCTGGCGATAAAATATAGATTCTATGAATTATGTTTTACAAATCATCGATCTCCCTGATTTGTAAAACGTAATTCGTAATTTCCATCTTCTATGTCAAGAATTCTGATTCTATTCGCGCACCCGGCCTTCGAAAAATCAAGGGTCCACCATCAGCTGCTGGCCACTATCCGCGGTATGCAGGGGGTGACTGTGCATGATCTGTACGAAACATATCCTGATCTCAACATCGATGTAAGACAGGAGCAGGGGCTATTACTGCAACACGATATTATTTTATTCCAACATCCTTTTTACTGGTACAGTGCACCCGCCATGATCAAGCAATGGCAGGACCTTGTGCTGGAGCATGGCTGGGCCTATGGTCGTACGGGTACGGCTCTCCGGGGCAAGCGCATTACGAATGTAATTTCAGCCGGGACCATGGAGACCGCCTATCAGAAAGACGGATGGCACCAACATCCATTGACCGATTTTCTGTTGCCATTCAAACAGACAGCTACACTTTGTAATATGCAGTATCTGGACCCATTCGTGGTGTATGGCACTCACCAGATGGATGCCACCGTCATCAGTGAACAGGCAATCAGTTACAAACAATTTCTGGAAAACTTAAGGGACCGATAACTATGGAGCATTCATACTTTTTTATAACCATGATCTATCTGGCAGCGGCAGTGGTGTTTATTCCCATTGCCAAAAAGCTGGGCCTGGGCTCTGTACTGGGTTATCTGCTGGCAGGGGTAGTGATTGGACCTTCCCTCATGGGTTTTATTGGCAGTGAAGGACAGGATCTTATGCACTTCGCAGAGTTTGGCGTGGTGATGATGCTGTTCCTGATCGGGATAGAATTAGAACCTGCCTTGCTATGGAACCTGCGGGCACCGATATTGGGGCTGGGGGGATTGCAGGTGTTGATCACTACAGCAGCGGTAGCGGGTTTAGCCTTGTTGCTGGGACAACCACTCAATGCTGCACTGGCATTGGGCATGATCTTATCCCTTTCTTCCACAGCGATTGTGCTGCAAAGTCTCAAGGAGAAAGGACAGTTGTCTTCTGCTGCCGGTCAAAGTGCATTTTCAGTATTACTGTTCCAGGATATCGCAGTTATTCCTATGCTGGCGGTTTTTCCACTGCTGGCAGGGACCTCTTCAGAGGGTGGCAGCCATAGCGAGTCATCATTAAGAGATAATTTACCAGCATGGGGACAAACGCTGGTGGTACTGGGAGCTGTGGTCGTGATTGTGGTAGCAGGGCGGTACCTGTTAAGACCCTTATTGCGCATTATTGCTGCGACAAGGGTAAGAGAGTTGTTCACAGCATTTTCTTTATTGCTGGTAGTGGCTATATCTGTGCTCATGTCGCTGGTGGGATTGAGTCCGGCACTGGGTGCCTTCTTAGGTGGCGTAGTACTGGCGAATAGTGAGTATCGTCATGAACTGGAAAGTGATATTGAGCCATTCAAGGGGTTGCTGCTGGGACTGTTTTTTATGGCCGTAGGCGCGTCTATCGACTTCAAGCTGATACTGAGTATGCCTTGGGTGATTTTAGGGCTTGTAATAGGCTTAATGGCACTAAAGTCCCTGATACTGTTAGGGTTAGGCAAGATCTTCAAGGTCAAATTTGAGCAAAACCTGTTGTTTGCCATCGCTTTATCGCAGGTTGGAGAATTTGCCTTTGTATTGTTATCATTTTCCAACCAGAATAATATTCTGCCACAGGCTACTGTGAGTATACTCACGGCGGTGGTAGCGATCAGCATGGCGCTGACACCATTACTGCTACTGGCTTATGAAAGGTTGATACAACCCCGGTTCAGTGTGCAGCCTGCGAACACGCGGGAGGCAGATGAGATACAGGAAAAACATCCGATCATCATTGCCGGCTTTGGCCGTTTTGGTAATATAGTAGGCCGTTTTCTCAGGGTAAATGGAGTGAAAGCTACCATTCTCGACCTGGATTCTGACAGGGTAGATGCCCTGCACAACCTGGGTGTGAAGGTATATTATGGCGATGCTGCCCGCAGAGACATGCTGGAATCAGCAGGGGCTGCAGAGGCCAAAGTGATCATTGTAGCGATGGATACAGTAGAGCAGACGCTGGAAGTAGTACGGGTAGTGAGAAAACACTTCCCTCACCTGCAAATGTTGGTGAAGGCAGAGAACATACCGGATACTTTTGAGCTGATGGACCTGGGTGTACTACACATCTACAGAGAAACCCTGGATACATCCCTGCGTATGGGAGCAGATGCCCTGCAGATGCTGGGTATCAGGGCGTACCATGCATACAGGAACGCAGGCACCTTCCGTAAGCAGGATGAAAAAGCCATGAAAGGGCTATCCGCTATACGCGATGATAAAAAGCTGTATATCAATACTGTGAAGGAACGTATTGAGGAGTTGGAGAAACTGATGTCCGGCGAAAGAACAACCCGGTTTAATCCGTCTGGTTTGGGATGGGACGAACAGTCACTGATAGATGAAGCAAGGCAGGACGAGTAAGGAACCCTTACCCAGCCAGCGCTTCTTCAATCTTTTCAGCAATAAAGGCAATGAGTCCGTGATCTACTGATTTGGAGGAGTGGGGCACCTCACTGATAGCACGCAAGCGACCTTCTTCATCCTGTTCAAATATGACTTCGTGTTCTTCTACGGTAACTTTAAATGCAATCTTATAAGTCTGTACCCATGGCCGCACTTCGATAATGTGCGGTTTTCCTTTGTACTCAAATTTCAGAATAAAATTAAAATCCTCCATCGGACTATTTCCCAGTGTTTTTAATAATGGCGTCGGTTAACAAAGGTCAGCGGCCGGTTACACATCGATGCTTCCATCTATATCCATACTACGGTTGCGCATTCTTACTTTTTCATCTCTTGAGAGCTGATGTATGAACATCAGAGAGAAGAATGCAGCCGCACTAATGATGAAGATGTAGCCTATAAAGCCCAGGGTGTGAAATACCCGGAACCAGGCCCAATCGTTTGTGATAGCATATTGTGCTAATACGGCGAATACTGTTCCTATGGTAGCAAACGCAAATGCAATTCTCTTCATAAAGGTAAATTTTGGGATCCGGTTTCGATCTTTTTCCTTTTGGTTTTTTACAATACTGTCCAGATGCTGTTAAACAATGACAATTCCGATGCTAATATTTGGGGCAAACCCAATGCCACTGCATTAGGTAGCATAAAGGTACTATACCCAGGTATATCTTCGAGTATTTTTTTCCACATTTGTGGCAAAAAATGAAAATGTGAATAACTATTGTTGGCAAATTGTACACATATGCATATAGAAAATAATATATTGGCAACGGACATAAGAAAGCCGGAGTAAGAATACTCCGGCTCATTACCTAAACCTACAACTGTTACACTGTTAGTAACATATCTTTAATATCTTTTAGTGCATTGCACTTGCGTCTAGTTTACCTTGTTGTTTGTTGCTCTTCACCATGAGTACGAATGGTACGCAGACGAGGAACAGGATGCCGAGATACAGGAACACATCCATATAGGACATTACTGTCGCCTGTTTCAATACGCTGTACTCAAGTCCCTGATAAGCACTACCCAACGCTGATTTCGTATCCATGCCCTTGCTTGCCCAGGAAGCTGCAGCGGAATGGACTCTGTTCATCACTTCAGGATTGTTGGTATCCAGCTTGCTCACCAGGTCCATACGGTGCAGCTCATTACGTCTTGACACGAAGGTCGTAATCAGTGCCACTCCGAAGGAACCTCCCAGCTGACGCATCATACCCGTGAATGCAGCACCCTGACCAATCTGTTGTCCTTTCAGGGTAGAAAGAGACAGTGCTGTGATCGGGATGAACAGCATACCCATACCAATACCACGTACGATCAGCATCCAGAAGAAATCATCTTTACCTGTATCGGGAGTTATGATTTTGTATCCCCAGAAGCTATATACAAAGAACAGCACCATACCTGCGGCTACCAGATACTGATTAGGTATCCCTTTTTCCAGCAGCTTACCAATCAGTGGCATCATAACGGCGGTCATCAATGCCGCCGGTATCATGAGCATACCTGACTGAGTTGCGGTCCATCCAAGCAGTCCCTGCGTATACAGTGGAATGATGAAAGTAGATCCGTACAGACCGAAACCTAACAGGAAGGATAGTAATGTACCTACCCGGAGGTTTGGATTCGCCAATACCCTTAACTCTACGATCGGATTTTTATATACCAGTTCTCTCCATATAAAGAAGAAGAAACCTAATACCGCAGCGACACCTAATACGAGGATGGTTGTATCGTTGAACCAGTCATCTTCCTGTCCGCGTTCCAATACATATTGCAGCGAACCAACGGCCATTGCCAGGAAGCCAATACCCCACCAGTCAATTTCACTCGCTGACTTCTTCTCTGCATATTTAGGACTACGTACGAACTGCAGTGTAAGCAGTGTAGCAATCACCCCGATTGGAATATTAATGTAGAAGATATATGGCCATGCGAAGTTATCTACGATATAACCACCCAAAGGAGGACCGAGGGTAGGTCCGATGATCACACCCAAACCATAGATGGCCTGTGCCATACCACGTTTTTCAGGAGGGTAGCTTTCAGTGATAATCGTTTGAGAAGTTACCAGCAGTGCACCACCACCTAAACCTTGTATGAAGCGGAACAATACCAGTTCCCACAATGTGTGTGCGTTACCGCAAAGGAAGGAGGAAATGGTAAAGATTATTATAGAAACTGCAAAGTAGTTACGTCTACCGAATTGTTGTGACAACCAGCTGGTCATCGGAACCACGATTACGTTACCAATCGCATACGCTGTGATCACCCAACCGATCTCACTCAAGGTAGCTCCCATATTTCCGCGCATGTCATTCAGGGCCACGTTCACGATGGTGGTATCCACGATCTCCAGCAAGGCGCAAAAAATGGCAGTGATTGTAATGATGACCCTGCGGGCACCATATTCTACCAGATTCTCTTGTTGCATGATGTTGA
>Ga0316604_10002091_pt1 | contig 15988 bp, 15 predicted proteins | sample OWC_soil_day20_C_FD_207650 | JGI IMG/M metagenome (GOLD analysis project Ga0316604, IMG submission 207650) | Wetland soil microbial communities from Old Woman Creek delta, Ohio, United States - OWC_soil_day20_CT | ecosystem: Environmental > Terrestrial > Soil > Wetlands | place: USA: Ohio... | reverse complement strand
GGCGATTTTGTAAAATGCAACGCATTGGCATACATGCCATCCCAATATTGGTCAAAAAGCATACGAAAAGCCTTTTGGTCACCATTGGCTACACGGAGTAAGAGAGAATTTTCAGCTGCGTACATCAGGGGACTAAAATAGTAATTATACCGGTTTTCTATAAGCAATTGACTGAATGAAGTCAAAATAGAAGAAACGCTTATGAAGTACCTCGTATTTTCCCTGTTCAAAGCAGGTAGCCATGTTAAAGAGGGAGTTTGCTTCTATATTGCAGAACAATCTGAAGAAGGAATACATGATTTTTAGTAGCAATTTATGCCACCAACGGCTTTTTTCTTTGTCATAATAGAAATCTGCGAATAACCACAAACCGTCTTTTTTCAAAGAATCATGTAACTGCCAGAAGACAGATTGTGCCCGTTCAGGGACGAAATTGTCAAATAAGAAAGGGGTGATGATGACATCGTAGTCAAGGTCGGGGGTAAAATCTTCGATAGGGAGGTTGACAAAATCAACTGTATTTTCTTTATAGTCGCGCTTTTGAGAAAGGGTGATCATATTCCCCGATAGCTCCACATAGGTGATGCGTAACCCATTGTGGTGTAATTGCGCCAGTCTTTCTAAAATCCAGCCGGTACCCCCGCCTACGATGAGGACCTGGCTACCGGCTGGGATGTATTTCAATAAACTCACCTGTGCATTTTCCAGCGAGCGGTAAAATACCACTTTGCTCAGCCAGTCATATTGCGAGGCGACGATGTCGTAATTGTTTTTAGTCTGTTGCATGGTGCAACCTAAATGTAAGACATATTCATCAATGATCCGACAGCACCACCTTCACCTGCATCCCCACCTTCCGCTTCCTGGCCAGTAACAACAATGGCAATGCAAACAAAAACACTATTCCTACCATCAGGTAAGCATCATCATAACTCATCAGATTCGACTGTTTCGTAATCACAGCATCAACCACCTTTAATGCCTTCTGCTTTGCCTCCAACACCCCAAACCCATGTTGCATAAAATACCCCGTATAATCTGATATTCTCTTTACAGCCTCCGGATTATCAACGGTAATATTGCTAACAAGATCGGTTCTGTGTACTGCATTTCTATTAGTCAGGTACGTATTCACCATCGCCAACCCAAAACTACCGCCCAGTTGCCGCATCATATTATTCAACGCTGCTCCCTGTGGAATATCCTGTGGCTCCAGCGATGACACTGCCAAAGTGGTCAATGGCACCGTCACTACAGCCAGTCCAACGGCACGCCATATCAAACTGGTCGTGATCAGATTTGCACTTGCATTCAGACTTAAATGCGACATCTGCCAGCTGAAGAGAACAAAGAGCAACATCCCGATTGTAATCATCACAATAGGAGAAACGCCTTTTTGTAACAGCGTAGCAGAGATCATCAATCCGCCGATGGCTAATAAGGCACCCGGTAGCAACAATAGTCCTGTTTGCGTAGGCGTGAATCCTAATAGTCGTTGCGCAAAAACAGGTGTCAGAAATACAGAACTGAATAGTCCGACTCCTGAAATGAAAGTAAGCACAGCCGCTAAGGTAAGGTTCTTACTCCTCAATACTTTCAGGTTCACCACCGGGTTGTTGGTTTTGAGTTCCCACCAGATAAAAAGTAATAATCCAAAGAAGGCTGTCACGCTCAAAAGGATGATATAATTTGCTTCGAACCAATCGTCCGTTTCGCCTCTTTCCAATACTGTTTGCAAAGATCCTACGCCAATTGCTAAGAGGAAGATTCCCAGCCAGTCTACTTTTCCAGCTTCCTGTTTGGTAGGTGGTTCTTTTAATAGCATATAACATATAACCGCAACAGTTATACCGATCGGTACGTTGATATAAAAGATCCATGGCCAGTCGTAGAACTCGGTGATATACCCGCCCAGTGTAGGCCCGATAGTGGGGCCTACAAACACGCCGATTCCAAAGAGCGCACTGGCCACATTCCGTTTTTCTTTCGGAAAGATCTCAAACACGATGGCTTGTGATACGGAGAGCAATGCCCCGCCACCTATACCCTGCAGGAAACGGAAAGCCACGAGAGTCCAGATATTCGACGCCTGTCCGCACATAAAAGAGAAGAAGGTAAAGGCGATGACAGAGCCGATATAGTAATTCCTTCTGCCCAGTTTTAAGACTAAAAAACTGGTGATAGGAATGATGATCACATTCGCAATGGCATAAGCCGTAATGACCCACGAAGTATCTTCCAGCGTAGCTCCCAGGTTCCCGCTCATATGAGAGAGCGCGACATTGACGATGGAGGTATCGATTAGTTCCATCACGGCCGCAGCGATGACGGTAACCAACAGAATGGTTTCTTTCTTCATACCGATCGGTATATATTAAGGCAAAGAATTAAATGCCGGCGTTGAGTGCCTGCAGTGCATTTTCAGGAGAGGAGAGGTAGAGTTGGTATATGCCGGCAGTATCGCCTACATGTATTTCATATAAATCATTTTGAAGACCTTCTATCAATCCGGCAGCGACTTGTGCAGGTGGAATACCTTTTTCCCCGCCTATTTCTTTAGAAAATTCTGTATTGACTAATGGGGGCATGAGTTCGAAAACACGTACAGGGGTATCTTTCAAAGTAAGGCGTAATACCCTGCTATAAGCATGCAAAGCAGCCTTGCTGACACTATAACCAGGAATATTGATACTTGGCGCAAAAGATACAATACTGGATACATTCACGATGGCAGCATAGGGTTGTTTACTCAATAAAGGCAGCAACTTTTCATTCAGACGAAGTACGGAGAGGTAATTGGTTTGCATTTCGGCACTGGCCTTTTCATATGCATTTGCCCCTGGGAGAAATCTGTAAGGAGAGGACGCGGCCCCTGCGTTATTGATCACAATATTTAAAGCAGGGAATTGTTCATTGAGTTGAGCGACGAGCTGGTTGACATCGTCTTCGCTGGTGACATCAGATACAATCGCGGTGGTATTTTTTAATTGCGCGGCCGCTGTTTTCAATCTTTCAGGATTACGACCTGTGATGATAACCTGGTTGCCCTGTGCGCTTAATTGCTGTGCGATTTCGAAACCGATACCGGCACTTCCGCCGGTGATAAGTACGGTATTGTTACTTGTGTTCATCTTGTTTGTTTTTAAATATACCGATCGGTATATTATTGTGCAAAAAAATATTTAGAGTGCGTTGATCATGTTTTCGATGGCGTTCATGATAGCAGAGCGGTAATTGAGTTTACCAGTTGCTTTGGTGATCATGATAGCTCCTTCGATGGTGGCGATGAGTGTGAGTGCGGTTTGCTCTATATTCATTCCTGGCTTGAATTCTCCCGCTTCAATGCCTTTATTGAGAATATCAGCGAGTTTGTCTTTCCAGTTTCCGATGGCAGCGGCAGATTTCGCCCTCAGTTCCGGGTGAGTATCATCCGATTCCACGGCTGTATTCAGCACGGGGCAACCGCCGGTAGGGAAAGGTGAGTGCAGAAAATTGTCATAGATCCTGGTATAGACCAGGAGTTTGCCCCTGTAGGTCTTTTCCTTTTCTATGGCGCTGTTGATGATGCCGACTACTTTTTTGAAATTGAAGTCAAAGCAGGCGAGGGCCACTTCATCTTTGTTGGCAAAGTTGCCATAGATGGAGCCTTTGGTCAGTCCGGTTGCCTCGGTCATATCAGTGAGAGAGGTGCCGGCAAAACCCTTGGTATTGAAGATAGGAGCGGTTTTCTCCACTATATACTGCCTGGTTTTTTCTGCTTTGCTCATATCAAAACGATTAAGACGATGTAAAAATATACCGATTGGTATAATTCTCCAAATTTATTTTACTGCGAACTCATGTACAGTTAATATTAATACCTTTATGAAAATAGAGATAACCCGCCTATAACCTGCTCTTATCCCGCCCATAACCCGCCCATAACCCGCATCTATATAGATACGGGATATCTACGGGTTATATACCTGTTACTTACGGCATAGGTACATTATAGGGTTATCGGTTACCATTAATTGTTAACAGCAGAACCATATCTTATGGCTATTATTAAATCAATATTCAAATTTGAAGGGAAACTGGAAGGAATGAATGCTTACCTGCCTAAGAACAGGGATGAATCCGAGGGATATATTCTCCGAACGAATGGAGGTCCTACCAGGAAACAAATTGAAAAACTACCTTCCTGTGAGTTGGTACGGCAAAACAATCATGAATTTGGAACCAGTTCTGCAGCTGCGAAGGCTGTCAGGATGGCGATCAGACCTGTCAGCCATTTGGCTGATATAAATTTGGCTTCCCAGTTTACATCTTTGTGCAGGCATATGCTCAAGCAGGATAAGGAGAATAAGCGGGGTGAACGAATGGTGTTTTTTTCAGAATTTGGGTACCTGATGAGTGGGGTCAACCTGAATAAAAATCATTTGTTTGATAGCGTGGTCCGGAACCCGGTATCCGCCACTTTAGATCATGCTACAGCTACCGCGGTGATACGCTTTCCTGCATTACAGCCTGGTGTGAACCTGGTACTTCCCTGGCAGCGCCCCTTGTTTCGGTTTATCATCAGTTTGGGGGTAGCCGGAAATTATCGTTCTCAACAGCCACCGGTTTCTTATAATACTGAGTGGTATTCCTCTCAGCAGGCACTGGAAGCACAGACGATTACTTTGCAATTAAGTAATAATAAATTCAGCGAGTATCAGTGTATGGTTGTAGCTGTAGGAGTGGAGATGGGTATGGTGGTGAGTGATGCCCTGGTGGAAAGTGTGAAGCATATAGGGTGTGGGAAGGTATTGATAGCAGGATAGGAGGTGAATGTAGGCGGATGTAATTTGAGATGGCAGGATAGGGGGTAGAATGTAGGCAGTTGTAATTTGAGATGGCAGGTTCCTGTCGGATGCTGTTGCAATAAGTGATAGGAGGTGAAGTAGAATTGCTGTCGAATGCAGCTGTAATTTCCCATTGGTTTCGTATCTTCAAACACATGAACGAGCATGAACACCATCACGAACATGATCATGATCACGGACATGGTTGGATGAAATACATAGAGATCATCTGCAGCCTTACCTGTGGCACAGCACTGGCGATTGGCTTTGGTTTATCTTTTGTCAAAGGTATTCCTCCCGTACTTCCTTTATCGTTATATATACTGGCATATATCGCAGGTGGCTTTTTTACTGTCAAAGAAGCCATCGAAAACATTAGAGCAGGTTCTTTCGACATCGACTCTCTCATGATCGTCGCTGCCGCTGGTGCCGCTGTCCTGGGAGACTGGGCCGAAGGCGCGCTATTACTTTTCCTGTTTAGTCTGGGCCATTCATTAGAGCACTATGCCATGAAAAAAGCAAAAAACGCTATCAGTGCATTGGCAAAGCTAGCACCTAAAACTGCTTGGCTGAAAAAGGGCAATGACCTGCAGGAAGTGAAAATCGAAACCTTACAAATAAACGATATTGTCGTAGTAAAACCTGATGCCACGATTCCAGCCGATGGCATTATCATAAAAGGTAACAGTGCAGTTAACCAGGCGGCTGTTACCGGCGAAAGTATGCCGGTTGATAAACAGGTTGACCACAATGTATATGCGGGTACTTTGAATGGCAGTGGTGCATTGGAAGTAAAAGTGACCAAACCATCCAAAGACTCTACCTTATCAAAACTGATTCAACTCGTGAATGAAGCGCAGTCACAGCAGTCGCCTACACAGCGTTTTACTGACAGGTTGCAGAAGTTTTACGTACCTGCTGTCATCATCTTTGTAGGGTTGCTATGTCTCGCATTTCTGGTGATTGACGAACCATTCAGTGCCAGCTTTTATCGCGCTATGGGTGTGTTGGTGGCGGCCAGTCCATGTGCATTGGCCATTGCTACGCCCAGTGCTGTATTGAGTGGGGTAGCCCGTGCTGCACGTGCGGGTATCCTTATCAAAGGTGGTCGTCCACTGGAAGACCTCGGTACACTCAAAGCCATTGCTTTTGATAAGACTGGCACCCTCACGGCAGGCAAGCCAACACTTACCGGCATTATTCCTGCGGCTGGTATCACTAAAGAGGAGCTACTGGAAATGGTGGTAGCTGTGGAATCACTCAGCGATCATCCATTGGCAAAAGCCATTGTTGCCGATGCGCAACTAAAGAATGTCAAGCCTGCAGAGAACCTTTCATCTGTTACCGGTAAAGGTATTAAAGCACAATGGCAGGGGCATGACATTGTTATTGGTAATAAGGCTTTGGTCATCGGTGTTTCGGAGGAGGTGCTTGCGCTGTTGGATGAAAAATCCACCGCCGGGCATACGGCTATGCTAGTGTTAAAAGACAACCAGTATGCGGGCATGATCACCGTTATGGATACCCCTCGTCCCGAGGCTAAACAGGCACTGGATGCACTCAAAGCAGCGGGGATTAAAAAGATGGTCATGCTATCCGGCGATAACCAGTTAGTAGCAGATGCGATTGCAAAAGCGACGGGTCTCACAGATGCATGGGGGAACTTGTTGCCTGAACAAAAAGTCGAAGCGATTAATAAACTAAAGGCTACGGAACATAAAGTGGCTATGGTGGGTGATGGTGTCAACGATGCACCTGCCATGGCCAATAGTACGGTAGGTATCGCTATGGGTGCTGCCGGTTCTGATGTAGCGCTGGAAACGGCGGATATCGCGTTGATGGGCGATCAGTTGATGCACCTGCCGTTTGCGATAGCGTTAAGTCAGCAGGCGAATCGTATTATCAAACAAAATCTGGTGATCAGTTTGGGTATGGTGGCGGTGCTAATACCCTTAACTTTATTGGGTATTGCGAGTATGGGACCAGCGGTGATTGGTCATGAAGGTTCTACTTTGGTAGTGGTGTTGAATGCGTTGCGGTTGTTGGTGTATAAAGAAAAATAACGGATGGTTACCTATACCTTGTTATTACTATCTGTTTTTACAACAATGATAGGGGGGATGGTTCTTTATTTTTCCGGCTGTGGTGATATTAGCAGTATCTTTGGTCTGTATATTATTTCAAACTGTGCGAACGACAATTAGTATTCCTATAATGTTACTCAATAAAAATCAATAACATGTGGCGGTATTTGTTTGTTTTAACGGGACTCGCCAGTTGTACGACGATCAGGTATTCTGAGAAGGCTGTTTTTAAAAGTGAGAAGAGGGGATACCAGGTAGTATACAATGGACACCCTGTAGCGTTTAAAAATATCATTTTAAATAAGGACAGTATCACACGGGTGAAAAAGAATTATGTGAGGAGGAGGATCAGTATTTATCCAACATCTGTAAATGCGAAATTTAAGACGGGGGAAGAGCTGGTGAATGAGATTCGGGTAGCGACAGGGAAGGAGTTTGATATCATTGTCATCAATGGGGTCCCTTATTTTAAAGCGGAGGAGCTGAAGTTACTGCAAGTCCAGCAATCGGCGGGGGTTGAATATATTATATTAGACCCTGACAAATTTCAAATAAGTTGTAATAGAATGGATAATCCATTATTGCTGATTGTAGCCCGATAGAAATTACATTTGAATAGGATGATTCCCTTACCGAAGCAAAAATGGAACTTGTGCTAACGGATAAAAAAGAGAGCAGGCCCTGGCAATTTCTGCAAGCCACATTTACATCATTAGAAGCATAGATATGATCCCGATTACCAACGGTACAAAGGAAGCAAGGTACATTACCTTTATTTTATATTGCTGGCCATTATTATTTGTACTGGCAAATATTTGTTCCAGGAACTTTAGTGTAACATCCATCCTTGTGGATGTCATCGTTTTTTCTTTAACAATTTGGATCGCATATTCGGTATCTTTTAATGATTACGAGATCTGGTTGTCTCAGGAAAATAACAGCATAATAATAAAGAGAAGAGAACTGGAAGTCAAATATGAGGTAGATGAGTTTTTGAAATTCCGGTTGGGATATTATCCATTTCAAATGTCTTCTGAAAGTAGGTATTACGAACTGAAAATTAATCGACAGTCTTATCGGATCAGGATCCTGATTACAAAAAGTAATAGAATGGAATTTTCTGAAAGCCTTGAGCCTGAGAGGTATTTGAGGAAATTAGAAGAAGAAATGAAAGATAAGATCAGGATGAATATGAGTGGATGTACGAGGTAATTTGATGTGTGGAATTGTCCAAACCCCCGAAAATTTGTATATTACTATATAATTCCGCCACCCTATTTCAATTCCCTCAATATTATGCTTCAGCACAATAAAAACATTTCTGTCATTCAGCCTTCCAGCCGCGCTGCTGCAAACCGTTCCTCCTTTACCGGTATTTCTCAGCCAGCGGTAGTTCAGAAAACTGCTGTCATACAGCGACAAGCATTGACAAAAATTGTAGGAGAATGGAATACCGATAACTACGACATATACGATGTAATCATTGGCGGCCGCACTCTCTCCCCATTCAGCAATACGATGGGTGCCCATTCTACTGCCTGGGTAGCACATATCGACGCCATCAGAAGGCACCTGGTAGGCACTACTATGAGTGTTGGGATCGACTGGTTTTTAGGTACCATCAATGAGGATCTGGACTCCCCCTTGCGTAAGCTGGATGGCTATATCGGCAAAGAGCAATGGGCAAAACTCGACTTTGCGACCTATCAGCTAAAAGTATCCCGCGATAATCTCGGGAGCGTATCAGCAAAAATCACTGCGCAAAATTATCATAACGTGCTACAGGTGTTACGCATTGCCATCAACGCGTACCTGACCTACATCAACCTCCTCCCAACCTCTACAGTAGCCGGTGGAGACCCTTCCGGCCATGGAGAAGGCGTAGCAAGGGGAGAAATTAATTATTTCGAATTCGCTGCTTCGCAGAAATTTCAGAAAGAGGAGGGAACGCCTTCTAATACCGGCCTTCTGGAAACCTATACCCCGCTGGATGAAAAAGACCTGAATACTACAGACTTTACCGGCATGGATACCGAATTGCGAAAGCTATTAAAAGGAGACTTAAAAGAGGGGGAGCTGGCATTGTATAAAAAGCACATCCGGGCTACACTCTGGACAATGTTCGCAGAAGAAACACCGGAGGTATTTGCACTAGGTCACGAAAACACACAAAGGAAGGAAGTAAAAGAAGAAATATGGGCCTTGACACTACAGAATTTCCTGCGTACCATCAGGGTCGCTTATCCTTTTGCATACGATTTCTGTAAAATGAATGATACGGCATTACTCACTACCGATGTAACACTCAAGATACCCACGTTGAATGTAGCCCATATCGTGAAACTGGTGAATGGGGAAGAGACATTTATCAATATTGCGGGGAGCTATAATTTTAAAGATGAGGATGACAGGGATAAAGTAAAGTCTAAACTCAATGGATCGCATCAACTGAATGAATCAGAGGTACGGGGATCTGCTTATGGTTATTCAGATATTGCAGGTGGCGGATCAGGTTTTCAGGTGACAGTACTATTGAACGACCTGGATAATATTGGCGATATTATTACCACCGGTCGCACCAAAAGTCCTTTTAGCGGTACGATGGGCGCTCATACTACTGCCTGGGCCGTTCACCAGGATGCTGTCATTAATACCCTTACAGGGCTGCCGCTTTCAAGTGCCATCCTCCAACTGTCATTAATGACACAGGAGGCGATGAAAAGCCCACAGCTGGAATTTGCCGGAGTGATAGATGAAAAGCACCAGATCTTCCTGGTAGCGGCCTTTAATGAGGCCAGGAAGTTTGTAGGCAAGGTGGGAGAGAATTTTAAGCAGAATGTAGGCGTAAAAACTGCTTTCCTTGAAAACTTCATTGCCACTTATCTCAATTTGCTGAATGTGACCCCTCTTGCCACTATTGCTAAAGGAGGTGTGCCGGGAGGTCGCAGGGAAGGACAGCACCGGCAGTTCCTGAAAAGGTACGAGACGGATGGAGATGCGGTTTTCAGTACAGACGAACTGGGTAATAAAACAAAAATTATCACAGATCACCTGTTAGGGATGTTTGATACAAGCGGACTCAATTACTTCCCTCCATCGTTGGTGAGGAGGGAGGCTACAAATATCAGTGAGTATGTCACGGATGGTTTTGATAATACGCATGCGTTATGGGATTTTGTACAGGATAAGGGAACGGAAAAGGCGAATCAGAAAAAGAAAAAGTATGCGTTGGATCAATTTCTGCATACAGTGGCAGAGGCCTACCCCCGATCACTTAGGAATAGCAACCTGGTAGCGACGCTGGCAGAAAAACACTCCATTGATCTGGCGCCACCGAAAGGTCCATCGAATGTGATGGGGCACAATGTAGTGGTAGTGGGTAATAAGCAGGATCCAAATGCGCAATTGAATAAAGGTTACATAGGTGAGATAAGAGGGATTAGCCCATATGGCATCACCGTATTGATCCATGCTACGTTTAAAACAGTCGTATTGCAGCCTGGTTCTATAAAATTCATCTAAAATTGAATTACATTCAGATAAAATCAAATCGATCGATATGGCAATGCAGGCAGATTTAAAGGCGTATAAGGATAAAATTTACCCGAGAGTTTTTTTGATAGATGAATTAAAGTTGGTGTTGGAGGATGAGGCAGATTTTCCTATTAACCGGTTATGGCTGAAGGACCTTGCTTTGGGATATGTGATTGATAGAGGAGATAAATTCACGTTTATCAGCAAATGTCATTTGGGCGATGAAATGACAGCGGAGGAAATAATGGCGTTGGCTACAAATAATTTCATAAGAGATTTTGAGTTTAAAATAGTGCAGACTATTTTTGGTTGTTATGAATTGGAAGGGGAGCCGGATCATTGTGCAACGGCTATATTAGTAGCGCCGATATGGGAGAAAGTGGCGGCGCATTTTGGGAAGGACCTGGTGGTGGCGTTTCCGAGTTATGATCTGGTGTTTATGACGGCGGCGGATGATGAAGAGGGGATTAGTAATTTGAAAATAGAGTTGTATAAGATACAGGGGATGGGGATAGAAAAGCGGTTGAGGGATTATTTGTTTTTGTATAAGAGTGAGGATAAGGCGTGGAGTTTTTTGGAGGATATGGAGGAGGAAGAGTTATTCTAAACCAATCCCTTTTTCGTGAGCTCATTCTGTTAGTATTCTTTTTTCTATTTCGAACTTGTGAAACTGATATATTCTTTTTCTGCTTTTTTTAATTTTGTTTCCTGCGCGGTGGTTAACTTTTCAAATGGCTGTAAGCTAACTTTTACCTCATCTTTTTTTATTTCCCGTTTCCATGTACCTGCTACCTGACCGTCAATGATGATAGTATTGTCAAAGAAGGGGGTTGATCGCTGCATTTTGTGTGCGTGTTTTTCATGTGCAAGTGCTGTTCTGTCTGCGTAGGGGTGAATTAGAGGGGCGGAGGGATATGGCGAGGTTTAAGTATTTGATAATGATATGTTTGTGTAAATGCATGCTTATGGCAACAAATTTTACTTATATTTGTATAGAACCATTTGAATTTGTATGCGTGCAAAGATCAGTAAACTTGGAAAAGCGTTCTTAAAGAACAATAAAGCAGCGGCTGCTTTGTCAGAAGCTGTATTTAATAATCGTGACCGTATCTCCAATGGGGAGAAGGTGCAGTTTGAAGTAGTACTGAGCAGAAGTAATAAGCCCGTTAAGTTTATTGCTGCGGTGAGGAGTGCTGGTATTTCACAGCCGTGATAGCTGGGAGTCACTTTCACCCCTGATGCACCCCATAACCATATTTTTAACAGTGTCAACCCGGTCTTGCGCAGCTGATTCAATCCTCCAATTGATACATGAACATTGCCATCGGCGCTTTCCTTATTACCTTATTATTTATTCCAGCTATTTCATTTCGTCTGGCGCTTAATAACCACCGCCAGCTGAAGGAGTTATTGGGTGCCTTGTCTATCACCGACACCATCTGGATGTTTATCCTCGTTCCCATCTGTACACACCTGGTTTTATTACCCATCCTCTTCACATTGGGGATGACGGTAAAGTTTGACCTGATGCTCAATATTATTTATTCCAACAGGGATTTTCATATCGATAACAGAACTATGGGGTGGGATGTGATCAGTTTCATGGGGTATGTATTGTTTGCATTTGCAGCAGCATTTGTAGTGAGTGCGTGGATCGTAAAAAATAAGCGATTGAGTGAGAAGATTGTAGCATTGCTGGGTGCAGGAAATGAGTGGTATGAATTGTTTGATGGGAAGTATGCTTCCATGAATTTTGACATGATTTTGCTGAATGTGGTGACTGGTTCAAAAGAGTCGACATTGATCTATACAGGTTACCTGGAAAATTATTACTTTCAGACTAAGTCGACAGAGCTGAATTACATTGTCTTAACGCAGGTGACCCGCAGGGATTTGAGGAAACAGGCGCTGACAGAGCAGCCTTTGGGAGAGGGTGGGAAGACGACTGCTTATTCGAATGAGCCTGGGATTCCGATTGATTTACCAGGGGATGTGATCGTGATACCGGCGAAGGAGATTTTGAATATTAATATTACTTATTTGCAATTGGAAGTTGATAATGAGATGATAGAGGAATTGGAAGGATAGTTTGACCTTTAACCCTAAAGATTCTTTAGCATTCAGGCAACAACATTAAAGGAACATTTTAGCATATAAAGTAACAGTTTGGCATTTAACTCTAAAGATTTACATTTACCCAATAGTTTAACCCAACATTCCTTTAAAACCCCATTATGCCAACGCGTTATTTACCCCTCGCTATCCTCGCCGCAGGCTTGCTTTTCGCACCTGGCTGTAAGCAGGATACCCCACATGCCAGCATCACTGGTACCATCGATGGATTGTATGATCCCGCTATTTTCCTGAACATCCCTGCGGGTGACACTTATAACACAGAACCGATACCTGTAAAAGACGGTGCATTCAGCTGGTCAGGAGATATCCAGGAAGTACAGCGGCTGATGTTGCGGATAGGCGACAAAACCATTCCATTGTATATGGATAATTCGGCCGTGGAGATTCATGGCCATATTGATTCACTCGATCAGTTACGGATTACAGGTTCTGCGCCACAAGCGGACTTTGATGAATATCAAAGGTCCCTGGCGGATATTAAAAAAGAAGGACAGGCATTAACTGATCAGTGGGTAAAGGCGAAGGACAATGATAGTTTGAAGGAGTTGATCAGGACGAAGTTTGATTCTTTGGATGAAGTGAAAGATGAAAGAACGAATCAATTCATCGCTACCCATCCAGGGAGTGTGGTGAGCGTATCGCTGCTGAGTGATATGGCGCTGGTGGGAGATCCGACCTTGCTGGATAGCCTTTTCCGGAAATTATCTCCGGCCATGGTAAGCACGACTCCCGGAAAGGCTCTGCAGGAAAGAATTGCTGTTTTGAAAAAGAGTGCGGTCGGACAGACATTGATGGATTTTAAACAGACCGATGTGAATGGGGATACGGTAAGATTGGCGGATCTGAAGGGGAAGTATGTATTGATAGATTTCTGGGCGAGTTGGTGTAAGCCTTGCAGGGCGGAGAATCCAAATTTGTTGAAAGCGTATAATCAGTTTAAGCATAAGAATTTTACAGTTTTAGGGGTATCGCTGGATGAAAAGAAAGAGAGTTGGCAACAGGCGATTGCGGAGGATAGAATGCCGTGGGTGCAGGTGTCTGATTTACAGGGGTTTCAGGGGAAATTGGCGCAGGAGTATGGGATTAAGGCGATTCCTTGTAACTTTTTGATTGATCCTAAAGGGGTTATTGTTGCAAGGTATCTGAGAGGGGAGGCGTTAGAGGAGAAGTTGATGGAGGTGCTGCGTTAGGGAGGAGTTTTTGATAGATTGTGAAGGAAAATTATCATTGTACTGTATCTGAAAACAGCCGTTGGAGGAGAAGTCGTTAGAGGTCCTGCGTTAGGGCGCGGTGGGTACCTGAAGGCAGGAATTAGGGAAAAAGCTGTCGGAAACACGCCCCCAGGGTGGTTTTTTTGAAATTACTCCTACATCCTGTACTTTTGACGGTACAGTAAAGCTGTTATGAGTAAGAAAATTCATTCGCAGGAAAGGTCTGAAGAATGTCAGGGACATTTACGGGCCATACATGATACCCTGGATGTGTTGAATGGGAAATGGAAGATTTCCATCATTGGTTCGCTGAGTTTTGGAAAGCGACGATTTATGGAATTGCAAAGAGAAGTGGAAGGAATAGGGTCCAAGATGCTGTCAAAAGAGTTAAGAGAGTTGGAAATGAATGAGCTGGTAAAGCGGACTGTGCATGATACAAAGCCGGTAACGGTGGAGTATGAGCTGACTGACTATGGTGGAACATTGCAGAGCATTATTTCGGAAATGGCGAAGTGGGGAGTGCAGCATAGGAAGCGGATCATGCAGCAGGTGATTGTGTAAGAAGGTTGCCAGCGGCGGAAATTGGGAAAATAACCTAATTGAAGGCAAAGCCTATTGAGTATGTATTTTCAATAAAGCCAGGTCCTTTTGATAACAGGTCCTTATAAAATAAGGTTAGCTCATTATTATAAAAGGTCAGGTTCCTTCTTATACAATAATCCCGGTCTTTTTTATGAAATAAGGCCAGCTTAACTTTATAAATCAAAAAAGCAAAACCTTGCCTCACAGCCAGGTTCTGCTATTATTTGAATGAAAGCAACCAAAATAAAAACTTACCAGCAAAATAAAAAAGAAAGGAAGGTCAGAAGAAGGGCATTCCGGGATGTCAGAATGCCCGTTGCAAATCGCGCACAATGGACCTTCCTTGTAACCAGTGTTATCTTTAATATCTTATATTACCGCTGATTTTTTAGCATATCTTTCGAAGAAAGCTCTCTCTAATGCTTCCCTATGATCAGGGTGTGCAATTTCGATCAGCGCTTTACCTCTTTGTTTCAGGCCTTTACCGAACAGGTTCGTAATACCATATTCAGTCACCACCCAATGTATATGTCCTCTTGTAGTCACCACACCAGCACCTTGTTTCAGGTAAGGGGTGATGCGGGAGATACCTTTGTTTGTCACGGATGGCAGCGCAATGATTGGCTTACCACCATCTGACAATGAAGCACCTCTCATAAAATCCATCTGCCCACCGATACCGGAGTATTGGTAAGTACCGATACTATCTGCACACACCTGACCAGTGAGGTCTACTTCGATGGCGCTGTTGATAGCGGTAGCTTTTGGATTCTGACGGATCACAGCTGTATCATTTACATAGTCGATAGCCAGTACCCTTACGGTTGGGTTATCGTTTACAAAATCATACAGTTTGCGGGTACCTGCCATGAAAGCAGTCACATTTCTGCCTACATTCACTTTCTTCAGGCTATTGTTGATCACACCACTTTCGATCAATGGAATGACGCCGTCAGACATCATTTCTGTGTGCAGGCCCAGGTTTTTGTGGTTGGTCAGGTTTTTTAACACATAATCAGGGATGCTGCCGATGCCTAACTGCAGGGTGGCGCTGTCTTCTACCAGGGTAGCGATATTGCGGCCAATCTGAGCAGTGACTGGGGTAGCATCTGAAGAGTAGTCCAGTACCGGCAGATCTTCTTCGTGCCATACGGCAGCGTGGAAGCGGGATACGTGGATAAAACCTTCCCCATGGGTACGTGGCATTTTAGGATTTACCTGTGCCACGATATATTTTGCTACTTCCGTTGCAGCGCGGGCAATGTCTACTGAGGTACCCAGAGAGCAATAGCCGTGTTGGTCCGGAGGTGATACTGAAATAAATGCAACGTCCGGAGGCAGAATGTTCTTTTTGAACAGTTGAGGTATCTGGCTCAGGAAAATGGGAACGTAGTCACCATCCTCACTATTCACTACTTTACGGTTGGCAGCGGATGTGAAAAGGCAATTAATAAAAAAGCTTTTTCTGTATGCAGGATTGTCGAAGTCTACCTTACCTAAGGTTGTAATGCTTGTTAATTCAACATTCTCCAATTCTGCGTGCCTATCTTGAAGGGCTTTTAAAAGGTGCATTGGCGTTGCGGCGGATCCATGGATAAAAACACGGTTACCTGAA
>Ga0316604_10002089_pt1 | contig 15995 bp, 14 predicted proteins | sample OWC_soil_day20_C_FD_207650 | JGI IMG/M metagenome (GOLD analysis project Ga0316604, IMG submission 207650) | Wetland soil microbial communities from Old Woman Creek delta, Ohio, United States - OWC_soil_day20_CT | ecosystem: Environmental > Terrestrial > Soil > Wetlands | place: USA: Ohio... | reverse complement strand
CTTCTATCTGCGAGGATCGGACCTTTACGATAGCAAATTCTGCAGCAACGAAAAACCCGTTCAGCAGCACCAAAAAGATGGTAAAAAATATTTCTAAGCTCATTATTGCGTGTCTTAATTTTTAAACGTTTGCTTTGTGAGGTCTATGCACATCACCCCATTCAGATATGATTTGTAACATGGGTTGGAGTGAGGCGCCGTCTTTAGTGAGCTCGTATTCTACTCTTGGCGGCACTTCTGCATAAACGAGTCGATTGATTAGTCCGTCTTTTTCCAGTTCTCTCAACTGCAGGACCAGGATTCTTTCAGATACATCGGGAATAGATTTTTTCAGTTCACTATACCGCAGCTTGCCATTGAGCAGGCTCCACAAGATAGTCGGTTTCCATCGGCCGCCTATTACGTCCAGCGTATACGCCATGCCGCAGTTATTGCTGATTTTATTCCTGTTCAATGTATTAGTAGAGCTTTCTTTTCTCATTACTTACATTTTTGTCAGTACTCTATAAAAGTATCAGTACCCCCAAAGTTAATGTTTAACAGTTAAAGGAAAAAACTATTATGAAAGGGGTTGTGGTTCCATTGTTTTGTTCAAGTCGCAGGCTAATTTATCCAAATTAGTCTAGTTCTTTAGTAGGAAATCCGTATTTTAGGAAATATAACCCTTGAATATGCCCGGAATAGCCCCGCTTCCGTTATCAGAAACGCTCTACAATGTCCAGATGGCCTATACGGCACACAAGAGTAAGTACAATGCCCGCATTACCAATATGAAAGCAACATTAGGCCGTTCCCTGGTTGCTTTTGAGGTGTATATGGACTGGTACCCGCTTTATGAGCAGATTAAAACCTTTATCGGGAACCGGTCTGCTCATCGATAAATGGTTAGTAAAATTTGAAAAAAAGTAATAGCTTAACCCGCTAATTAACCATTTTACGTTATGATTAAACAGGTCGCTATTGCCTTTACGCTATTTTGCTGTTTACCCGTCACGCGTTTGCTGGCGCAGGAACGATTCTCTACTACCACCGATCATTTACAACTGGATTTTGAAGTAGATGGCAAAGGAAGATTGTTGCAGAAATACTTTGGTCCCAAACTCGCAGATGGCGGAGAACAGCTTCGTCCTGTAGAGCGTTGGGAGGCATATACACCCGCGGGTACAAACAACCTGTTTGAACCTGCGATACAGGTCACCCATGCGGATGGCAACCCTTCGCTGGAGCTGTTGTACATTAACCGGAACACGGTGAAAACGGATGACAATATCACTGCGACCACTATCACCCTGCGTGACCCGAAATATCCATTTACCGTATTACTACATGTAAATACCTATGCAAAGGAAGACATCTTTAAGGTCTGGACAGAGATCAGTCATAAGGAAAAAGGAGCCGTTGTCCTGGCAAATTTCGCATCCAGCATCCTGCACTTCTATGCACATAAATACTACCTTACTAACTTCCATGGTGACTGGGCAGAAGAAATGAAGATGGATGAAAATGAACTGACCAGTGGGATCAAGATCCTTGATTCCAAACTGGGTACCCGTGCAGATATGTACCAGATGCCTTTCTATTTTGTCTCTTTAGATGAACCTTCTACTGAAACACATGGCGCTGTGATGGCAGGTACGCTGGCATGGACGGGCAATTTCCGGTTTGCTTTTGAAGTCGACGAGCTGAATATGCTTCGGGTTATTTCAGGTATGAACACCTATGCTTCTCAATATAAACTACAACCTGACCAGAATTTTGAAACTCCTGCATTTATATTTTCTTACAGCGATAATGGCCGTGCTGCTATCAGTCATAACTTCCATCGCTGGGGTGCGAAGTATGGTGTAATAGATGGCGATAAACCACGTACCGTATTGCTGAATAACTGGGAGGCGACTGGGTTTGATTTTAATGAAGAAAAGCTCTCTGCTTTGTTTGATGATGCCCATAAATTAGGGGCTGATCTGTTTTTGTTAGATGATGGCTGGTTTGGGAATAAATACCCCCGCAATGCCGATAATGCAGGGCTGGGCGACTGGCAGGAAATGAAGGCTAAACTGCCGCATGGACTGGGTTACCTGGTAAAAACTGCGGAAGAGAAAAAGGTGAAATTTGGTATCTGGCTGGAACCTGAAATGGTGAATCCCGCCAGCGATCTGTATCACCAGCATCCTGACTGGATACTGAAGTTGCCAAACAGAGGTGAAGATTACTTCCGTAACCAGCTGGTATTGGATCTGGTGAATCCTAAAGTACAGGATTTTGTATATGGCATCGTTGATAACATGATGACTGCCAACCCGGGTATTGCCTACATCAAGTGGGATTGTAACCGTATGATCACAAATGCATATTCTCCTTACCTGAAAGACAACCAGGGAGGACTATATATTGAATACACCCGTAGTTTGTACCAGGTACTGAAACGTATCCGTAGCAAGTATCCGCACTTAGCGATCATGTTGTGCTCCGGTGGCGGTGGCAGGGTTGATTATGGGGCGTTGCCTTACTTTACAGAGTTCTGGGCAAGTGACAATACAGATCCGTTTGAAAGGGTATTTATACAGTGGGGATATTCTTATTTCTTCCCTTCATTTACAGTAGCCGACCACGTTACCTCATGGGGTAAGCAATCCCTGAAGTTCCGTACAGATGTGGCGATGATGGGCAGACTGGGGTATGATATAAACCTGGATAAATTCACGGGCGATGAATGGACATTTAGTCAGCAGGCCGTGGCGAACTATAAACGGTTGCAGCCGGTACTGGCGCATGGTGATCTGTATCGTTTGATCTCTCCCTATAAGGAGAATAGAGCCGTGTTGATGTACGTAGATGCTGCGCAATCAAAATCAGTCTTATTCGCTTATAACCTGCATACCCGTTTTGGAGAAAACTTTGCACCTGTAAAATTGCAGGGATTGGATCCACACAGACAATACAGGGTGACGGAAATCAACCTGAAGCCCGGCGAAGAATCTCATTTATATGAACACAATAAGATATTTTCGGGTGATTATCTCATGAAAGCGGGTATCAATGTATCCGGGAATGAGCCGTTATCCAGCAAAGTATTGGAAATTGTGACTGAATGAAAATAAGCTTACTGATTATATTATTCTGTTACTGTACAAACCTGCTAAGTGCACAGAACCTGGTGCCGAATGCGAGTTTTGAGGAAGTAAATATCTGCACGGAATACATAGCGCCCTGTGCTCCCTGCGGGTGGATGGCTGTTGCACCAGAGATGATCAAGATGAAATATCTCTGTAATGGCGCTGCTTTGCAGGGGCAGCACTATGTATCCCTGTTGCAGGAAGGACCTGTGGAGAATCCGGATGCAAGAGTGTATATACAAACCCGGTTGCTGTGTGCGTTGCAAAAAGGACAGGCGTATAAGATAAGGGTGTATATGAATACGGAAAATTATCCGTTGCGTATCGGACTGCGGTTTGATACGGCTTTTATCTTTAGTGAGAATACTGGTTGTTTGTCACAGCCTGTCAGCGTAGAACTAAATGAAGCGGATCAGCAAAAAAAACTGTGGCATACCAAAATGCCCTGGTATATATTAGAGAAGACCTATGTGGCCACTAATAATGCGACACACCTGATAGTGGGAAATTTCAAAGCACCTGTGCGTAAAAATGGATTTTCTGGTTATACCAATGCACAGGTATTAATAGATAGTATCAGTATTACAGCTGTCAATGAGCAATTGCAGCTATGCGGAGATACCGCTGCTACGCGGGCTGCTTTATATGCAGAACATCACAGGCATTCTATTCCTGAAGCTTTGACCCCGGGCAGACCTGTCCTGCATACACTCAATGGGAGTCATGAGGGATGTGATACATTGATATTGAAAGATGATTTATTTAACCAGGATCGTAATACAATTAATGAACGATATCGGCAGCCTATCAACGACGCACTGAAAAATTATAAAGGAGATACGACCATGCGGATTCAGTTGGTCGGCCATGCATGGCAGGCAGCATCGGAAGAGTACAATAAAATTATTTCCTATGATAAGGCGAAGGCAGTGGCTACTTATCTTGTATATAATGAGGGGTATAGTTTTGATGATTTCCAGATAAGAGGAGAGGGGAAGCGAAATCCGCGATATGATACAACTGAGGCAGATAATAACAGGGTAGAAATGATCTTGTGCCATGTAGCGCCGCCGGTAGTGGTCGTGAAAAAGGTGGTCCCACCCCCTGATACACTGGTCATACCAGATATATTATTCAAATTTAACAGTAGTGAGCTCAATCCTGCATTGCATGCAGCACTTGATAGTTTGATGAAAAAAATACCAAGGGATGGAAGCGTGCAATTACAGGTAACAGGGCATACAGATAATGCAGGTAATGATGATTATAATTATACTTTATCATTACGTAGGGCAACTGCCGTAGCCGGCTATATGCAGCAGTATGGTGTAGGAAATGACATCCGCCAGATTAGCGGAGCTGGCGAAACGCAGCCGGTGGCGGATAACAAAACATTAGAAGGAAGAAGAAAAAACCGGAGAGTGGAAATAATTATTTTCCATACAACAGATTAAAATAGCACAACATTTATAACCAAAGGCTTCACGGTCCCAAGCCTCCCGGCTTAAAGCCGGCCGCAGGCCACACCCCCAAACAAACGCTGCTGCCAAAGGTAGCAGCGTTTGTTTGTACAATATATTTTCCTAAATTTAAAAGAGAGAAACCAGAATCAATCGCCCAAAGGAAGATTTGTCTAACTCAATAATCTGTACAGTCACTTTGTTCACCTAAAACTCAACTTATGCAATTATTGTCATGGTTGATGCTAGCATCATTGCTAAGTATTACCTCGATTTCCCTTGCGCAGCAGGGAAAATCCGTACACGGCACTGTTACTGCCGGAGATAATAAACAACCCCTGGAAAGAGTCGTCATTATCGAAAAGAGCACCCAAAATCACGCCTACACTGATGCATCCGGCACCTACTCCATTACCCTGAAAAACGACAACGCCACACTTATTTTTAGCTATGTAGGCTACTCCACACAGGAAATACCGGTCGGTGCTCAGTCTGTCGTCGATGTTGTCATGCAACCCTCTCAGAAAGACCTGAGTGAAGTAGTTGTCACCGCCTTCGGTGTCAAAAAAGAAAAACGCGCACTAGGTTACACGATCCAGCAGGTAGACAACGCAGACCTGAATGTAAACCACCAACCGAATGTAGTCAATGCGCTGCAGGGCAAAGTAGCAGGCGTACAGATTACCAGTACCGGGGGCGGCCCCGGCCAGAGTTCCCGTATCATCATTCGGGGTATCAACTCCCTCGCTGGTGATAGAAACAACCAACCCCTCTTTATCATTGACGGGGTGGAAATAGACAATAGTACTTATACCACCGGTGGTGCAGAAACACGTGGTATGAGTAACCGTGCTTCCGACATCAACCCCGATGATATTGACAACATTTCTGTACTACGTGGTGGTGCGGCCACTGCCCTCTATGGTATTCGCGCAGCAAACGGCGCGATCATCATTACAACCAAATCAGCAAAAGCCGGTAAGATCCGGGTATCTTACAATGGTTTGTATGGCTTTGACCAGGTGAATAAGATCCCTGAAGTGCAATCTACCTACACGCAGGGTTACCTCGGCGTATACGACGCTACCAGCTTCTGGCCCACCTGGGGACCTACCGTGGCCGAAGCCAGGCAGGAAGATCCTACTCATCCGGCTACACTCTTTAACAATTATAAACAGGCTTTCCGAACCGGCATGCAAACCCGCCATACTGTGAGCGTAGGCGGAGGTACAGAGGCGGCGCAGGTTATGGGATCAGTCTCCTATTTCAAGCAGAATGGTGTGATCCCCTTTAGTGACTATACCAGTTACAACGCCCGCCTGAATGCCACTTTCAGGATCAGTAACAAGGTGACCGCCGGTGCGTCTCTCAATTACATCAACTCCGGTGGCAATAGGGTCAACTCCGATCGCTATGGCGAACAGATCATCTACTGGGCGCCCCGGTGGAACATGAAAGATTATAAGAAAGAAGATGGTACCCAACAAACGTATAGCAGCGGAACGAACAATCCCATTTACACACTCTCTACCAATAAATTCAGGGATAATGTAAACAGGGCTATCGCAAGTGCCTATATCACTTATAAGCCTGTTGACTGGTTGAATTTCTCTTATCGCTTTGGTAATGACTTCTACACCGATGGCCGTACGCATACCGCTCCCGGTCCACTGGGCGTGGTAGATGAAGCACCTAACCTCGATGACAACGAATACGGTTTCATTGATGAATACAACCTGCGCAGTCGTAACCTTACTTCTACCATCATGGCGAATTTCACAAAGACATTCAATGAGAAATTCTCTATTGACTTTAAACTCGGTCACGATCTTCGCGACCAACGGGTACGTAGAAGTAGTGTGGAAGGAGATACACTGGTGGTGCCGGATCTTTTTTTATTAGGCAATGCCAAACGTGTGAAAGGGGATTCTTATATCCTCGACTACCGCAATTACGGCTATTTTGGAGACCTGACCCTGGGGTTGAAGAACCTGCTCTTCCTGGAACTCACCGGTCGTAATGACCTGACATCGACCTTGTCCCGCGAGAACCGAAGTTACTTTTATCCCAGTGCCAGTCTTAGCTATATCTTCTCTGATATGTTCAAATTACCAGATTGGTGGAGTTATGGAAAACTGAAAATCTCCTATGCACAGATAGGCAAAGATGGTGATGCATACGCGATTACGAATGGTTTTGAAACGGGTGATCCGATTGGGACCACTGTACCTTTTTATCAAAGCAGAACCTTGGGCAATGCGAACCTTCGTCCGGAATTTACGAATACCAGTGAAATCGGTACAGAACTGCGTTTTCTCGATAATCGCCTGGGATTGGAAGTAAATGCTTATCAGCAAAAGAGCAAAGACCTGTTGGTGCCGGTGTATGTATCAAATGCTACCGGTTATGATCAGGCTTATGTCAATGCGGGTGAAATCAATAACAAGGGTTTGGAAGTGACTGTAACAGCGATGCCGGTACGTACGAAAGACTTTAGCTGGTATGTTAAGATCAATTTTTCTACGAATAGGAACAGGGTGATTAAACTGAATGAGCAGCAGGGCGCAGAATTGAAAGAGATCGTGATTTCCAGTCAGTATGGCTACCTCAGTTCAACTGTTACCAGCAAGCTGGTACCCGGTATGGCTTATGGTGCGCTGTATGGCCGTAGTTACAAACGGTATTATGCTAAAGACGATGATGATGGTGTGACCCTGCGTAAAGACCTGCCATTTCTCATTGGTGCGAATGGTTTCCCTGTGTTGGATGATGTCACTAATCAGCGGTATCTGGGTAGTACTTTGCCAAAATGGATGGGGAGCACACTACAGACTTTCAGGTATAAGAATTTTACACTTTCGTTGTTACTGGATGTTCGTCAGGGAGCCTATAAATACAACCAGCTATCCAACTTCCTCGCTGCCTTTGGGGAATCAAAGATAACGGAGAACAGGAACCAGACGATTGTATTTGATGGTGTGCTGGCAGATGGAACACAGAATGCAAAAGCCGTTTATTTAGGTCAGAGTACGGGGCCTGATGGGGTAGATTATGGGGCAGGTTATTATCGTAATTACTATCGTGGGGCAAGTGAAAAGTTTATTGAAAATGCTTCGTGGGTGCGGTTACGATCAGCAGGGTTATCGTACACATTGCCTGCTGGCTGGCTAAAACCTACCCATACCATTTCGGGAGCGACTGTGTCATTCACAGGGAATAACCTCTGGTTGCATACAAAGTATACGGGTTTCGATCCTGAAACCAGCTCCGCCTCTGCCAGCAGTAATGGTGCCGATAGCTTTGCAGGGTTTACTTATCCTGCTACCCGTAGTTTCCTGTTCAGTGTAAACCTTCAATTCTAAAGTCATGAAACGAATATATATAATCTTACTGGCCGCCATAGCAGGTTGTTCCAAAGGCTACCTGGATGTGAACCAGACGAACCCGAATCAAACAACCAACCCACCTATCAATGGGTTATTATCAGAAGTTACTTACCAGACAGGTGTAAACGTATTCAATGTAGGCAATATCACTTCTTATTACGTACAACAGCTGGCCTCACCCAATGCCAGCAGTAGTACAGATGTGTATGATGACATTGATGCCAGCACCACCTGGAAAAACATCTACCTCACGATAGAGGATATACGCCAGATGGAAGTACTGGCTGTAGAGAAGAACGCTTATCAGCATATGGGTGTAGGCCAGATCCTCGAAGCTTACAACATGAGTATGCTCATAGATCTTTGGGGAGACGCGCCTTACTCGCAGGCATGGCAGGGCGCTACTTATCTCACACCCGCTTACGATAAAGGAGCGGCGATTTATGATAGTTGTTTATTATTGATAGAAAAAGGAATTGCTTCCCTCAAACAGGCAGATCCGCTTATTACCCTCGATGCAGAAAACGATCTGGTACATAGTGGCTCGGTAGCAGGTTGGATCAAAACAGCCTATACACTCAAAGCGCGGTTACTAAACCGCCTGAGCAAACAAGCGGATTACGATCCTGCAGCCATCCTATCAGCACTGGATAGTGGCTATACCAGCAATAGCGATGATGCCGCCATCACCCGGTTTGAAAGTCTGAGTCTATGGAACGGCGTAGCCGTCAATAATGCCAGTGGCAATCTCGACGGCTGGCTGAGTGCGACTTTTATCAATGCCCTGAATGGCAGTACATATGGGATATTCGATCCTCGTTTGCCATTGATCACAGATACGACTAAATATGGTGATTACAGGGGGACTGTTAATGGTGCGGGGCGTGTAGGCTCCGGTACGGACAAAGGGCAGTGCTACCTGTCAGTAAATGGGTACTATTCTAAATCAGGTGCGCCATTATTATTGCTTACGTATGCAGAGGCCCGGTTTATTGCAGCAGAAGCCTATTTTAATACCGATGCTGCAAAGTCTTATCAGGCATACCTGGATGGCATAGGTGCAAATATGGATAAGGTAGGCGTGTCTGTTACAGACAAGGCGAACTACCTGTCTCAATTACCTGCTTATTCAAAGGAGCTGTTGTTTAAAGAGAAATACGTGGTAATGTTCCTGCAGCCTGAATGCTGGACAGATGCACGGAGATATGATTATCAATATAAGAATTTCAATTTACCGGCGAATGCGCTCTTAACCACCTTTATCAGAAGGGTAAGTTATCCTGCATCTGAAACCAGTAGGAATGCAGCGAATGTGCCGGCAGTGAGTTCGCTGGCGGATGTACTCTGGTGGGATAAGTGATTTTTAGAGAGGGACAGCGGGGTAGTAGCTCCGCTTCCCCTTACGCCGATATCCTCCCATCCGCAGCAGGATCCGCCACCGGTATCGTCGCATAAAAAGTCGTTCCTTTCCCCGGTACACTTTCAAACCAAAGCTCCCCATGCTGTAAAGATTGCAGCTCTTTGCAAAGTACCAATCCAAGCCCAATCCCTTTTTCATTATTCGTTCCGAAAGTAGATTGCGTCTTCAAGGAAAAGATTTCTTCCTTATGAGAACTTTCAATACCAATACCATTATCCGTCACCATCAGCTGGCAAATACCATCTTTTACCAACAGGCTGATCGTCACCTGTCCGTTATTAGGAGTAAACTTAATCGCATTATTCACCAGGTTCCTGATGATGAGCTCCAGCATATTATGATCTGCCGTTACATACACAGCAGGATCAATTTTGGAAGTCAGCGTCACTGATTTTTTATCTGCAAGTATCTGTTGAATACCCAATACCCGTTGCACAACTTCGTATACATGTACCGGTGATAACCGTACCCCACGACCATCCATCTGCATCTTACTCCATGTAAGCAGGTTCGTCAGCATATTGGAGGTATTCTTGGTCATGGTCAGCAGTTCATCGCCCAGCATTTTACGTTCCTCTTCTGACAATTCGTATTCTGCAATGAGGTGCAGGGTCGTAATAATCGAATTTAAGGGACTTTGCAGGTCATGTGCGATGATAGAGAAGAGTTTATCCTTTTTCTGGTTCAGTTGTTCCAGGTTGGCATTCTGAATATCGATTTTATCCGCCCTGTCTTCCGCCTTCTTTTTCTCCCTGTTATAATTATTCCGCAGGTAATTAGTGATCAGGAAGGTGCAGGTTAGGGTCACAAAGTAGCTGGAAGCGAGGTCAATATACCTGTTTTGCGCACTCTGATAACTATCTGCAATCCAGCTGGGGTGCAGGTATTCCATGGTGAGCAGGGTAATTGGTAGGAGCAAATGCAGGGAAGCCCAGATCCAGTGTCGATTACGTGGGCTGAATGCAATCAGCAGGTTAAATGTGAGGAAAAACAACAGGAGAACGGGGCCATGACTGCCGGAGTTCAGGTAATAAGTGGCCGTCAATGTGATATAACTGACAATCACATAGGCCAGCATGCTCACGTTGTAAATCCCCTTAAACCTGGACAACCAGAAGAAGAAAACCTGTAAGATCAGTAACACCAGCACGATGATCCATACCGCAGTCAGTCCCAGCCACATATTGAATGGCAATAATACAGTTAAGAGTGCCAGGGTAATGACACTGATGGAGTTGAAAGCACGGTTCTCCAGCGAAAACGCTGCAGGGTCTCCCACTAGCTTCTCCCATAAGTTGGTAAGTCGAGCCAAAACATTTCGCAAGTGTGAGTCTTTATTAGTTAGTGATCGTCCCTCGGTAGTGACTACAAAGGTCGGGGATGAAAAGTTAATATGTTATAACACGAAAATGTGATAGTAGGATTTCTACTCACACTTCATTTTATGGAATGATATTCGCAGCTACCTAAATAAATATCATTTTATGAAAAATATCGTAATAGCCGGCCTTGTGTCCATGGCTATATCCCTGCCCAGCCTCACTTCAGCACAATCCAAAAGCGACGATAAGAAAGCGGCCATCACAAATCTGATTCATAACCAGTCATATGTATTTACTGCTCAGTCTTCAATACCTGCCGGCCCTTCGCCGGACAGGCAGCTGAATGGTCAGTATGACCTGACAGTCACCAAAGACTCTGTAATCAGTTATCTGCCGTATTTTGGCCGTGCGTATACAGCACCGATGGATCCTTCCAAAGGAGGCATACAATTTACCTCTACTAAATTTGATTATAAGGTCACAGAAAAGAAAAAAGGAGGATGGACGATTGTGATCAAACCAAAGGATACACAGGAAGCCAGTCAACTGATACTCAATGTCTCTTCAGCAGGATATTCTTCACTGCAGGTGATTGGCAACAACCGCCAGCCTATTACATTTAATGGAGTAGTAGATGAAAGGAAATCTAAAAAATAAGTTAAAATTATCTTAAGATGCACTGGAATTTGGCATAGCGGAATGGTTGTTGTTTTTTATTCTGTGAACCAAAAACAGATACCATGTCTAAGAATAACAAAGAAGGTGTAAAGCATTCCATTCAGGAGCTGGCCATGGGAAACTACAGAAGCTATCCCGAAGAGTATAATGAAGTGTCAGTGGAAACGACTGATAATGTTCAATCACTCGCAAATGGTTATTGGGATTCCAGGGATGATAAGGAAATACAGCGCGATGAGCGATTAGGTATAGGCTTAGAAGATTATCAGGCGTGGACGCTTGAGGCCTTCGAAGCATTTGTGGAAGCGGAGCATGTGCTGAATTAATTGAACTTAAAAGTGTAAGAAGCGCTTGCTTCACTAAGCTGACTTTTAAAAGTATTATTACGCAGAAAGGGTTACGGTATGTAACCCTTTCTGCGTTTTTTTATATCTTTAGATCAAAGCACAACATTCTACGCCGTTATGAAAGAACTCTCCGCCAGTCGGACCGCCCAGTATATGGCTTTATTCCGGGCGCTTGAAACCCAGCGACCACATGATAAACTGGTCTACGACCCTTATGCCATCAACTTCCTTGACCGTGGGTTTCAGATAGCCACCCGTTTATCTGTTATTCCTCCTATCCGCCGCATGATCCAGCGTATTATCCAGAAAAGGATCCCCGGTGCTTATTCCTCTGGCATAGCCCGAACCAGGTATATCGATGAACTTGTGCAACAAGCTGTGAACCAGGGTATACAGCAAGTGGTCATATTGGGTGCCGGGTTCGATACGAGGGCATTGCGCCTTGATTTTCTGCGCCTCCTGCCCGTGATAGAAATAGACCATCCCAATACATCGGCTGTGAAAAAAGAGAAGTTAGGGAGCTTGACCCCACATGTACAATACCTGCAGCTCGATTTCAATGAAAAAGGATTGGATGACCTGTCACTCAACGCTTCACTGCCAACGGTATTTATCTGGGAGGGCGTGACGAATTACCTGCAGGAAGAAGCTATTGCTGCTACATTCCGGTTTATAGAAAAGTTCCCTGAAGGCTCCTTCGTAATCTTTACTTATGTAGATGAAAAAGTATTGCGGGAACCCCATGCCTATTATGGGGGAGAGAAGTTGCTCAATGATGTAGCACGGCTGGAAGAAAAATGGACATTTGGCTGGAAACCAGGTAATTTACGAAAATATTTGCAACAGTTTGAACTGGAATTACTGGAAGATAATAGTGCGGTAGAATACCGTCGTCAATATATGCCGGCAAGGACAGAAAAAGGGTATGAGTTTTATCGTGTAGCATTTGCCGTAAGAAAGTAGTACATTATATCACATAACCATAACGATGTTTTATGAAAACTAAATTGTATTGTTTCCTGATTATTTTTTGTAGTATGACCATGATTTCATTTGCCCAATCTAAAGAGGAAAAAGCGGTAGCCGCGCAGGTAGAGTCATTGCGGAAAGCGATGGTAGACGCGGACAAAGCCACGTTAGAGAAACTGGCTGATGCAAAGTTGACTTACGGACATTCTGGTGGGAAGATAGAGGACAAGGCTACGTTTGTAGATAATATTGTAAGTGGGCATTCAGACTTTTTATCGATTGATCTGAGTGATCAGACGATTGTGATCAGTGGGAATACCGCGATAGTAAGGCATAATCTGGCGGCCGCTACAAATGATAATGGCAAGCCCGGCAATGTACATTTGCATGTATTGTTGGTGTGGGCGAAGGAGGGGAGTCAGTGGAAGTTATTAGCGAGACAGGCGGTGAAGCAGCCGGTAGCAAATCAGTAATTAGTGTTCTGTTTGATTGGCAGTTCAGGAATGATTGAAGACATAATATGCTATTTGTTAAAATCCGGAAACATATCCGGAATAATTCAGAAATCGATACCGGATTGAACACGGACTGAACATCAATTGATCATGAATTTCTATAGATGATTAAATAAATCTGCCTGATCGAATTCCTGAGCACGTCGGCTTATTTACCCAAACTGATGATTAGCTTCCTGCCCTTGTTGCCCCCGGCTTTTATGGCCTGACCCTCAAACCCTTATTTATAGCAATTTCCGCATCATGGCATAGTTTTTCTATTGGTAGTAGAAAATAGAACGACCAGTAACGGTCATATCTGTTAACCAATAAAAAAGTATTTTATGCAAGCTACATTGGAAACCATAGAGATCCTGAATGATCTGGTACAAATCAACAATGACCGAATTGACGGTTATGAAAAAGCGTTACAAGAACTGAAACAGGATGATAATGACTTGAAAGCATTGTTCTCCTCCATGATCAGCGAGAGTCATGAAATCAGACTGGCTTTAGGAACAGAAGTAAATGCATTAGGTGGTGATATGGAAACTTCCACAACTACCAGTGGTAAGATTTACCGCGCATGGATGGATATCAAGGCTGTATTTACCGGTCATGACCGTCATACAGTACTGGCGAATTGTGAGAGAGGAGAAGATGCAGCCCAGAGAGCTTATAGTAGTGCATTGGAAGAGGAAGAGTTGCCAGCTTACCTGAGAGAAATGGTGACAGAGCAACAGCAGATTTTAAGACGCTCTCATGATAAAATCAAAGAGCTGAGAGATGCTACCAAATAATATTGATCAGGCTTCTTATTTAGTCTATTTTTTGCCTGGCGTCCTCTCATGTGGGAGGACGCCTTATTTTATATTTATCTTTAGCCTTTTTACATGTTTAGTTGAGTAAGGGTACTTATTTAGATGAAAAAGATTATATCTTTAGATGAAAAAGATTACTTATTCAGATGATAAAGGTTACATCATCGTTAGCGAATAAGGTTACTTATTTAGTTGAAAAATGATTACATCTTTAGATGAAAAAGATTACTTATTTAGTTGAATAAGATCTTCTTCCATCATTGGTTTTATCTGCTGAAAGATTACTTTCAGCTGTTCTACCAACCTTTCTACTTCCTCATTCCATTTTCCCGCTTCTTCCAGTTTTAAAATAATTTCTTTAGCCCCCGCTACCTCCATACTAAGTACACTGGGCTTTAACTTATGTACAGTCCTTTTCAGGTCATGCAATACCTTTGTAACCTGCAACTGTTGCAGGTCCCCCGTATATTCTGTCACTGAATTGATGAAAAGGGAGATCATCTTATCGATGAACGCTTGGTTGTCAGATATTTTGTACAGATAGTTATATGAATATAGTGCATGATTAGCGCGCATATTGATTGTAGGTTGTTAAACTCAGGCGCCTTCAATCTCGCCGGTCTGTAACATTTTGTAAATAGTAGATTTACCAATATCCAGTTTCTCTGCTACCAGCAGTACATTATCGTTGTACCGTTTCAGATAGTTCCGGATAATCAGTCTGGTATACTCTCTGAGCGTTAATTCTGTATTCAGTACTGTATCCACATCATGGTTATTGCCGGAGAGGAAGGTAATGTCATCCGGCTCAATAATGTTGTTTTCAGACATTACGGCGGCGAGTTCTATCACTGATTTCAATTCACGGATATTACCAGGGTAATTGTAGGTGAGGAGTTTTTCCCGGGAAGCAGGGGAAACCTTGATTTCCGGAATTCTATTGTCCTTACAGTAATTAGAAAGGAAGAACTGTGTAAGCAGTAAAAGGTCGTCTTTTCTGTCCCTAAGGGGTGGAAGTGCGATGGGCAGACCTACGATACGATAGTAAAGGTCTTCCCTGAAGTTCCCTTTCTTTACTTCATCAGCCAGGTTCTTGTGGGTAGCCACGACGAGGCGGAAGTCCAGTTTAATTTTACTGTTGCCTCCCAGGCGGATCAGTTCTTTTTCCTGGAGTACTCTGAGGAGTTTACTTTGGATATTCAGGTCCATTTCCCCGATTTCGTCCAGGAATAGGGTTCCACCATTAGCTTCTTCAAAACGGCCGGTTTTACGGTTCTGTGCCCCTGTAAAAGCTCCTTTCTCGTAACCGAACAATTCACTTTCTACCAATTCCCTGGGAATAGCGGCCATGTTCACTGCTACATACGGTTGTCCGCTGCGGGCAGAATTGTAATGGACAGCTTTGGCGACCAGTTCTTTACCCGTACCGGTTTCGCCGGTGATGGATACGTTGATCATGGAGCCCGCGGCCTTATCGATCAGGCGGAATACAGCCTGTAGGGCAGGACTTTTTCCTACGATGGAGGTGGAGTAGTCGTACCGGGTTTTTAATTCCGCTTTTAACTGTGTGATCTCATTTTTTAAGGATTGATTTTCCCGAAGGCGGATGATGGCTTTCCAGAGTAACTGCTGGGTGTTTTCATCTTTGACGAGATAATCTTCGGCACCCATTTTCAGGAGGTCAACAGCCGTCGTGATCTTTTCCTGGGCGCTGATGATGATGACAGGAACGTTTGGTTGAGCCTGCTTTATCTTACGGTATAGCTCTTCACCGTTCATGTCGGGAAGGCCAAAGTCGATCGTGATCAGATCAGGTTTTCGGTGCAACTGAGCCAGGCATTCCTTACCTGAGCCGATTAGGGTTACTTCGTAATCGGGGTTTTGACTGAGGTAGTGTTGTAACAGGTTACCATACCATTTGTCGTCTTCAACTATAAAAATCTTAAAATCGAGCATTCATGGAATTTTCCGTTAAATTAGGA
>Ga0316604_10002088_pt1 | contig 16001 bp, 13 predicted proteins | sample OWC_soil_day20_C_FD_207650 | JGI IMG/M metagenome (GOLD analysis project Ga0316604, IMG submission 207650) | Wetland soil microbial communities from Old Woman Creek delta, Ohio, United States - OWC_soil_day20_CT | ecosystem: Environmental > Terrestrial > Soil > Wetlands | place: USA: Ohio... | reverse complement strand
TTGCTGCAATTGGGCCAGCACTTCGCGCATCTTCAGCGAGGTCGGCGTGTCTTCGGTGCCGAAGGTCGAGTGCGAGAGCAGCGCGACTTTCGGGATGATGCCGAAGTTGCGGATTTCCTCGGCGGCGAGCAGGGTCATTTCGGCCAGTTGCTCGGCGCTCGGGTCGTAATTAACGTAGGTGTCGCCAATGAAGACGGTGCGCTCGGGCAGCATCAAGAGGTTCATCGCGTAGTAGCGGTCATGGTCGGCCCGGGTGCCGATGACGCTCTGCACGTATTCGCGATGCGTTTCGTGGCGGCCGAAGGTGCCGCAGATCAGGCCGTCGGCGTAGCCGAGGTGCACCATCAGCGCCCCGTACAGGGTGTTGCGCCGGCGCACTTCACGGCGCGCGTAGTCGGGCGAGACGCCTTTGCGTTCCATCAGGCGGTGGTAGGTCTGCCAGAATTCTTCGAAGTGTTCGTCGAAGAAGGCGCAGTTGTCGGAATGGACGACTTCGAAATCTTCGCCTTCGCGAATGCGCAGGCCGGCCGCTTCGATGCGGCGGTTGATTTCGGCATGGCGACCGATCAGCACCGGCCGCGCAATGCCTTCATCACGGACGACTTGCACGGCGCGCAGGACGCGTTCGTCCTCGCCTTCGGCGAAGACGATGCGCTTGGGGGCCAGCTTGGCCTGCGAGAAGACCGGCTTCATGATCATGCCGGAGTGGTAGACGAATTCGTTGAGACCCTGGACGTAGGCGGCCCAGTCCTTGATCGGCCGGGTGGCGACGCCGGAGTCCATGCCGGCCTTGGCCACCGCCGGGGCGATCTTGACGATCAGGCGCGGATCGAAGGGACGGGGAATCAGGTATTCCGGGCCGAAGCCGGTGATCTTTTCACCATAGGCCGAGGCGACGACTTCCGATTGCTCGGCGCGGGCCAGCTCGGCGATGGCCTTGACCGCCGCCATCTTCATTTCTTCGGTGATGGTGGTGGCGCCGACATCGAGCGCCCCGCGGAAGATGAAGGGGAAGCAGAGGACGTTGTTGACCTGGTTCGGGTAGTCCGAACGGCCGGTGCACATGATGGCGTCGTCGCGGACACTCTTGACCAGTTCCGGCGAGATTTCCGGGGTCGGGTTGGCGAGCGCCATGATCAGCGGCTTGGCGGCCATCTTGGCGACCATTTCCGGTTTCAGGACGCCGCCGGCCGACAGGCCGAGGAAGACGTCGGCATCGGCAATCGCTTCGCCGAGCGTGCGCTGCTCGGTCTTCTTGGCGTAGCGGGCCTTGATCTCGTCCATTTCTTCGACGCGGCCTTCGTACACCAACCCCTTGATATCGGTCACCCAGATGTTGTCGACCGGGGCGCCGAGCATGACCAGCAGGTCGATACAGGCGAGTGCCGCGGCGCCGGCGCCGGAGGTGACGATCTTGACGGTGGACAGGTCCTTGCCGATCAGGTGCAGGCCGTTGAGGACGGCGGCGCCGACGACGATCGCCGTGCCGTGCTGGTCGTCATGGAAAACGGGGATCTTCATCCGCTCGCGCAGCTTCTTCTCGATGTAGAAGCATTCCGGGGCCTTGATGTCTTCGAGGTTGATGCCACCGAAGGTCGGCTCGAGCGAGGCGATGGTGTCGATCAGTTTGTCCGGGTCGCGCTCTTCGATTTCGAGGTCGAAGACGTCGATGTTGGCGAATTTCTTGAACAGCACGCCCTTGCCTTCCATCACCGGCTTGGCGGCGAGCGGGCCGATGGCGCCGAGGCCAAGGACGGCGGTGCCGTTGGTGATGACGCCGACCAGATTGGCGCGCGAGGTCAGGGTGCTGACTTCGCCGGGATCGGCGACGATTTCTTCGCAGGCGAAGGCGACGCCCGGCGAATAGGCCATCGACAAATCGTACTGGTTGGTGAGCTGCTTGATCGGGGTCACCGCGATTTTGCCCGGCTTGGGCTGGCGGTGGTAGTAGAGCGCTGCTTCGCGTAGTTGCCGTGGATCCATGTCTGCCTCCGTTTTATATCGTGAAACGTGATTTCGAATCGCGGAAGATAATATCACGCATCTTCGGCGCTTTCACCCTTCGGAAATTACGTAGCCATGCAAAGTCAAGTAGATGTTTACCCTAATTTGTTGCATAATTATGGGCTTCCCAGCCGACGGCCTCCAGCCGCTTTCAGTCTTGGTGGCAGCTCCCGGCGACTGGCGTAAAGTTTATCTATTTCAGTAACTTGGAGAGAGACATCGCCATGACCGCACCGCTGAATGCACCTGATTACGTCAAACACGAAGGCCTGAAGCAATGGGTCGCCGAGATCGCCGCCCTGACCCAGCCGGACCGTATCCACTGGGCCGACGGGTCGCAGGAAGAGTATGACCGCTTGTGCGCCGAAATGGTAGAAGCCGGCACCCTGATCAAGCTGAACGAAGCCAAGCGCCCGAATTCCTATCTCGCCTTCTCCGATCCGTCCGACGTCGCCCGCGTCGAAGACCGCACCTACATCTGCTCCGAGAAGAAGGAAGACGCCGGCCCGACCAATAACTGGGAAGAGCCTGCCGTCATGCGCGAAACCCTGAACGGTCTGTTCAAGGGCTGCATGAAGGGTCGGACGATGTACGTCATTCCGTTCTCGATGGGCCCGCTCGGTTCGCCGATCGCCCACATCGGTTTCGAGATCACCGACTCCGCCTATGTCGTCACCAACATGCGCACGATGACCCGCATGGGCAAGAAGGTTTTCGACGTACTCGGCACGGACGGCGAATTCGTCCCCTGCGTGCACACCGTCGGCGCCCCGCTCGAACCGGGCCAGCAGGACAGCAAGTGGCCGTGCAACCCGACCGTCAAGTACATCGTGCATTACCCGGAAACCCGTGAAATCTGGTCCTACGGTTCCGGCTACGGCGGCAACGCCCTGCTCGGCAAGAAGTGCTTCGCGCTGCGCATCGCCTCCAACATGGCGCGCGATCAGGGCTGGCTGGCCGAACACATGCTGATCCTCGGCGTCGAGTCGCCGGAAGGTGAAAAGTCCTACGTTGCTGCCGCCTTCCCGTCGGCCTGCGGCAAGACCAACTTCGCCATGCTGATTCCGCCGAAGACCCTCGACGGCTGGAAGATCACCACCATCGGCGACGACATCGCCTGGATCAAGCCGCGCGTCGATGCCGATGGTGTCACCCGCTTCTACGCCATCAACCCGGAAGCCGGCTTCTTCGGCGTTGCCCCGGGCACCAGCGAGAAGACCAACTACAACGCCCTGGCCACGCTCAAGGAAAACATCATCTTCACCAACGTCGCGCTGACCGACGACGGCGATGTCTGGTGGGAAGGCCTGACCAAGGAAGCTCCGGCACATCTGATCGACTGGCAAGGTAAGGACTGGACGCCGGAAGATGGCAAGAACGGTCGCAAGGCGGCACACGCCAACTCGCGTTTCACCGCACCGGCCAACCAGTGCCCGTCGGTTGACGCCGCCTGGGAAGACCCGGCTGGCGTGCCGATTTCCGCCTTCATCTTCGGCGGCCGTCGCGCCACCACCGTGCCGCTGGTCTATCAAGCCTTCAACTGGAACTACGGCGTCTACATGGCCGCCACCCTCGGCTCGGAAACCACCGCAGCCGCCTTCGGCCAGCAGGGTGTCGTCCGTCGCGACCCGTTCGCCATGCTGCCCTTCTGCGGCTACCACATGGGCGACTACTTCAACCACTGGCTGAAGATGGGCAAGACCGTCGATGCCACGCCGAAGATCTTCTGCGTGAACTGGTTCCGCATGAACGAGAAGGGCGAATTCATGTGGCCGGGCTTCGGCGACAACATGCGCGTCCTGAAGTGGATCGTCCAGCGTTGCAAGGGCACCGTCGCCGCCAAGGAAACCGTGCTGGGCTGGATGCCGAAGTTCGAAGACATCGACTGGACCGGTCTCGACATCAACAAGGCTGACTTCGAAGCCCTCAGCACCATCGATGCCGACGCCTGGAAGTCCGAACTGGCCGGTCACAAGGAGTGGTTCGACAAGATGGGCGAAAAGATGCCGCGCGAACTCGTGCTCAAGCGCGAACTGTTCGAAATGGGCATCTTCAAGGACGCTGCCTGATCCTCGCTTAAGCAATAATTGAACGGCCACCGAGGTTAGGACAACTCGGTGGCCGTTTTACTTTGAGGAATGCCATGACCTACCGCCCTGCGGCCCGCCTGGCCGACATTGCCCCCTTCCACGTCGTCGAACTGCTGACCCGCGCCCGCCAACTCGAAGCCGAGGGGCGCGACATCATCCACATGGAAGTCGGCGAGCCGGACTTCCCGACCCCGGCGCCGATCGCCAATGCTGCGGTAGACGCGATCAAAAGCGGCAAAACGCTGTACACCCAGGCGCTCGGCCTGCCCGAACTACGGCAGGCGATCAGCGATTTCTACGCCGCCCGCTATGGCGTGGCCGTACCGTCCAGCCGCATTGCCGTGACCAACGGCGCGTCCGGCGCCCTCAACCTGGCCTTCGCCTGCCTGGCCGACCCGGGCAGCGAATGGTTGCTGACCGATCCGGGCTACCCCTGCAACCGCCACATTTTGCGGGCTTTTGAAGGTCGACCGCGGTCGATCCCGGTCGGACCGGCGAGTAACTTCCAGCCGACGCCGGCGCAAGTGTGCCAATCCTGGATGCCGCAAACCAGCGGCCTGTTGCTGGCTTCGCCGGCCAATCCGACCGGCACGCTGCTCACCCTGGCGGAAATCTCGGCGCTGGCCGAGGTCTGCCGCCAAAACGATGGCCATTTCATCGTCGACGAGATCTACCACGGTCTGACGTACGCCCCGCCGGAAGCCCCCACGGGGAGCGAGATCGATGCACCCACCGCCTGCGCCGCTGGCGACGACATCTGGGTCATCAACAGCTTTTCCAAGTATTTCCAGATGACCGGCTGGCGCCTGGGCTGGATGGTCATTCCCGAAGCCTACGTCCGTGATGTCGAGAAACTGGCCCAGAACCTGACGCTCTGCCCATCGACGCCGGCCCAATACGGCGCCCTCGCCGCCTTTGAACCCGAGACACTGGTCATACTGGAAGCGCGCCGTGCCGAGTTCCGCCGGCGGCGCGACTATCTGGCCCCGGCCCTGGAGGCGATCGGCTTCCGCGTCACCGCCCGCCCGCAAGGGGCCTTCTATCTCTATTGCGACTGCTCGACCCTGGCCGCCGACAGCTTCGTGCTGGCCCGCGACCTGCTCGAAAAAGCCGGCGTCGCCGCGACGCCCGGCCTCGATTTCGGCAGCCATGAACCGGAAAAGCACATCCGTTTCGCCTATACGACCAGCGTCGACCGGCTGGCCGAAGCCGTCCGGCGACTAAGCGCTTACTTCGGCGGCTAGGCCCAGGCCCGGGTAACGGCGACGCACCGCGGCCCAGTCGAAATGCGGCCCCGGGTCGGTCTTCCGGCCGGGGGCAATGTGGCTGTGGCCGACGATGTCGGCAATTGGATAACGCCGCCGCAAGGCATCGACTAGGCGCCAGAGCACCGCATATTGCGCGGCGGCAAAGGGCTGCGTATCGGAACCTTCCAGTTCGACCCCGACCGAATAGTCGTTGCAATTTTCGCGTTCCCGCCAGGTCGACCGCCCGGCATGCCAGGCCCGCCGATCGCAGCCGACAAACTGGACGACCTTACCGTCGCGCCGCACGTAGAAATGTGCCGAGACCTGCAGCCCGGCAATCTCGGCAAAATAGGGATGGCCGGCCGGGTCGAGGCGATTGGTGAAGAACTGCTCGACAAAATCGCCACCAAACTCGTCCGGCGGCAGGCTGATGTTGTGCACGACCAGCAGCGAAACCTGGCTTTCGGACGGCCGCTCGCCGTAATTGGGCGACGGCAGATGGCGCGTGCCGCGCAGCCAGCCGTCAGCCAGCCACTCGCTCATTCGATGCCCAGGCGCTCAAGACGGTAGCGCATCGAGCGGAAAGTCACCCCGAGCAGGCGGGCCGCCGCCGTGCGATTGCCTTCCGTCTTTTGCAGCGCCTCGAGGATGGCCTGACGCTCCAGACGGTTGAGATAGTCGTCCAGCGTCTCGCTGCCGCGGCCGACGCTTTCACCGCCCATTTCATCCGGCTCCAGGCGCAGGTCCTCGGCCTCGATATGTGCGTCGGCGCACAGCGCAGTTGCCCGCTCCAGGATATTTTCCAGTTCGCGGACATTGCCGGGAAAGGGATAGAACTCCAGCGCCTTCAAAGCCCCCGCCGAGAGCTGCGGCGGCGACTCGCCGAACAAGCGGTGCAGGATGGCCTCGACGAGCGGCGGAATATCCTCCAGCCGCTCGCGCAGCGGCGGCATGCGCAACTCGATCACGTTCAGCCGGTAGTAAAGATCCTGGCGGAAGGCGCCCTTGTCCACGCAATCGCGCAGGTTGCGATGGGTGGCGCAGATGATCCGCACATCGACCGCCTCTTCGGCGACGCTGCCCACCTTGCGCACCCGCTTTTCCTGAATCGCCCGCAACAGCTTGACCTGCATGGCCAGCGGCAGATCCGCCACCTCGTCGAGAAACAGGGTGCCGCCATTCGCCGCCTGGAAGAAACCTTCGCGATCGCCTTCGGCGCCGGTAAAGGCGCCTTTCCGGTAACCGAAAAACTCGCTTTCCATCAGGTTTTCCGGAATCGCCCCGCAATTGACCGGCACGAACGGGCCGCCGCTGCGCGCGCTGCGCAGATGGATCAGGCGGGCCGCCAGTTCCTTGCCGCTGCCAGACTCGCCGGAGATGTAGATCGGCGCCTGGCTGCGCGCCAGCTTCTCGATCGTCGCCCGCACCTGCTGCATGCTCGGCGAGTCGCCGATCAGCGACTGCAGCGGATTCTCTTCCGCCGCACCTTCGGGCAAGCGTAGCGCCGACTTGACCAAGGCGCGCAACTGTTCGAGACCGACCGGCTTGGCCAGATAATCAAAGGCGCCGGCCTTCAGTGCGGCGACCGCATTCTCGGCACTGCCAAAGGCGGTAATCACCGCAACCGGCGTTTGCGCATGGCGCTCGGCAATGTAACGCACGATCTCCAGGCCGTCGCCGTCGGGCAGACGCATGTCGGTCAGGCAGAGCTGGAAAGGCTCACCATCGAGCGCCTGGCGGGCCGCCGCCACCGAACCGACGCACTCGGCCGCCAGCCCCATGCGCGACAAGGTGAGATCGATCAGTTCCCGAATGTCCGGCTCGTCATCGATCACCAGTACCCGGGTCAAATCCCCGCGCGGACGGCGGTCGGCTTTGCTTAGCGACATGTATCGTTTCTCCCGATAACAATGAAATGACCACACGCAGCAGCGTGCGCCAATTCCAGGCTGGCCCCGTTGGCCGCACACAACTCGCGGGCGATGAACAGACCCAATCCGGTCCCCGCCGTATGCGTCGTGAAGAAGGGCTCGAAAATCTGCTCAAGCATGGCCTCGGGCACGCCGGGACCATCATCGATCACATGCAATTCTACCCGCCCCTCGACCGCCCCGCTCCGCACCGCCAGCCGTACGGCGCCCGGCCCGCGGGTCGAATGGCGCAAGGCATTGCCGAGCAGATTCCACAGCACCTGATGCAGATGCGAACGGTCAAAACACAGCGTATCGCCGGCCTGAGCCTCAAGCACGACGACCTCGGTCGGCAGCCCCTCAGTCGCCAGAAAGCGCTCGACAAAGCTGGCGCAAAATTCATCGAGAGCCAAAGGCTCCGGCTCGGCCCGATTCTGCCGCCCGAGTTCGAGAATATCGCTGACAATCCGGTCCAGGCGCGCCACATTGTCATTCAGGATGCGCAGCAGACGATCCTGCATCTCACCCCGCCGCTCCTCGCGCAGCAACTCGCCGGCATGGCCGATCGCCGACAGCGGATTACGGATTTCGTGGGCAATGCTTGCGGTCAACCGCCCCAGCGAGGCCAATTTCAACTGCTGGGCACGCTCCTTGATCCGCCCGACATCTTCCAGAAAGATCAGGATTTCCCCTTCAGAACTACTCGTCCGCTCGAAGCGGGCGCGCAGCTCCTGGCCGGCGACGCCGGCAAACAGGGTAGCGTCGTCGCCTTCCGCAAAAAACCAGGCGGCCAACGCCACATCCAGGCTCGGCGCGGTCACTGCGAGCGGACTCCCATCGAGCTCCGGCAAGGCAAGCATGGCCTGCGCCACCGGGTTATGGCGCAGGACCAACCCGTCGCGACTGACCACCAGCACCCCGTCCAGCATCCGCTCGATGACGCGCTGACTGATCCGGCTCTCGTTATCGAGGGCAACTCCGCGCCGCTTGGCCAGATCCTCGTTGGCCATCAGGCGCTGGCCGAGCAGGCGGGCAAGAATGGCCGTCGCGAAAAAACCAGCGGACAGGATACCCGCCTGAAAAATGCTGCTCAGTTCGAAGCTATTGCTCAGGACGCCATAAATCTGGCTCAACAACACCGCCAGCGTGGCCAGCGCCGCGTAAAACAGCACCAGCCGGCCACGCCCGACCAGACTGGCCGCAGCCAGCGAAACCAGCAACAGCACACCGATCCCGCTGGCAATGCCGCCGGCAGCGTACATAAATAGCGTGATGGCCACGGCATCGACCATGACCTGCAGCGACAACTGGAAATTGAAGCGGCGCTGCCAGTGAATCGACAGCACCAACCCGCCTAGGATGGCGCACAAATAGCTCGTGGCCAGAGCCAGCATGGCCGGTGTCGGTGACAGCTCCAGGCGCCCCACCCAACCGTGCGGCAACAGGATGGCCAGAAAGAATAGGCCGGCGAGAATCAGGCGGTAAAGATTGAAATACTGAAAGGAGCGCCAGTTAGCCTCCCAGGTCGAGGCAAGCCAGTCGGCCATCAACGCGGCCCCGAGCGTGCGGCCGAACGATGCGCAGCGCAGCAAAAAGCCTCGCCACCATCCAGCACGCCATCGCCCTCGGGAAAATGGACGCCGCAATGGGCGCAGACACGCATGTTCTCGACCTTTGGTTCCGGGCGCGGCGCCGAGCGCTCCGACTGTTGCTGGCGCTTTTTCCACACCCACCAGACCACCGCCAACACGGCAAAAAGCAGCAGGTATTTCATCGAAACCTCACCAGTATTTTTCGAGCATCGGCCAGCAGGCGAAAAAAAACCCTGACTAGTCAGGGTTTTTATTATGACAGTTTTGGTCGGAGTGACAGGATTCGAACATGCGACCCCTGCGTCCCGAACGCAGTGCTCTACCAGGCTGAGCTACACTCCGACGCCTAACAACATAACCGTTAGGTTTAAACCGGCGCGGATGATACACCAGCAGATAGCCCGCTGTCACCGACAGCAGTAAAAAAAGCTGCAGAACGCCGAAAAACCAAAAACCCCTGTAACTCACCGAGTTACAGGGGTTCTAATTGGTCGGAGTGACAGGATTCGAACATGCGACCCCTGCGTCCCGAACGCAGTGCTCTACCAGGCTGAGCTACACTCCGATGCTATTGAAAAGCAACCTAATGGTTTCTCTCAACTGCAAAGAGCGTCAATTGTAGCAGAGCAATTTTGAATTGTGAATCCCCCAGACACTCAATTGCCTTCCTGGCCAGGGCGGCTTCACGCACGGCCCGTTCGCGCGCATGCTCCAAGGCACCACTGCCGCGGATCGCCTCGAGCACGGCGAGGAAATCGTCCCGTCCGCCCTCTTCGATCGCCTTGCGCACACAGGCCGCCTGTTCCGGCGTGCCATGCTGCATGACGTAAATCAGCGGCAGGGTCGGCTTGCCTTCGGCCAGGTCGTCGCCGAGGTGTTTGCCGGTATCGGCCTCCTGGCCGGAATAATCGAGGACATCGTCGACCAGTTGAAACGCCGTACCGAGGTGCATGCCGTAAACAGCCAACGCCTTCTCGATCTCCGGACTGGCTTGGCCGAGGATAGCCCCCAGTTGTGCCGCCGCCTCGAAGAGCTTCGCCGTCTTGTAATGGATGACCTGCATGTAACGCGCTTCATCGACGTCGGCATCGTGGCAGTTCATCAACTGCAGAACCTCGCCTTCGGCGATGATGTTGGTCGCATCTGACAGAACGCGCATCACGCGCATGTCGTCGACCGCCACCATCATCTGGAAAGCCCGCGAATAGAGGAAATCGCCAACCAGAACGCTGGCGGCGTTACCGAACATCGCATTGGCCGTGTCGCGGCCGCGGCGCAAGGCCGACTCATCGACCACGTCATCGTGCAGCAGGGTGGCGGTATGAATGAATTCGATGACCGCCGCCATTTCATGGTGTCGGACACCTTGATAGCCCATCGCGCCGGCGGCGAGCAACACCAGCGCCGGGCGCATGCGTTTGCCACCGCTGTTGATGATGTATTCGGCCACCTGACGAACCAGGACGACGTCGGAGTGGAGGCGGTCGCGGATGACCGCATCAACGGCCTTCATGTCAGGCCCGATCAGGGCGTAAAGCTGTTCCAGTGTCACGGTAGGGAATTCTTTGAATAAGCGCGGAATCTTAGGTGGCGAAGAGGGGCCAGTCAAGGCCGACAAATCAAGGATAGGCTCTGATTTGACGGGACTTTGGGCTAAACTCGCCGGATCAAAAATACACAGGGGGAGACAGGCATGGACATTCGCTCGATCATGGCGCCGGTCATTCAGGATCGCGAGGCGCTGGAGGAGTTTGCCGATGCCCTCAGCGACCGTGCGCCGCAGATTGAAAACGACGTTGCCCGCCTGAAGAAAACCCCGGCCGATCGCGAAATAACAGCCGATCTCTTTCGTGCCATCCATAACATCAAGGGCGATGCCTCGCTCTGCAAATTCGAACTGGGCGCCGCCATCGCCCATCCGATCGAATCGATGATGTCCCGCTTCCGGGAAGGCGAAATCCCCTTCTCCGATCTGCTGGCCGAACTGATCCTGCTGACCATCGACCGCCTTGAGCTGGCCACCGATGCGTTGCTCGCCCGTAAGTCACTTGAGAACCTGCATCTTGTCGAACTCGTTGAAGGGCTGGAAGAACTGGCCCGGGTCCCGGCCGCCGACGTCGACCATCATTGTGCCGAGCTGATCGAGCTGGTGACCGGATTCGCGCCGGTCATCGGCGACATTTCCAGTCGCCCGCCTCGTGTTGCCACGCCGAAAAGCGAACAAAAAAACGCCAGCACCGACCTGCACTTCTTCCGGTCGCTCGCCCTGCAACTGGAAAGCCGCTCGCCGCTCTTCAAAGGGCGGACGATGCGCATCCTCCGCCTGGCTCTGGAAACCAACAAGGCAGCGCATCTTGCGGTAGACCCGGTGCAACTGGAAGCCGCCGTCTACCTGCACGATATCGGCATGATGCTGCTCCCGGAGGCCGTCTGGCTCAAGGTCGGCAAGATGACCGACGAAGACAAGCTGGCACTGCGCAACCACCCGGGTTTCGCGGCCGGTATTCTGCAGCGGATGCCCGGCTGGGAAGCGGCCGCGGAAATGGTCGCCCAGCATCACGAGATGCCCAATGGCGGCGGCTATCCGAAAGAACTGCAAAGCCCCGAGATTTGTCCGGGGGCCAAAATCCTCTCCATCGTCGATGCCTTCGAGGCCGTGATGCTCAAGCATATCCACCGCGGCAAGAACCGCTCGGTGTTGCGGGCCATCGCTGAAATCAATGCCTGCGACACGCAATTCGCCCCGGAATGGATTGCGCCCTTCAACAGCGTCATCCGAAAAACTATAGAAAGCTGATGTCAGTCGATCACGAACGTCGTTTTGGCGGTGTCGCTCGCCTTTATGGCGCAGAAGGCGCCGAACGTCTGCGCAACGCCCATGTCTGCGTCGTCGGCATCGGCGGCGTCGGCTCGTGGAGCGTCGAAGCCCTGGCCCGGACCGGCGTCGGCCGGATTACTGCGGTCGACCTCGATATGGTGGCCGAATCCAACACCAACCGCCAGATTCAGGCGCTGGGCGAGGTTTACGGCATGGCCAAAGTCGATGCGATCGCCGAGCGCGTGCACGCCATCAATCCGGATTGCCAGATCAGCCGCATCGAGGATTTCGTCACCCCCGACAACGTCGAGCAGATTCTCGGCCAGGGCTTTTCGGTAGTTATCGATGCCATCGACCAGGTTCGCGCCAAGGCAGCAATGATCGCCTTCTGTCGGCGCCAGAAACGGCCCATTGTGATCGCTGGTGCGGCCGGCGGCCAACTCGACCCGACCCAGGTCCGTGTCAGCGATCTCAGCCAGACGGTGCAAGATCCGCTACTCGCCAAAGTACGCTCGGTGCTGCGCCGGGAGTATGGATTCCCGAAAGACGGCAAGAAAAAATTTGGCGTATCGGCCGTTTACTCGACCGAGCCCCTGCGCTACCCCAACAGCTCGGCCACTTGCAGTACCGACCAGGGGCCAACCGGCCTGAACTGTGCCGGCTTTGGCTCCTCGGTCTGCGTCACCGCGGTCTTTGGCATGGCGGCGGCAGCCCAGGCAATCAACAGGATCGCCCTGACGCAATGAGCAAGCCGCGCAAACTGCGCTCGCGCAAGGCAGGCCTGCCACCAGGGTCGCTCGTGCACATCGGTGAAGTCAAAGTCAGCGCGCCGAGCTACTCGATCATCGACTACGACGAGCATAGTCTCAGCGAGGAAAAATTCGCTGATACCAACAGTTTCGGACAACAGCCAAGAAGGTTCGCGACCCGCTGGGCGAATGTCTATGGTGCCAAAAGCCCGGCCGACCTGGCGGCCATCGGTAGCACTTTCGCGCTCCACCCGCTGGTTCAGGAAGATATTCTGAACAATGCCCAGCGCCAGAAAATCGACGCTTACGATGACTACCTCTATCTTGTCCTGCACCGCTACGAATTAACGCCCGGCCCGCTTGAGTTGAACCAAGACCAGATCAGCCTGGTAATCGGCCGAAACTTCGTCCTGAGCTTCCAGGAGCGACAGTCCAAGACCTTCGAGCCGGTGCGTCAGCGCCTACGCGCCGAGCACGCCAGTCTGCGCAAGGGCGGCGTCGATACCTTGGCCTACTCCCTGATCGACTCGGTCGTCGATAGCTATTTTGGCGTCATCGAGCAGCTCAACGAATACGCCGAAGAACTGGAAACGGATATTCTGGGCAAGGCCACGCCGATAACACTGGAAAGAATTCACCAGTTCAAACGCTGCGTTTCCCAACTCCGGCGCAATCTTCATCCTTTGCGCGAAGTGCTCGGCAGCCTGCACCGCGATGCCGGGGATTTCTTCCGTCCGGATATTCAGATCTATTTGCGCGACGTTTATGACCACACGGTCCACATTCTCGAGTCGCTGGAAGACCTGCGTGACCAGGCAACCGGCTTGCTCGACGTCTATCTATCCACCGTCAGTCACCGGGTAAACCTGGAAGTTCGCACCTTGACGGTGGTCACCACGATATTCATGCCTGCCACCTTGATCGCCGGTATTTTCGGCATGAATTTCCATGAAATGCCCTGGCTTGAGTTGGCCAACGGCTTCAAATACGCCCTCAGCCTGATGGGCCTGATTGGCGTAATCATGCTGATTCTCTTCTGGCGTCGTCGCTTCGTCTGAGGCTAGGCTAGGCATCCAGCCATACGCCCAAACCCTGGGCATTGAGTTCAAGATCGGTTTCCCAGATTTCCAGCAAGGCCTGATCAGGCAAGCGACAGCCATGCGCCCGAATTTCCTGAAAAAGGTAATTGCTCATCGCAGTCTTGATCCTTTGGTGACGTTCGGCACCGGCATTCTTTTCAGCCAGCGCCAACGCAACCAGAACGTCCAGATGCCGTAGCAAATCAGCCGCCTTTTGCTCAGGCTCATCGAGCTGGCTGTAGTGCGTCAGATACATGGCTTCGGGATCGAACGACAAGAGTCGCTGGATGGACATCCGCATTTCTTCCGGATCGAACTGGGTCGGCGTCGTGGTCGGGAAGATGAACTGACGACCATCGACATCCAACTCCCGGTAGGAAAGACCGAACATGTCGCCGGTAAATATTCCCTTCGTTTTTCTGTCGACAATACAGATGTGGTGGCGCGCATGGCCCGGCGTATCCAGGCACAGCAGTTCGCGGCCGGCCAGAGAAACAACCAGCCCATCGGGCGCTTCGATAATTCGCTCGGCCGGGATCGGCATAATCTCGCCATAGACGCACTGCACGTATTCGGCGCCATAAACGGCGGTTACACCGGCAACGAGCCTGGAGGGCTCCGCCATATGACGCGCCCCACGCGGGTGAACCACCAGTTTTGCATTTGGGAAGACAGCCATCATACGGCCAGCCCCGCCTGCATGATCGAGATGAATATGCGTTAAAAAGATGTAGTCCACCGCAGCAGTATCCAGGCCCAGACGTTCAAGGGCCGCGAGGGCATTGGGCAAGGAGTCGTTGCTTCCCGTGTCGACAATGGCGACGCGGCCGGCTTCAACAATCATGTGGATTGCAGCCAGGATTGGACGCACATAGCCGGCATCGAATGCCACAATCCCGTTTTGGTAATCTCGCCAGTCAAACATCGCTTTGCCTCTAGATATTGATGGCCGGATTATACTTTGCGCATCTCAACACGCCCGGCCGCCATGACACACTTCCTCGCCGATGACGGCACCAAGATTCACGTCAAAGTTTCTGGAGAGGGATCTCCACTCGTCATGCTCCACGGCTGGACATCCAGCCATGAGGAATGGTTTCCGTTTCTCCCGGCGCTTCAGCAAAAGCATCGGGTATATCGCTGGGACGCACGCGCCCACGGCGGGCATCCCGTCTCGGATCAAGCCCCGGCCACCGCACAACGCATGGCCCGAGATCTTGCAAACCTGCTCGAACGTTTCAAATTGGAAAATGTCTGTGTAGTTGGCCACTCGATGGGCGCCTTGACCCTCTGGCAATACATCCGCGACTTTGGTACCGGACGCTTGTCTCGCCTTTGCATCATTGATCAGTCGCCCAAACTGCTGACCGATGACAACTGGGAGCACGGCATCTATGGCAAGTTCGACCGGGGTCAAGCGAACGAACTGCTGAATTTGCTACAAGAAGACTTTGCGGAAGGCGTGCTCAAGCTAACCGCATTTGGCCTGAATCGTCGGGCGCGCGAGAAGTATCTGGCTAATGCCAGTGGCTGGGAACGCTCAAGGCTAGCCCTTCGCACCCAAAACCCGGAACCGCTTATCGCCTGCTGGAACAGCCTGACAGCCGCCGACTATCGGGATGTACTGAGCCGAATCGATATCCCGGCCATGCTGGTGTATGGCGGCGAAAGTAATTTCTATCGTGTAGAAACAGCACATTATGTGGCGAGTCAGATACCGAATGCTGTCCTGCATATCTACGAAGGAACAGATCACTCCCCACATCAATGGCAACGTGAGCGTTTCGCCAAAGAGCTGATGGAATTTATTGATCCGCTGACTTGAGCAACCGAGAAAACCCTGCACGTGCCTTGGCCACTTTCGGCGCAACAACGAAGGCACAATAACCTTGCTCTGGATTCGACCGGAAATACCCCTGGTGATAGCTTTCAGCCGGATAGAAGGTTCCCGCCATCTCCACCGTTGTCACAACAGGCGTATCAAACACCGCCGTGGCATTCAACTTCCTTATTAAATCCTGGGCAATTTCCAACTGCTCGACAGAACAGGCAAAAATCGACGAGCGATACTGCGTTCCGTGGTCCGCACCTTGGCGATTCAAACTCGTTGGATCATGAATGGCGAAAAATACATCGAGTAGTTGCGCATAGGAAATCCTGGCCGGATCAAACTCGATCCGGACCACCTCGGCATGCCCCGTCGAGCCGGAACATACCTGCTCATAGGTCGGATTGGGTTGGGCTCCGCCAATGTATCCGGAAACCACACGCTCTACGCCGGTCAACTGCTCGAAAACCGCCTCCAAGCACCAGAAGCAACCGCCACCAAGAATCGCCACCGCCATTCAGCCCCCCGGAAGTAGTAGCCAACAGATTGAGCGTATATTGTTTTTCCCAAAGCCGAAAGCCCCTTACGCTGTCGCGTAAGGGGCTTTGGTAAATGGGAGCCTGGCGGTGACCTACTTTCGCGAGCGGAAGCTCACTATCATCGGCGCTCATCTGTTTCACGGTC
>Ga0316604_10002087_pt1 | contig 16002 bp, 16 predicted proteins | sample OWC_soil_day20_C_FD_207650 | JGI IMG/M metagenome (GOLD analysis project Ga0316604, IMG submission 207650) | Wetland soil microbial communities from Old Woman Creek delta, Ohio, United States - OWC_soil_day20_CT | ecosystem: Environmental > Terrestrial > Soil > Wetlands | place: USA: Ohio... | reverse complement strand
TAGGCACACTCCCTTGACACGTTTGTGTTTTCGCGACACACGAATTGTGTCAAGGTCAATTATAAGAACGTAAGCTTATGCTGTCAACATGTATATTTAAATGCAGTTTATTCTGATAAGTTTCTTATGTTAGGCCCAGCCAGGCGAACATCTCCGCTACGTTTTGTATAATTATGCGAGTCGAAATATTCGATTAAGGGGATCGCCATACGCCGTGAAGTATGTAATAAGTCCCGAAGTTCGCTCACAGACAACGTTTCTTTCATTGCAAAATGAGCCTGAATAACTGTCCCAATGTATTGTATTGTTTTTCTGTATACGTGTACTCCTGCGATGCGAACCAGCACTTCCTCTCGTATTAACGCGTCAAAAAAAGGTTTTATTTCCTGCTCAGATCGCTGCAATTTCTCAGCCACCCATCCCGGTGTGATCTCAACGAGTTCCTCTGCGTTCACTGTTTTTTCAAAAAATTTTATTTGGTCTTCAACATTTTGTCCATGCGACTGCGCATGTGAAGGAACTGCTACAAATTCATCCTGTATTTGCGCAAAACCACTGAGTATTGCGTCTTTTAAAAACCAATCCGCTATATTTTCAGGCAGTTTGATTTTCCGCCGCAAAGTTTCTCTGGAAATCCCAGGTTCGTCTGGCTTTTGCTTATGATATTCTTCCAAAACTTTTTTCATTTGCAGCTGAAATGCAATCAATTGTTCATCGGCCACAAAATATTTGCCGCTTTGCTTTACCTTACCGCAATTGATCAAATAATTTATTGCATCATGTGTCTTGGACACATTGAAATAACCAGCCAAACGAATCCACTGCTGCAACGTAGGCGGCTCTTTGGTCATAAGTAAAAGTTCAAACATGATCGCTGCCTGCGCTTGTCCGCGAAAAGCTTCGTTCAAACGAACCAATTGTTCATTTCGTTTGTTGTTATGCTCCGCAGGACCCAAAAGCGTCACTCCGCCAATTAAATCTTGTGGTGAGTAGCGTCGCAAGATTCCCTGATCTCCAAGTCCGGCCGAAATTGGCTTTTCAAGATGCAAGCGTATAAGTGACGGTTTTATGTCGTTTTTTGTAAAAGACATTCTACCGATAAACTCTCCCGTACCAATATGAAATCGAATCCTAGTACCTGACGGAAAGCATTTTTTCCAAAGAATCGCCGCCTCCCAAAGGTTGCTAGTCTGTCCATAGCCCTCTGCGCTTAAGAACATTCCTCTTCCCACTTCGGACAACGCTATTCCCGCCAAATTTATCGACGCTCTTTGCCCAGCTCCCACTACAAGGACCGATTGGTTATGGGTTTCAATTTCCCTCACCTTTCCTACGGTACCTGCGGGAAAGATACTCACTGCGTCCCCCTGTTTAAGTGTTCCTGTTAAAACAGATCCGGTAATAATCAGCCCCTGTCCCTTTAAATTGAACGCTCTATCAATCCACAGCCGGAATGGAGCATTGCGGTCTCTTTCAGTCAGTGTCTCCGCCTGTAACCGCAACGCTGCTTTTAATTCAGTCATTCCCTCGCCTGTAATTGTTGAAACTTTGCACACTGGAGCATCCCTCAAAAAGGTCCCTGCCAAATAACTTTTCACGTCTTCCTCTACTAAGATTAACCAATCTGGATCTACTTTGTCGATTTTACTAAGAACCACAAGCCCCTGCCTGATACCAAGACACTGCAGCATTTCAAAATGTTCGCGGGTTTGGGGCATAATGCCTTCATCAGCGGCTATTACCAACATTACCATGTCCATTCCGCCGGTACCCGCCAACATGTTTTTGAGGAAACGTTCATGTCCTGGCACGTCGATAATCCCCAGTGTCAGAGAATCTTCGAAACAAAGCGCCGCAAAACCTATGTCAATGGATATCCCGCGTTTTTTTTCTTCTATCAATCGATCAGTGTCAGTTCCTGTTAAATATCGAATCACTGCCGTTTTTCCATGGTCTACGTGACCGGCGGTTCCGACGATCAAGTATTTCATTTTGCTGACCTACCAACAATCCTTGACAACTCGTTGCACAATATTTGACTGTCTTCATTCCTGAGGCAACGTACGTCCAACACCACCGCTTGATCTCTAAGCAAACAAATAATGGGAATTGGCATCTTGCGCAGGGCGCGTTCTAACTGCCCAGCAGACATATTGTTCGGTACGACTTCCACACCATATCCATGCAATTTAACCGTAGGTAAGGATCCCCCTCCAGACAGCGAAAGGGTTGGAATCACCCTTACTTTCCATCCACACGACCGTATTGAAGCAATTTGGCTCATGATTTCTTCCGCTTTCTTTTCCAACTCTATTTCTTTCAGGTTTAACATCAACCACCCCGGTATTAGCTCTTCTGCGCGACCTGTCGCATAATCAATAAGAGTACCTTCCAACGCAGCTAGTGACAATTTATCGATACGAAATGCCCTCAGAAGCGGCTCGCTTTTTAGTTGGTTTATATACGATTTTTTTCCAACAATAATTCCGGCCTGCCCAGCACCCAACAATTTGTCTCCGCTAAAAGTCACCAGGTCGAAACCGGCCGCTATACACTCCCGTACCGTTGGGTCTCGATGTCCTGCTAACGAAAACGGCAATAGTGTTCCGCTGCCCAAATCATTGATTGAAATCAGCCCTTTTTCGCGAGACAACTCGCACAACTCTTCTAATGTCGGCTGGCTGGTAAATCCAACAATTTTAAAGTTACTGGTATGAACTTTTAGAATCGCTGCAGTATTTGGGGTAATCGCCGCTGCATAATCCAACAGATGCGTTTTATTGGTTGTTCCCACCTCCACCAGCACCGCGCCGCTTTGCCTGATTACATCCGGGATTCGGAATGATCCGCCGATTTCTACTAATTCGCCGCGACTCACAATAACTTCACGTCCCCGCGCAATCCCCGCCAGCGTTAACAGAACGGCTGCTGCATTGTTATTTATTACAATTGAGGCCTCCGCTCCCGTTAGTTCTTCTAGTCGTTGTTCTATGTGATTGTACCGTTCGCCCCTGCCGCCTTCTTCTACATTGTATTCTAGTGTACTATATCCTTCCATAACTGCGAGTACGCTGGACTGTGCACGAACACCGAGGGGAGCGCGCCCCAGATTGGTGTGAAGAACAACTCCGGTAGCATTGATTACCTTTCGAAGGCTTGGTTGAAGCAACCTTTCACATTTCTGCATTGTCAGTTCAAAGATTCGTTGAAAAAGTCTCTCGGCCCCTTCTTCTGCAAAATCATTATTAGTGGAATTCATTAAAGCCTGGCGCACTTCATTAGTCGCCTTTCGTAGTAACTGAATTTGCACATCACGGTGAAGTGCAAAAATGCGGGGGTCTTGTTGCAACGAAACAAGCAACGTTTCAATCGCTGGAATTTGACGCAGCAAGTCATTATTTCTCATATAAATCTCGCTTTCTTTTTTCGATATACTATAAACGTTCTATGAAAAGGTTAGTCAATTTCTCGGATTATCCTCTTTTTTTATAAAAAAAGACAGGCACTGCACTTTCCTTAGAAAGAGGGTACCTGTCCAACTTCAATTTTCAGCTTTATTCCGGGGTTTGCCTCATTTCACAATTTCCTTTAAATACAGCGCCTTCGCCGATAATCAAAGACCCCACCTTGAGGTCGCCCACCAATTTTGCGGTTGGCAACAATTCCAATTTGTCACCAATATCCATATTGCCGGTAACTGCTCCTGCAACCACTGCATTTCTGGCACTCACAGTGGCTGTAATTCGTCCTGTTTCACCCACAATAATATCTGCAGTTGTTGTAATATCACCATCGAACTGCCCATCAATTCTAAGGGCGCCATTTGATGTCAAGCTTCCTTTGACGGAAGTGCTTTGTCCAATAATAGTTTCTACCTGACCGGTTATTTCCAGATTTTTTTTACTCCCAAACATATTCCATCTCCCGTTCTGTATTCAAAAAATCAAAGAAAACTTGCAGGATTAACGGTGGTACCATTCACTTTAACTTCATAATGAACATGCGGGCCGGTACTGAACCCCGTACTTCCCATATAGGCAACCAGCTGCCCTTTTTTGACAGTTTGTCCAGCAGACACTACGTTTTCCGAATTATGTGCGTAAGAAGTGGTTATTCCATAACCATGATCCACAACTACCTGCCGTCCATAACCGCCATTCCAACCACTGGCGACAACAACTCCAGCAGCCGTAGCCACAATCGGAGTGCCTGAGTCTGCAGCAACATCGATTCCAGGATGCCAGTCGCTACCTCCCCAACGCCACCCATAGCGGGACGTAACAACACCCTCTGTTGGCCAAATCGACGGAGTAGCAGCAATGCGAGCATTACGGTCGATTAAATTGTCTCTGAGCTGCGCTAAACTTTCGCCCCGAACTTTTGCGCTTACCTGCAAGTCCGTCACAAGATTATTAAGTTCTGCTGGTTGTGGTTTTACAGAAGGCCCGCCTTCCCCTCCACGGAACGAAGTCGGGCGATTAATTCCTGAACGCGAAGTCCCCGTCAGTTCTTCTTTATTCAACAATCGGCGCACCTCGGCGTCTAATTGATTCAGTTTAGACATTTCTTCCTGTAGAATCGCTGTATTCTTTGCCAACTGATTCAGCTGTGTAGCCTGCGCCACGTTGACAGACCTAAGTGACTGCAATTCATCCATTTCAGTTTGCGCACGATTTATTGTATATTGATAATGAACAAAACCTGTTACCGCAAAAACAGCAACCACTCCTGCGGTCGCCAAGCAAGCTTTAACGATTCGAATTGGCATTTGAAACCGATATACTTTATCCCCACGGTGAGGCACCAACATCAAGGTATAACTGCGTCTATCTGGTTGATTGTTTTTTTTCTGCAAGCCCAAACCTCCTTTTGAAAACATATAACCAACTAAGCAACAGAGTATTTCTTCACCGAAAACGAAATTCCTGCTTCCTCTGTAATTTATTTTTTATACGCAGCCTCTAATGCTTGCCGTTCTTCTTTTGTCAACATATAGGTAGACTCACCTTTAAGAACCGGCTTTGCATAAACCCGTGACTCTTCACGCCCATAAATACCTGACAAAACCATGCCGGAGTTTGCTGCATCCAGCATTGCAACTGCAAAACTCAGATCGCTTCCTGTATTATCGAAGGCATTAAAACGAACAAGACCTACCTGTTGAATATGTGTTCGGCTCTCGGCGTCGAGCTTTTCGCATTCCTGTCGCAAATCCGCAACATTTCTTTTCAGAGCTTCAATATCTTCAACGCGGTCCAGCACCATCGTTTCAATAGATTCTCCGGTAGCCCCTTGCATCATTTTTTTGTACAAAAGAGTAAGCCGATGCAATCTAACTACCAAGTACAAGGATGAAAGGCCAAAAAATGTCGCCACGACAACTAGCGCGTAGGTCAGATGCGTTAGTTCCACTCCTGACAACGGTTTTAATATTGCAGAAGATTCCATGATACCACCTTTCCGTTTGCAAAGAGATGAAAACGAGCTTATTTTACCCCATTTTCCCACTTACAATATTGCCCAGATAACTGCAAATCCCCATCAGCATTAGGTTTCAAAAAATTTTCACCGCTACAGCAACCCCTCTTCTTCTAAAGTTGTTGGCAAATATTGATCTAATTGTTCTTCTGTTAGCAGTTTCATTTTACTCACAACCGTACGAACGGGTTTTTTCGTAAGCGCCGCAATCCGCGCCACTTGAACTGCGCGGTCGTATCCTAAAACCGAGACTAACTTTTCAGCCTGTAGCGGAGTTTCGGCGATGGTTTTACTGCCCGTTTTTGCTTCACCCGTCAACTCGTCAACGAATTTTTCGTCAAGCAATTGCACTGCTGACGTCAACCATTTCGTCCCCCAAACCAATTGCGAAGAAAACAACGGTACATAAGCCATCGCTCCGTCAACAGAAGCGCCCGCTGCTGCAGAAACCGTTGCATCAGCGCCAATAATCGAAAACACCAGTTGGCTTACCGTATCAGGAATTAGGAAATCACGGCCTGCAGGATTAAAAGATGGATTGGCTCGTCTTCTGGGAAGTTCTAATTCCTTGGAACATCCAATTAAAACCTTCATTTTGTTGCAAAAATACAACAAAAGCATCGCAGTCACTTTTAAAAACGACGAAAACCGAACATACAAATCAACATTCCATGGAAAATCATGTGGTGCCTTACTAACAGCAAGATCTATCCCCACAATCTCTCGCAGCGCTAATAAAGCTTCTGGAGGTCCTTGCCAACAAGGCAACAGGCAGGACCGAAACCACTCAAGCTGTTGCCGGCTTCGCAATAAGCTTTCGTAGCAACGAAAAAACTCAGCACCGATATTTGAAATTTCCACCTCTTGAAACTGAAGTGTTGCAACCGTTCCCTGTTTTTGAAAGATATTCGCCTGCTGTTTTAATTTTCCTAAAAGCGACTCAATCGCTTCGTTCATCATTGCAATCTCTTCAACCAAGGTTATGTGCACAGCTGTTAGGAACGTTTCATGCTGACTACTCCCTTTGTCCAATTGAAGCAAGGAAGCAACACTATGGTATTCGCCTTTAATACTACCCATTTTCTCCAAAGCAACATTGGATATAATTTCATCAACATTCAAAACCAGACTACGCGCACCACCGCCATGCAGCGGATTCACTTTTAGGTGTCTAGATAATGCTATTTCATCAGATAAAAGGCTTTCAGTTGCTTTTATCACCGCAGACGCTAGCGAAACCTTCCAATATTTATTTCTTTCAAATGCAATCGCTTGTGCTTGACGAACTCGAACGATATTATACGGAATTTCCATTGGAAACGCTACTCCAGGAAGAGTTGCAGTCGCACTCAGCCTTGCGGTGCCTATCCCAAAATAATCATCATCAGACAACAAAAGATCTCCTAGCGAGTCTCTTTCTTGTCGCATCAGACGTCTCCTAAGTTTTTCATACAGAAAAACTTACTCCTTTGTTGCGATTAGGTCCGGGGGCTTCAATTTCACGACCATCCTCTATATATTCCAATATGCGATGTAGCTCTTCCGCAGAATAAAATTCAATGGTTATAATTCCAGCGCCCGCCCTTCGTTCTGTCACTCGCACACGCGTTCCCAATACTGCGCTTAAACGCTCTTCCAATTCCCTTTCGCCGTCTACTCGACTTGTCGCTTTTCTCTTAGTGGGTTCGGAAACAGTTTTTTTACTCCACTTGCGCGCAAGTTCTTCCGCATCGCGCGCGGTAAGCGCATGCGCCAATATCTCGGACGCAGCATCTGTTTGCAATTCTGGCGTTGGTAACACTAAAAGCGGCCGTGCTTGTCCGGGCGTCATTGTTCCACGTGAAACATGTTCTTGTACCGTTTCTGGCAAATTTAACAAACGAACTGAATTTGCAATAAAGGGGCGGCTTTTGCCCACTTTCCGCGAAACTTCTTCCTGTGTAAATCCAAACTCGTCCATCAATCTGCGATAAGCATACGCTTCTTCCATTGGGTTAAGGTTTTCTCTTTGTAAATTTTCCACCAACGCAATCGCCGTCATTTCTGCATCGGAATAATCGCGAACCAACGCAGGAATCGCTTTCAATCCCGCCAGTTGCGACGCCCTCCAGCGACGTTCACCGGCTACCAATTCGTACCCCCGCTCTTGCTTTCGGACAACTACCGGTTGCAAAACACCATATTGCTTAATCGATTCCGACAACTCTGCCAGTCGATCTGGATCAAAATCCTTTCGGGGCTGAAACCGATTCGGCACAATATCAGATACAGCTATATCAGAGACATTCTCTCGAGAATCAGCAGAGTAGTCTTCCCCGAGAAGCGAGTCAAGCCCGCGTCCCAACCCTCTCTTATTCATCGCCCAGAACCTCCCTAGCTAGTTCCATATATACTTCCGCGCCCCTAGACTTAGAATCATATTGCAATATCGGTTGTCCATGGCTTGGAGCCTCGCTGAGACGAACGTTTCGAGGAATTATTGTATGATACACCTTGTTTCGAAAATGTTTTTTAACTTCATCCACAACTTGAATGGCCAGATTTGTCCGAGCATCAAACATTGTTAACAACACACCCTCCAACTGCAATGCCGGATTTAAGTTTTTTTGAACAAGGGCCACCGTCTTCATCAGTTGCGACAATCCTTCCAATGCATAAAACTCGCATTGAATAGGAACTAAAACGGAAGACGCAGCAGTTAGCGCATTAACCGTTAACAAACCTAACGAAGGCGGACAATCCATGATAACAAAATCATACCGGTACTTGATTTTTTCCAATGATCGTTTTAACATATTCTCCCGTGCTAAAATCGAGACCAATTCAACTTCGGCTCCAGCAAGTTGAATGGTCGCCGGCAATAAAAATAAGTTCTCGACCTTTGTTTCAATTACAACTTCTTCCATCGGAACATCATTAACTAAACAGTCGTACACGCATCTCTTAACATTTCCCTTATCAATCCCCAACCCGCTCGTAGAATTTCCCTGCGGATCACCATCAATCAACAGCACTTTCCGACCAAGAGCCGCAAGGCATGCACTCAAATTTACCGCTGTTGTTGTTTTTCCCACACCGCCCTTTTGATTCGTTACAGCAATTACTTTTACCAAGACGTCACCTCATCAATTATTATAGGCATTACTTTACCTCAAAGCGCACAGGTCAGCTAATAAACCCTCAAACAGCGATTAGTCTCAACAAGGTCTTCAAGATTGTATAAGAAATAATTTCGCCATTACTATAGTAACAACAACCGCCTTCACATTCAACCAATTCATTCTATATTTTCCTCAATTCTTCAACTATTTGTTTCATGTGAAACAAATAGTTGAAGAATTGAGGAAAAACTCATAACAACAGTTTCTATATAAAGGAACAACGGCTGCGTGACCTTTGCCCGAAAAATCGAAATGGCATCAGTCGTCTGCTAAAAAATGCGTAACTCAACGATAAAAAGAATTAGGATTCACTTACAACCCTAGCTATGATAAACTTCAAGGGTTTCCTGTGCGCAGCGAGGAAACCCTTGAAGTTTATCGACATGAGATGCGCAAAATCTTAAAAACAACTATAGATCTCTATCTATCGACGCTTGGGAACCACCATCGTAATCGTTACATAATCATCATCCTGCTCCTGAGTTAATCGAACATCAAGTCCGACTTTTTTCATTTGCTTAGTCAACTCTCCGATTGTGTTAATAAAAATTCTAACATCTTTAACTATTTTCAACATGTTAGCTCTGCGCGGCGGTGGCGGCTTTATTATCCCAAACTGATTTTGCTCCTCAATAAATGCTTCCGTTTCACGAACATTCATTTTCTTTTCGACAACCGCCTGTAATACAGCCAGTTGTTTCATCTCTCCCTCGATCTTGAGCAATGCACGAGAATGACGTTCTGTCAGTTTTTCGCGATAAATAAACTCTCGAACATCTGGTGACAATCGCAATAATCGCATTTTGTTTGCAACGGTCGATTGATCCTTACCCACTTTCATCGCTAACACTTCTTGTGTAAGCCCGAATTGCGTCAATAATTGTTCATACCCAGCAGCTTCCTCAAAATAATGCAAATCTTCGCGCTGCAGATTTTCAATTAGTGCAATTTCTGCCATTTCCATATCACTGACTCGTCGAACGATACAGGGCACCACCTCAAACCCTGCCAAGAGAGAAGCCCTCAGTCTTCGCTCGCCTGCAATTAATTCAAACCCCTCTTCCCTCTGACGTACAATCAGTGGTTGGATGACTCCAAACTCACGAATAGAAATAGAAAGCTCTTTCAATCCCTCATCAGAAAATGTTTTGCGTGGTTGAAACGGATTCGCAGCGACCTTAGTAATTGGAATATTAATGACTTCTACTGTGTCTTTTTCAAAATTCACTCCATCAGGAACGATTTCTAGCTGACTTCTGCCAAAAAAAAGATTGCTGAACGTTTTCATACACACCCACCTAACTTCATCATGCTCATGCCAAAGGTTGACGTTCCGGAATTCCTGCTTTTCTTGGATAAATGGCAGGCGTTGCACGGTTCTTGCCAATCCGGATTAAAGTGCGTACGTCCTCCGCTAAAGGCAACGGAGTAGCCTCTATAGATAGCACAAACCCACCGAGTTTTTTTATAGCCCCTTGTGATAGCAAAAGCTCATCACAAGCTTTTGGCCCCTTCATAGCTAAAAAAACACCTTGTTTTTTTAGCAACGGCAAGCACAGCTCTGCCAATACATTTAGTGGTGCTACAGCTCGAGCCAAAACAACATCAAACTTTTCTCTATACAAAGGGTTCTGACCCAGTTCTTCTGCTCGCGCCCAAACGACTTTCACGTTTTTTAAATCAAGTCTTTGAATCGCTTCCGATAGAAACGCCGTCCGCTTACGCAGGGAATCCGCCAACGTTATCTGAAGATCAGGGCGCATGATCGCAATAGGTATCCCTGGAAATCCAGCGCCTGTGCCAACGTCAATTACTGCACACCTCTGCGAAAAATCTTTTGCAGATAAAACAAGCAGCGAGTCTCCAAAATGTTTCGTTGCAACATCCACTGGTTCGATGATTCGCGTTAAATTAACTTTTTTATTATACTCAAATAAAAAATCATAAAACCGTTCGAAGAGAAAGTATTGATTTTCATTTACCTTAACGTTCATCATTTCCGCTACCCGCTTCAGGCAGTCAGTCATTTCCTCAACATTATTCTGCATGCTTCCCCCGTCGCATCTGCTCCGTGAAAATCAAAAGCAGAGAAATATCGGCCGGAGATACTCCGGAAATTCTTGCAGCTTGCCCAATAGACACCGGACGAATCGCTGTCAGTTTCTGGATGGCCTCAGTAGATAAGCCTTTTATCGCAGAATAATCCAACGTTATCGAGAGCGCCTTCCCCTCTAGCGACTCAACACGACAAACCTGCTCAATTTGCTTTTTAATATATCCTTCATATTTTATCATGACCTCAAGTTGAAAGACGATCTCACAACTCATTTTCGGCAAGGATAGCACAGATTGAAGCGCTGAATAAGAAACATTCGGACGTTTCAATAAATCATAGACACTGACACCTGTTCGTATTTCAGTCGTCCCCTGCTCGCATAGCATTTTTTGAAGAGCCTCTGATGGTACTACCATTGTCTTCTTTAATTGTTCTAACATAATCTCAAGCAGTTTAGTCTTTTCCGCAGTCTTTTCCCATCGTTTTAAGGAAACCAATCCCGCGTCGAATCCTTTTTTCGTCAAGCGCAAGTCAGCATTGTCGTGTCGAAGTAAAAGCCGGTATTCCGCCCTCGACGTCATAATTCGGTAAGGTTCATTAGTCCCTTTTGTCACCAGATCATCTATCAGAACCCCTATATAGCCTTCATTTCTTTGAACGATAACCGGCGGCAGAATTTTTACAAAGCGAGCAGCATTTATTCCTGCCATAAGGCCCTGTGCCGCCGCTTCTTCATACCCTGAAGAGCCATTGACCTGCCCTGCCGCAAAAAGTCCCGAAAAATCCTTAAATCCCAAAGAAAGATCCAGTTGAGTCGGATCAATGCAATCATATTCAATAGCGTAACCATAACGCATAACACGTGCATTTTCAAGCCCGGGGATTGAATGCAACATTGCGACCTGAATATCTGCCGGCAAACTTGTCGACAACCCCTGAACATACATTTCCCTTGTAGAAGCCCCCTCTGGCTCAATAAAAACCTGGTGTGCTTCCTTATCTGGAAAGTTCACAATTTTCACTTCAATAGACGGGCAATATCGCGGTCCAGTCCCCGCAATTTTTCCGCTATACAGCGGTGCCTGAAATAAATTATCCCGAATTAACCGATGCGTATCTTCAGTTGTATATGTCAACCAACACGGTGTCTGTACGCGTTCGGTAAGCTCACTAAGAAACGAAAAATTATGCATTTGCTCATCGCCGGGCTGGATTTTCATGCGTGAAAAATCGATTGATCTAGCATCTACTCTCGCCGGAGTGCCAGTCTTGAAACGTCGTAGCCGGATTCCTGCTTGAACCAACGAAGCAGATAGTTTAACTGCTGCTCGCTGCCCATTTGGCCCCCCCTCAACCGATGTGCTTCCGATAATCACCCGCCCCCGCAGATAGGTTCCCGTCGCAAGAACAACTACATCGCAATCTATCCGTTCGCCATTCTCCGTAAGAACTCCCTTTACCACATGATCCTTCATTAAAAGTTCTTCCACAAGAACTTGCCTAATCTGCAGCAGATCCTCCTTGCCCAAGGCCAGACGCATTCCTTTTTGATATTCCAACTTATCCGCCTGTGCACGTAACGCATGAACTGCCGGCCCTTTTGCGGTGTTAAGCATACGCATTTGAATGCTCGCACTATCAGCAGTCAAGCCCATTTGCCCACCCAGCGCATCAATTTCTCTCACCAAGTGTCCCTTCGCTGGGCCCCCAACTGAAGGATTACAAGGCATCATTGCAATATTATCAAGGTTCAAAGTCAACAATAAAGTCGAACAGCCCATACGGGCTGCTGCCAGTGCGGCTTCACATCCTGCATGTCCTGCACCGATAACCACAACATCAAATCTTTCTACACAATTCATATTTGCATATCCTACTTTCCGAGGCAAAACTTGGCGAAAATTTCCCGGACAACTTCATCAGAAACGGTTTCACCAGTTATTTGCCCCAAAGATTCTAATGCAGAACGCAAATCAATTACCATACAATCAACTGGCAACCCAGCCTGTAAAGCCGTCACGCCTGATAGTATTTGAACTTTTGCGCATTTTAAACGCTCAATGTGTCGAACATTAGCAACGCAACTTGCTTCTAAACCCTGTGTCTCACCCATAAACACAACTTCTTGAATTGCCTGTTCCAGCGCCGCAAAGCCTTTACGATCTTTTGCCGATAAAGCCACTACTCGATAAGAACCAATAAACGATTCCCATTGTTTTAATTCTATTAATTGAGGTAAATCAATTTTATTCACAATAATGATCACCGGCACAGATGGGAGACACTGAAGAATAGCAAGATCCTCGTCGGTCAGCGATTGAGAGGCATCAAGCAAAAACAACACTAACCCCGCACTGTTCAAATAATCACGTGTTCGTTGCATTCCCAACTTTTCTATGTAATCATCACTTGTCCGCAATCCAGCCGTATCTACAAGCCGCAAAGGAATTCCTCGCACAGTAAGGTATTCTTCAATACTGTCACGCGTAGTGCCAGGAATCTCAGTAACCAATGCGCGATTTTCTCCCAGCAACGTATTAAGCAAACTCGATTTCCCAACATTAGGACGCCCAACAATTACTGTACTTATGCCTTCTCGTAAGATTCGCCCGACTTGTGCTGTAGAAAGCAGATTATCGATGGCCTGAATAGACGCTAACAAAAGCTTTTCTGCTTGCGGTATGTCTAATCCCTCAATATCTTCTTCCGGGTAATCCAATTTTGCCTCCACAGAAGCTAAAAAATCAAGAATTTCTTTACGTATTGCCTGAATTTTTGCTGATAATACTCCAGACAAATGTCCCGTTGCATTTTTTAACGCCGCATCATTTTTCGCTCGTATAATATCCATAACGGCTTCTGCCTGACTCAAATCAATTCGCCCATTCAAAAAAGCTCTTTGCGTAAACTCTCCCGGCATTGCCAAACGCGCACCAGTTCGTAACAAGACTTGCAGTGCTTTATGCAAAACAACCGAACTTCCATGGGTCTGAAACTCAAACACATCTTCACCAGTATAGGAATGAGGCGCAGGCATATAAAAACACAAGACTTCATCAATGAGAGAACCAGTCTCCGGCTCAATCATTTTACCATAATTCATTTTTCTGGCAACAAACTTACAGATTCTCTCATTCTTACTATTGCGAAAAACGGCCCGGGCTATCTTAACAGATGCCGGACCGCTGACCCTAACAACTCCAATACTGGCTTCTCCCACAGACGTAGCGATCGCCGCAATGGTTTCGGCTTCCACCATCTTCCCTCCAAACGTATAAAAACCCAGTACCATAAGCGCATGTACTGGGTTAAATAAAAATCTATTTCCTAACGGAAATGACAACCCGACGGAAAGGTTCTTGCCCTTCGCTAAGTGTTTCGACCCTTGAATCTTCTTGAAGACTCATATGAATGATTTTTCGTTCATGTGGCGTCATCGGCTCCAGAACTACCCGTTCGCCGCTTCGAGTAACACGATCGGCCAATCTTATTGCCAATTGTTCTAATGTATCCGCTCTGCGCTTTCGATAATCTTCGACGTCAATAATGATCCGCAAACGATCTCTGCCTTCTCGTTGAGATGCCAAGTTTGTAAGATACTGCAACGCATCCAGCGTTTGTCCATGTTTGCCAATCAACAATCCAAGGTCATCTCCACGCAGATTTAACGTAACATTTTCTGCATTTGTAGTAACTTCAATACTGATCGACAAACCCATAAGTTTAGTGACCTTTTCCAGAAAAACCCGCGCATTTTCTATAGGATCAACTTTTTTTAGAGTAACTTCGACTTTAGCTTCACGACCACCTAATAATCCAAATAACGCCTTGGATGGAGCCTCGATCACTCTATATTCTACTTGATCCCTGTCTACGCCAAGTTCCAACAACGCGGCTTCCAATGCCTCTTCTACGGTTTTTCCTGTTCTTTCGATCATTTCCATGGTTGCTCCTCCTCAGGCCACAGTAGAGTTACGTGACATAAACCACTGCTGAACAATTTGAACGAAATTGCTTACGACCCAATATATACCGAGACCAGCAGGAAACGTAATTGTAATATATCCAATAAACACAGGCATAAAAATTAACATCATCTTGTTTTGTTGTGTCATTTCAGTCGTAGTCTGCTTTTGTTGAACATATGTTGTTACTGCACACAATAACGGAATAATAAAATACGGATCACTAGGATCGCTTAATGAAGTCCCTTGCTGCAAATTTTCAAGCCATAAAAACTTTGTTGGTCCTTGATACTGATATTCCTTAATTGCAAAAAATATCCCCATTAAAAGTGGCATCTGCACAATTAACGGCAAACACCCAGACAAGGGATTAACTTTATTTGCTTTATACAAAGCACCTATTTCGCTTTGAAGTTTTTCTTTATTGTCCTTGTATTTCTCCTGCAAGGCCTTTACCTTAGGCTGAATCTCCTGCATAGCCTTCATTGATTTTACCTGTTTTACTGTCAGTGGATACAGCACCATTTTGATAGCAGCTGTCAGCAAAATTATCGCAACACCATAACTCGGATATCCAGCTTTCTGCGTTAACATGTAAAAGAAAGTCAATGCCTGTTGCATGGGGTGGGTAACAAACGTATCAAACAAGATATATTCACTCCTTAACTAAGTACCAATTGCTTTTTAGATCGGATCATATCCACCATCATGAAAAGGATGACATTTCAACAATCTCTTACTTGTAAGCAAAAGACCTTTCCAAACGCCATACTTATCAATCGCCAACAATGCATATTCCGAACAAGTCGGCACAAATCGGCAGCATGGCGCTTTCCAAGGAGAAAGAACTGTTCTATAGAAAACAATTATCCCAACTACCAAACGTTTCATTTTCCCAACCTGTTTTTTTCAATCATCCCACGACTCCGGCGAAGCGCATCAGTAAAGGAAGCAACAATACTATCCCACTTTGCGCTCACCATAGCTCGTCGCGCCACAACAATAAGATCAACCCCTGTAGGTATTTCGTTTAGATGCAGTCGACAACACTCTCGCAATCTTCGTTTGCAGCGATTTCTGACAACCGCGCCTCCAAGTCGTTTTCCTGCAGAAAAACCAATACGCCGAGATAAATCTGGATTTGGCATAAAATGAAAAGCCATCATACGATTAGCAACAAAGCGACCTTCTTCATAAACTTTGCGAAAAATAGACCGTTTTCGTAAGCGAGTTTTCCTTAATAGTTTCAATCCCATATCCACATCTCCGCAAAAGGAAAATAGGCCACTACTTTAAGCGGCCTATTATGCGGACAACACTTTTCTTCCTTTAGCACGTCGTC